>Ga0222718_10000321_pt1 | contig 52503 bp, 54 predicted proteins | sample C33_27DmetaG_FD_165045 | JGI IMG/M metagenome (GOLD analysis project Ga0222718, IMG submission 165045) | Estuarine water microbial communities from San Francisco Bay, California, United States - C33_27D | ecosystem: Environmental > Aquatic > Marine > Unclassified | place: USA: California... | reverse complement strand
CCTTTTATTGAAGCTAACTATATATTTCTAGACAATGAAGAGAGACTCAAAATTTGTTATAAACCTAGCATTTCATATTTAGCAGAACAAACAAAACATACTGTTAGAACAGGAATTATTTCAAATGAAAATATTGAATTGAATGCTAATTTACCTATTAAAGAGTTTGTATGGGTGTTTAGAAGAGATGATTGGTATAGATTCAATGATTTTACAAACTATTCTCCAACGTTTCCTGAATCTAATAAAGGAATTTTGGATAAGGCTTCTATAAGGTTTTTCAATAATATTCGCTTAGAGGAAAAACCAGCCACATATTTTAATATGATACAACCATATCAACATCATACAACTGTACCTAAAAAGGGTATATATTGTTATTCGTTCGCAAATTTTCCAGAAAAAGATATTTTATCGGGTTATTTTAATGGTGCTTATATCAAAACTAATATGAATATATGGGTTGAACAAAATCGAGATTCTTCATATCTTCAAGATAAGTTTTTCAAAGCGGGGTTACCTTTTTATTCTCCATCGTTTAACTTTAATTATGATGTAAGTATTTATTCTCTTGGATACAATATTTTCGAGGTTGTTGGTGGTCAAGCAAATATGAAGTTCTCGACTTAAAAATCTGCCAGTTGTCTATAATATTTAATGAATAAATCCTTGATTTCATTCGGTTCACGCAATTTCTTTTTTTCAGAATCTTTTATCCAATAAAATATTGATTTCATACGAAGAATGTCGGTGTTTATTGCTATTGTTGAAAATGTCAAACCATTTTCGTTCTGTCCAACTTTACAATAAGGTGCTTTGTCGAAATGTGGATTCATCGAAGAGTTGTATATTATGTTATTAAATACAAATAAATTTGTTTTATTTTTGAAACGAAAGTTAAGGGAATTGTAAAGCAAATGATTATCAAATTCTTTCAAGGTTTGTTGGAAGAGTACATATCTCTGAAAATTCTTAAAAAAATAAAAGTTGTATGAAAATCTGAAAATCTATGTGATATGTACTCTCTGAAAAGGCTTAAAGCGATTATTTAACAGTTTTGTAACAGGTTAATTGGAAGAGTACATATCTCTGAAAATTCTATAAAAAAATAAAAGTTGTATGAAAATCTGAAATAATTTGTGATATGTACTCTCTGAAAAGGCTTAAAGCAATTGATTAACAGTTTTGTAAACTTATTTTATTTTTTAAAAGATGAAAAAAAATGATTGTAATATAATGTATATTTTCAATTATACATATTCTCAAATGCCTTCTAAAAAATGCGAACATGGAAGACAAAAATCACAATGCAAGGAATGTGGTGGTGGTTCTATTTGCGAACATGGAAGAATTAAATCACAATGCAAGGAATGTGGTGGTGGTTCTATTTGCGAACATGGAAGAATTAAATCACAATGCAAGGAATGTGGTGGTAGTGCTTTTTGCGAACATGGAAAAAGAAAATCAACATGCAAGGAATGTGGTGGCAGTTCCATTTGCGAACATGGAAAAATTAAATCAAGATGCAAGGAATGTGGTGGCAGTTCTATTTGCGAACATGGAAAAAGAAAATCAACATGCAAGGAATGTGGCGGCAGTTCTATTTGCGAACATGGAAAAATTAAATCAAGATGCAAGGAATGTGGTGGCAGTTCTATTTGCGAACATGGAAAAATTAAATCAACATGCAAGGAATGTGGCGGCAGTTCTATTTGCGAACATGGAAAAATAAAATCAGCATGCAAGGAATGTGGTGGCGGTTCTATTTGCGAACATGGAAAAATTAAATCACAATGCAAGGAATGTGGTGGCAGTTCTATTTGCGAACATGGAAAATTTAAATCAAAATGCAAGGAATGTGGTGGTAGTTCTATTTGCGAACATGGAAAAATTAAATCAACATGCAAGGAATGTGGCGGCAGTTCTATTTGCGAACATGGAAAAAGAAAATCACAATGCAAGGAATGTGGTGGTGGTGCTTTATGTAAAGCACCACATTGTGAAACATATGCTCAGAAAAAATACAATGGTTATTGCGTTGGTTGCTGTATTCATTATTGTCCCGAAATCAAAGTATCAAGAAACTATAAAACAAAAGAAAATGAAGTTGTACATCGTATAAAAGAATATTTTCCAAATTTTGATTGGATACATGATAAAGCTGTAAAAGATGGTTGTTCCCAAAAACGTCCAGATTTATTGTTGGACTTTGGAGAATATGTCATGAATATTGAAGTAGATGAGAATAAACATTCAAATTATGATTGTAGTTGTGAAAACAAAAGACTAATGCAAATATCGCAAGATTTACAACACAGGCCATTAATATTGCTCAGATTCAATCCAGATGCATATATAAATAGAAACAATATAAGAATTTCTTCTTGTTGGAAAGCAAACAAATTGGGGATTTTACAAATAACACGACCAAAAATGAAAGAATGGGAAGAAAGAATTGACGCCTTAAAATCTCAAATTCAATACTGGATAGACAATAAACCAAAAAAAACCATAGAAATTATCGAATTATTTTACGAATAATTATGTTTGAAAATAAAAAGTGATGAAGTGTATGTCATGCATTATTGTGAAAACAAATAAAAAGTTTTTTAAATATTTGGAAATAAATACTCAAAATCATAAGATTCCTTAAGCCCCTAAAATGAGTACATTCCTCCACATATTTTAGAATTTTATAAACTTATTTTATTTTTTATAAAAAGTCACTGACATGTACTCAAAATAAATTCTTCCAATAAATATTCTTTATTTTTACAATTTTCAGAGATATGTTGAATACTACCAAATATTTAATCGTTTAAACTTAGTACACCAATGTCTAGAATATTGTCGCCATAATATGTATCCTTGCACTCTTCGCATATGAAATGACCACATGGCATCGTACAATAAATAGGACAATATTCATCCCTACAACATACACACATCACATTTGGATTTGGAAAAGACTTGATGAAAGAAGCTGTAAGTGTCTTGCACGACGGGCACGTCTCTGATTTTTCGACAGATATGTCAGAATCGTCTGAGTATGGATCTTCCGATGAATAGTGATTATCAGATGCCTGATCTAATTCAGAATCAAAACTCTTTATACTCGCATCATCATCACGAATGCCACGACACCATATTCCTTCATCAACCGTGTCATCCGAATATATGAAAGTCCCTTTCCCGTTCATCTCATTATTGCTCCATGACCCGTTATAAACTGATCCATCGTGTATAAAAGTCATTTTGCCATCCCCCCATCTGAGGTGATAATAAAAGTTCCCGACATACACATCACCATTTGCATATGTCTTCTTGCCTTTGTGCCAGTAATCAATAAAAACTCCATGCGAGGTAAAAGAATATTTCGTGTCTATTGCGCCGAAATTGTAATATTCGCCCTCGTAGAAATCACCGTTCTTAAACATCTTCTTTCCATGTCCATATTCCACATCTGATTCAAATTTTCCCTCGTACCAGTCATCTTCTTCGTTGTCATAATAAATTTCTTTTCCAATACCAAATCGTTCACCATAGAGGAAGTCACCCGTGTAGATGCCCCAGCCATGTATTAATAATTTTCCCTTGCCGTGATAGACCGAATCCCAATATCCCTCATACACCATGCGAATCGGATTTTTGACAACATCTGTATCGGTAATATGAGCGTATTCAATTCTCTTGCCCATGCCGTACTTCTTATCATTCTTCCAATCACCGTCGTATAAATAACAGAAATCATGCGACATATTAGAATCGTATGGATCAAGAGTTCCAACATGGATTAATTTTCCCTTACCATGTCTCTTTCCATTTTTCCACTCTCCTTCATAGATGTCCCTGTTTTTTCCACTCTTTAACACCATGGTACCTGCTCCGTGGGGCAGACCATGCTTCCACATGCCCTTGTAAATGCTCCATTGTTTACGAAACACCATTATACCACTGCCGTGTGGTATCCCATCTCGAAGTTCTCCGACATAGATACCGTCTGACAACAAAGAAAATTTGGAATCGTCGCGAACGTCACCAAGGAAAGGGTTGTCGATGTCACCTGTCATCACTTCCATTGCATCCTCCCATAACTTGAACACAGGCAGTCCAATCATCTTGGCTCGATTGTTGATCTTGATCAGGAACGCCTCTCTGAATCTCACGACTGCCTTCCCACGAGGAGTGTCAAAATCAGTGCGATCCTCGTCCCACAAAAATGTGATGTTCTTCACGACACCTGTTGTGATTTTCTTACCAGTATTGATGGTGCTGAGTGTATTGGATATCTTGGTTGACAACGCTTCTATGGTAAGCTGTTCCAAGTCGCTTTTTCCAACAGGAAAGTGCTGCATGATGTACACCACGTGTTCTCAAATTTCAATTCAAATCAAGTATACAAACAACCTATGTGCGAGACATTAATAAATCATTCTCGATAATGATAACAAGTTGTGCAAATAGGCTTAAAGCATTTGTTTAACAGTTTCTTGTAAGTTGATTGGAAGAGTACATATCTCTGAAAAATTCTGTAAAAAATAAAAGTTGTTAGAAAATCTGAAATAATTTGTGATATGTACTCTTCACTATCCTTTTTTAATAATATTCAAGGATGTAATTAAAAACTGGAAAAGAATCATGTTTTCTCAAAAGTCTAGGAGCCCCTTGGGGGAGAGAGGGGTAAATTTATCTTTTTTTATGGTGTCAAAATGATATAAAAAGATAAATAATTTATCATCATAATATATAAGAGTCGATAAATATGCCATTTTTTATCACTAAATGCGAGTTTTGTAATTATCGCACAGATGTAAAATGTAATCTAATACGACATCAAAATGCTAAACACAAACATGAGTTGTTAGAAAAACAACAACTTTCAGAAAACGTACAAAATGTCCCCCCAAACGTACAAAATGTTACCCCAAATGTACAAAATGTTACCCCAAATGTACAAAATGTTACCCCAAATGTACAAAATGTTACCCCAAATCTTCTTTCCTGTTTTAAATGCAATAAAATCTATAAAACTGCCAGACATTTGTCTAACCATGAAAAAATATGTAAAAAGGTTGATAGTCTTACTTGTCCCAAATGTATGATTTCTTTTACAAATAGACATCATAAATCAAGGCATATCAAAGCTGATAACTGTAAAGCTAGAAGCATCATACATGCTAGAACTCCTAACGTTCAAAATATTATAAATAATACAACAAATAATACAACAAATAATACAACAAATAATATTCAAAACAATATTGTTATCAATAACCTTGGATCTGAAAGAATTGATCACATTTCACACGAAGAAATTAAAAGAATTTTACTTTCGGGTGCTAACACTGTTCCTTTGTATATCAAAAAGAAACATTTCGACAAAGACTTCCCAGAAAACAATAACATCAAATATACTAATGATAACAAATGTCAAGTTTTGGAAGAGAATTCATGGAAAGAAAAAGACCTTGGACTACTTTCAAATAATCTGATGAAAGATAATACAGAAGTGTTACTAATGTATTGTGACAATAATGAAATAAAACTACTAAATGAAATTAAAAACACTGAAAAGTACGATCATATACGTAACAAACTGTTTATAATTTACAATAAGACAGATAATGAGAAGTATAACAGTGTTTTAACAAGAATAAAAGACTTGATCAAATTTTCATAAACAAGAAAAAACGATGTTTTCTCAAAAGTCTAGGAGCCCCTTGGGGGAGAGAGGGGGTAGAAAGTAGTAATTATGGTGTGAATCTATAGTATTTAAACATTTATTATATTACCTTATCATATAAGATTTTAGCAATAAGTAGTAAATTATGATTTTTACATGTCCCGAATGTATTTACTTTACTGATCGAAAATACAATCTACAAAAGCATATTCGTCGTAAACATTTATTAGAAATGCAAAAAGTTGAATGTTTAGAAAACGTACAAAATGACATCCCAAAAGTACAAAATGACATCCCAAAAGTACAAAATGACATCCCAAATGTACAAAATGACATCCCAAATATTTTTCAGTGTTCAAAATGTAATAAAATCTATAAAACTGCTAGGCATTTACATAACCATGAAGCAAAATGTAATAAAGTTGACAGTCTTACTTGCCCAAGATGTATGATTTCTTTTACACATAGAAATAATAGAAATAGGCATATTAAAGCTGATAAATGCAAAGCTAGAAGCATCATACATGCACGTACACCGAATGTACAAAATATAACAAACAACAACAATATAACAAATAACAATACAACAAATAATATTCAAAACAATCAAAACAATATTATTATCAATAACTTTGGATCTGAAAGAATTGATCACATTTCTCACGAAGATATAAAAAGAATTTTACTTTCAGGTGCTAACACTATTCCTTTGTACATTAAACAAAAACATTTCGACAAAGACTTCCCTGAAAACAATAACATTAAATATACAAATGATAACAAATGTCACGTTATGGAAGACAACTCTTGGAATGAAAAAGACCTTGGACTTCTGTCTTCTAATCTTATTCAAAACAACTCTGAAGTTTTATTAATGTATTGCGATAACAACGAGATTAAGTTGTTAAATGAAATTAAAGATACTGAAAAATACCAACATATTCGTAACAAACTGTTTATTGTTTATAATAAAACTGATAACGAAAAATATAACATCGTTCTGACAAAAATAAAAGAACTCATTAAGAATTTACAACTCTCTGCTGAAAAGGCTTAAAGTATTTAATGAACAGTTTTGGTAAGTTAATTGGAAGAGTACATATCTCTGAAAATTCTTAAAAAAATAAAAGTTGTTATAAATTCTGAAAATATATGTGATATGTACTCTCTGTTTGGTTAACAGTTTATAAAAATTCAATTATTGCAACTAATGTGAATACTGAAATCGTTAATATTTCAAGTTTATAGCTTAAGTTCATCTTTTCTATCTCATTTAATTTATCTTTCACTTCAACCATTTCAGGATTCATATGATATGCCAAGGTATAAAGCATGACTATAAGCCCTATCTTTATCAATATATGATAATGTAATGAAAACGAACTATTATGCATATTAAAATGATTGAATATTATACGAAACTTATATTCGTCGAAATTCACTAATATGAGAGTTAATACCAGAAGTATTATGTATGATATACAATATGTAATCATTGTGCTTGATAATGATGTTATGTATCCGTTATGTATAAGTTTCTCAGTAATTGCCAAAGCTATTTGACGATAGATGAATATTGTTATGATAAATATAATTCTATCATCATTTGTTAGTTTGAGAGCAACACTTGGGTCAATATTATTTGACTTGAATGATTTGTAAAATCTGTCTCTAACTTCACTTATTTGTTTATCTTCATCATTTATGTCTTTAACATACGTTTTCCAAATTTCACTATATTTGTTATTGTCATCACCATTATTTCCAGATGATTTTCCTCTTTTTAATATTGTTTCTAGCGATGTTATCAAATCTTTCACTATTTTTGTAGGTTTATTATCAGTAGGTTCTCCTCCTTTTGATGTTGTCACTGTTTCAACAGGGGGTGATTGAACTGTGCCGTTTGTGGGTTTTTCTGTTTTATCCTGCTTCACAGTATTATTGAAATCGTCTATTAAGTCATTTATCTTGTTTTTAAACTTATTGTGTTTTGTCGTTTTATCATTTTCTAGTTCTTCACGTTTTCCCTTACTCGTCGATGTCTTTGCATTCTCAATGTTTTTTTGGATTTGTTTTAATTCAGTGACACTAATGTCTATAGTTTTTTTAATTACATCGAGTTTTTCTTTTGCTTGTGCTATGTTTTCAATATGTTTCTTTAGAGACTTGATGTGACGTATAATTGTTTCTTTATCACTTTTCAAAATTGTATAGTTTTTAACCAGATTGTTTAAATGAGGTTTTATATCATTCAAAACTGTATCATACTTGCCAGCTGTTGAAACGTATTTTTCAATTTTTCTTTGCATTATTGTTTTCACCAAGGTTTCATATTCAGTTTCATATTCATCTGGATTTTCATCTGTACCTTCAATTTTGCCTTCAATTTTGAGCTGATCTATATCAAAAAACTCATCGTCGATGTCATCTAATGCATTTTTCCATTTTTCTATCATTTCTGTATTTATATTTTTCATATTTGCAAGTGTACGAGCTTCATTTCCATCGTCTTTATCTCCTCCTCCAAACAGCGAGGCACTATTTGTTTTATTTCCCCCATTTTGTATTTCTTTATTAAAAGCAAAAAATAATTCCGCATTCAAATTCTTGCGTTTCATTGTTTCGTCACTTTCTATTTTTTCTTTCCATTTATTATTATCACTATTTGCACGTTCATTTTTCAATTCTGTTATTTTATTTATTATAAAAGAATTATGTTCTTGTATTTGTCCAACCTTGTTTAATTCAGACAGTGTCATCTGCTCCAATATTTGTTCAATATTTATTTTTGTATCAGTATCGACAGAATCGGGAGCGTCCTCTCCGCTCTCATCGGGCTTGGTCTCATTGCCATCCTCGGCAGGCACAGTAGCAGCCTCCCCCTCCTCGTTATTCCCCTCAGAAGTACCAACACTACCATTCGTAGCAACAGGGGTAAATTTATTTTCGAGTGGTATGTTCATTAAGACATGTTTTAATATCTCTTTTTTAAATTCTTTGTCTTGAATTTCATTTTTAATTATATCGACATTTTTTTTTGTTACTTTTTGTTTAATTAGATTTTTGATATGTGGTTGTAAATTTTTATCAAAATCATTCATTTTATCTAAAACGATTTTAAGTTCATCATCTGTAAAAGGTTTTTCAGCATTTTCCAGTAATTCTTTGATTTGAGTTGTTGTTGTATCGTTATCTATTGTAGTATCTGCTTTGATTTCGTCTTGAAAGAACTTGAATTTTTTATTATTTATTTTAAATAATTCTTTCTTTTGTTTAACAGTAAGTTTATTGAAAACCTTTTGAAACTTTATATTCTGTAAGTTTTTAGCTTCAATTAGTTGAATACTGTCTTCAATACCGTCCCATGCTTCTTCTGTTAAGTTTTCCAATTGATCTTTGGTAAATGTTTTGATATATTTTGGATCAATATTGCTCAATTGGTTTTTTGTAAACATTGAAAAATATACTGGTTTGATATTTGCAACCTGAGTATTTTTTTCATTAAATATTTTATTCAAATCATAATTGGGAGGTATAATAATTTTTTGACCTTCTTGATCTTCTTGACCTTCTTGAGTTAATAATTTATCTATTATAATTTCATTTTCGGCGGGTTCAGATGTAGAATTTTTGTTTCTTTTTTGTGATATAAGACTTGATAAGTATTTAAAATTCTTTTGAGCCTGTTCTGTATTTCCCTTGGGAAGTTCCATATTAAATAATGTTTCAAACAAACTTTTGAATTTCTCTATTTTGTTTAATTGCATATCAGTAAAGTTTTTAGTTTTTGAATACTCTTTCATAAAACATTTATAAATGTGTCCTCTGCATTTCCTTTTAAAACTATCATTGTCACTATTGTAAATATCTTGAAACAAATATCTCAAGTTATCATACTGAACTTCATCACTTGGTTGAAATTGAATATCAATAAGCTCTTTTTCTTTCGAAAGTATTTCTTTAGTTTCTGTTAATTCACTTTTATATTTCTCCAGCAGCTTCTCAATTTCTTTTTCTTTCTTTTTTAATGCATTGTTCAATGATGCTTTATCTTCTTGAGAATCAATTTCACACGATTTCACTTTTTTATCAATTTCTTGATTTCCTAATTTTTTGATTATTTCATTTTTTTGTAAATCTAACAGTTTGTATTCATTATTCTCTGTTTTGAATTTTTTTATTTGATCTTCTTTAGATTTATTCAGTTTCCTTATTTCATTTTCAATTTTCTTTTTCTTAGGTTCCTGCATTTCCTTCTTTTCGTATAATTCGAAAAACTGTTTTAGTTTTTGTTCGATTTCAGCATCATTATAGTGGTGTGATAAATCATCTTTTATAAAATCACCCACATACTTATCTCTTCCTGAAGTCATTTTTTGTATCAAAAGTTAAGGGATACCTCTAAATAACACGAATAAATATTTTCATCACATAATCGCCAACATTGATAAAAATATCCAAGACATTAAAGTGAAAGTATTTAATGTATTACGTATGTCTCTTTTAAACGAATAATCATAACGAATTTTTGATTCTTCATTTGTACTATCCCTCTGTCCATTTGTCTGTTTTATTATAATGGAAACAATTGTAATAAAATATAGTAAACCAAGATGGAATATAATTCTACCCGCACTCGAAAGCCTATTTCCGGGAATTAAATAAAAGTAATACAATGTACTTCCCAACTTCGACAAAATCGAAGAATCGCTGTTATAAATATCGGCCAGAGGCATATTGTATGAAATATTGACTATAACTAATATGAGTAATATGAAAATTGAATACATGAATACATAAAGTAAATAGGCTTCTGTAAATGAAACAATAAAATTGGTTTTCAACGCCCAGTCTACAAGTGATAAACACAAAATACGTATTAAAAACGTTATTCCAATAAAAACTAACTTGTCTTCTTTGGATATTTCTATTTGTTGAATGGAATATATATTATCTTCATCCTCTATATCATCTAAAACATCTTTGGCTCTTTCAGCTTTTTCATAATCACTTAATAAATTATCGTTATTTATTGCGGTGTCTAAACGATCGATATATTTATTCAATATCTTATTTTTCTCATAGTCCTTTTTCATGTTGTGAATATTTTCAATGTATTGATTTTTTTCCTTTTCCAATCTGTTTTGTACTTTGAGTATTTCTTCATCATTACCCCCAAGAAACAGTTTTAAATCATTTTGATTTTTTGTATCATTTTTAATACCATATGCATCTTTGAGTTGTTTAATGAAATCTTTGACTATTTCACCTTCTTTTTTTTCAATATTATCTTTCTTTATTTTGTATAATTCTTCATTCTTAAGAATATCAACATCAGTAATAGCAGATATTTTCTTGTATTGTTTGACTATATCATCTATAATTTTATTGACTTTTTCTCTATCAACTTTAATGAGATTATACTCATAAAGTACCTTTTTGAAATCCTCGGGATTTTCAGCTATTTGATTGATAAACTGTTGATAAAAAACATATTTTTTGCTATCAAAGTTTTTAACAGTGTCATCAGTGATTAAATCAAAATTAAACAGTTTAGAATTATACCCAGAGGGTTTAGATTTAGATAAATTTTGAAAATTAAATTCAATTGATTTGAGAAATTTTTTGAACATGAGAATATTCCTACTTATGTTATTCCTAGATAAAAAAATTCTAAAAACTCTTTCCGGCAACAACTAATGCCCACGCTAATGATATGATAAGTAAAATGCTTATCATACCCGATATGATATACATATAAGAACTTTGGAAAAAGTAATTTATGATTTTCAAAACAATCAACATCATAATGATATATGAAAGTATTACAACAGTTGTGATATGATAAATATTATTATTGTTATAAGGTTGATAGTTTTCTTCCAAAACAGCAAGAGATGCGAAAAGCTTATCGGTATCAACAGTATATTTGACAGATTTATCATCACGAGAAGTGCGATTATCATTCCCTTCAAATAATGGAATAAGACGTTTCATTTTTTCAATAGAAGATTCGCTAGATGAATAAAAGAATGGAAAATAAGCCATTGGTAAATTCTTTACTGGCAACAAAGAGACATCAGGAGAAGATTTGTAATCTTTGATATCTTCGTTATTTCCAATCAAATATATACTATTTGTCATTTACTATATTAATTAGATAATAAAATGAACGATAGTCATAATGACAATATAATTAAGAGCAACAAAATATATCATTTTATCTGTTTGTTGTGCATTTCGATGAATTATCATGGAATCCTGTTTCACCATATTTGTTTCAATATCATCCTGTAAGTTCATCTTATACAAATCAATTGAAGTTCTTATTTCTGCTATATCTTTTTGCATATCTCTTATTTTGGAAAGAGGTCTCATTGATGTATCGGGATTGTCAATCCATTTTTGTATAGAATCAATTATTTCTCTAAACGAGTTTGTAGAATAGGTGTTATCATATTTGATAGTGATTGAATTTTGAAAAAGTCTACTTTTCACAAAACTGTCAATACTGTTACCATGAAATAAATATATATCGATTTTGGATTTAATTTTTTCACTATCCTCAAGTACTAAGTTTTGACAGATCTTTGATGAAGTATCCAACATATCTTCAATAGATTTCAAATCCCATTTTTTGGTTATCTTATTTGAAGTTTTAATTAAGTAGTTATTAGGATACATATCGTCTTTGTGAATATTATTGTAATTTGAAATGATATAATTTGTGATTTTAGCACTTCTATTAGAATCATATTCTTGACTCATTATTTTGTTTATTTCATGAAAAGTATTTGATATTTTTAAAACAATGCTTTCTATTTTCTTGTTTATTTGATCATAATCTTGACTTTTAAATATTTTAAATAAATCATCTGAAATAAGCTCATCGAGTTTGGAATATTCCTTAACAACTTTATCAATTGTTACATTGTATTTTTCAACATCATGTTTAATATCTTGAATATTTTCAATATCAACCATTTTATTATTAAGATCATCTCCTGATGTAAGTATAAACCGTGTAGATTGGTTGTAATATAATTTGAAGTTCAATACATTCTGTATTGCTGTTTTCATCTTCTTTTTTATAATGTCAACAGGTATAGTTGATGTATTGGATTTTAATTTTTGAATTACATTAATGTTTGGACTATCGCATTTATCAGAATTAAATAATATATTTTGACCTTTCCCTTTAACCCCTAGAATATACAAGATATTGTATAAATCATCTTCATAATACTTATAAACTGTTTTTTCACATGTTTTTGAGTATTTAAATTTTGGTATTAAATGGATTTCAGAACTTTTTTCAGCACCATTGCTACTACTTGATAGCCCATTAATTCCTTTAAGCAGATGACTATACAATATCATTGAAATAGCATTTGCCACATTTGTACAAATATTTGTAGAATTTTTATTATCCAAATAGTGTTCGTTTTCATAATCTAAAACTTGATTGAATTCTGTATTGATTGAATCAAGATGTTTTTTATATAAATTAATTGGTTTATTAAGTATATCTTCTGATATTGTTTTGTTATACTCGATCATTGTATTAATGGTAACTGAAATAAACAAAACAAACATGATTAAAGGTAAAACATAATCATTTAGAACTTGAACAGATCCTGATAAATGTTTTGGGGTAAAAAGCAACAATGAATAAATAACAACTGATATAATCAATAAATTGAATATGAAGGTCGAAAATTTACTATTTTTTGAAACTCCCCAAATTCTCATGAACAATTCAATTAAAGACTTGACTCTATCTTCATGAGGTTCTTTATCTGTGGGTTTTTTATCCTTAAGTGCTGATATTGCTGTAAATATAAAAACGTATATGTATAAGATCAAAACGAACTGTAAAAAGGTGAATAGATTTTGTTTGTGAAAAACAGGGTTTTCAGTGAAATATTTCGAAAAGTTGGAGTCATTTTTAGGAGATACAAAGAAATATACAGTTCTTAGTAATATAGCTAGTAAAAATATATTATTCAAATAAAATGAATTAAACGTCATTTCTGGAACTGAATAGAAAATACTGAAGATATTTGAATTTAACAATTGTGTAACAGGATAAATGAAACCAATGAATAAAATACAAAAGACCGCAATTAAAATATACAAAAATAGTGAAATATTTTGATACATTTCTTTGGGTTTGTATGATGTAAACAATAACTTAATTGACGACATAACTATGTTTAATATCGTTGTTGGTAACATGAAATTCAAAAGTTTACTGAATGCATTTTTTGAATCTATCGTTGTATTATTCAAGATATCATTGATGAACTTTTCGTTATAAAAAAGTTCTACACATAAAGATGCGAAAATTCCAGAAATTATGAATGCGATGATAACTAATATAATAATAGTCAATTGTATATAGTTTGATTTTTCATATATAAGTTCTTTCAATTCCTTTTCATTTTTTGCAATATGCATTCGATGACCTTCTGCTTCAACAAACTCGTCTTCACATACCTTTTTTAAAGTTTTTCCTAAATAATATGAATTGTTATATTTATTCACAAAATTTGCAAGCTCAAACACATAACTTATGATAAGAAGGAAAATGATTAAAATCAAAATATATTTAAAAATCTTTCCTCTTAACGAAAATATATTTTTATTTGACATAACTATATTATACTCTATAAACAAAAAAGATTTATTATCTCAATCGATTTGCTGTGTAAAAAGCAAATATATATATACATAATAATATATAAATTGTTATTGAACTCTCCTTTGCACGCAATGCAGTTTGTCTGGCTTCATCTTCATTTATTTTCCTAATTGACTTTGTTTCTGTTTTGTTCATTTTCTCAATCTCATCGTCAAAATATTTTTCAATTTCATAAAAACGTTTTGTAAGTATTTTTTTATTAGTCAAATTGGTTTTAATGTTATCATTATGTTGTGTCATGTAAATAATTTGTGTTTTAGTGAGTTCATTTGAGGTATATTGATATTTACTTAGGAATTCTTGAACTTTAGCATTAATACTTCCTTTTAAGGTTGTGATGGTAGAATCTGTTGTGGTAGAATCTGTTGTGGTAGAATCTGTTGTGGTAGGATCTTCTGTTGTTGCAATATCGTGTAGATCAAATATTTCATCTAATATGTCATCAATAGCATAATATTTCATATTATCATTTATTTTTTTGTAATTGAATTCGATCAATTCTTTTTTGCGATATTTGTCGTATTTATCATGAACCATATTATAATTATTGATGACAAACTTTGATAACTTATTATTATCATTGATTTTTGAAGTATTGGACGATAAGACATCATTCGCTGATGAAAACAATTGACTCATCATCATTTTAACCCTTCTCACATATGTTATCTTAATTTTGTTTGAAAATTCACCATCGTAAATATCGATTGCATCGTTTATTTGTGTCAAAGTTGGGATTATTGTTTCATCATAATCATCACCTCTACATTTCTTTAATCTTCTTACCATTCTAGTGGTAAGATGTTTGAAATTATCAACAAAATGTGAAAAAGATTTATCAATTTCATCAATATAAAAATTCACATCTGTATTTACAACATCATTATCATCATCGATTTTAGAAATATCTCTTATTGGGTTATTATGTATAAAATTATCACTTAATATTATATTTGTACCTCCATAATATACCTTATTTTGTTTGATATTTTGTATTGCGAAAAAGAGTCGTTTTTGCATATTAATGTTGGTATAAATATTTGATATGAATTGTTTCAAATGAGCATTATCAATATAGAGACAATTCTTTTTAGTCGTATCGGCAAAAAGTTCTATTTTATCGAAATAGGTTTCTGGATTGTATTGTGGTAAGGTATTGTAAGTAATGTTATCGTTATTTTCACAAGAACTTTCGTATTCAAGTTCTGGAATAATATGACTTTTAGTATTCACAAAGAGTGAACTATATAACACCATATGGACTGCGTTTGCAATATTTTTACAATGGGAATTGTTTGATATATTTGAACGATTGTTTTCAACCATCATATCAAAAACACCACTAATATCATTTATATGATGTTTATAGGTTAAAAAAGGATTTTGTAAAATGTGAACATTCACATAGTCATTGAATTTTTTAGAAGATGAAACAATAAGTGAAACTATGAAAAGTAATATTATTGGAAATATTAAGTTGAATACAAAATCCTTATCTTGTTTTTCTTTTGAAAAAACAAAAAAGTTTTCTTGGAAATGAATAATATTTGTTTCGCGAAGTAAATATAAAGTATATAGAATAAACAATGAAAACACTAATGTTGATAAAACTTCGAGAATCATTTGTATAACAACACTGTACTTGTCGTTTCTCTTTTTCCCAAAAATGTCGATAATATAATCGACTATTGCATTATTTGCTTTTGATTCAATAGGTTTTGTTTCATCTTCTTTAGGTTTATGCATAAAAGTCATCATTTTTGTTAAACAAATAAACAACACAATGAACGCAAAATAGGAAATTTTCATATAATCTTTGTAAATCATGTAAAAGCCAGTTAATAGAATTACAAATAGATTCAAATCTTCATAAGCAAGTTTTTCACTTCCCTTATTTTGTACATTTTCATATATCATTATTGAAATATTTTGTAACAAGTAAATACATGATATAAAATGTATTATTGATATTATTTTGTCTGCAAAATTCATCTTGAAAAAATTGGATATAAAGTCGTCTATATCAAATTTTTGTAAATCTATCATATAATGATTCGCGTATGATTGTAAAAATATCAATAATACATAAATAAAAGTTATGATTATCATAACATATAGTAACAAACTGCTGTAATCATCACTTGACAAGTCATTTCTAATTTTAATATTTTCAATGTTTTTATTAACTTGAAACCTATGAGTTTCAAACTCAGTATATGCACCGTTGCACACATTATTCAACAATTTACCTTCAAAAAACGCAGTGTTGTATTCATATATGAAAATTGTTAAATAAATTATTTGTTCAAAAACCATTATGCAAATCATAATAAAAACAACAGTTGCGAATTGCTTCTTATACAGCATTGTATTATTGTCATTCATATTTTATAGAAATACTATATCAACCTTATAAATCTATGATATTTTTTGTTGTGAAAATTATATATCTTTTTGTTCAAATCTAAAAACTTTTGTAATTGTCCATTGAACCGAGATTTTAGTAACATACTTTTTATAAATCTTTCCTTTTAGATATAAACGACACAACGTTCAATATCAAAAAAATTAGGTATAAATAGATAATAAATTATCCCTATTTGTTTTAACTGTTTTTTTACAATATTTTTCAAAAAACTCACATGTTACAATGTATGGAAATTGTATTTGAATATTATCAGTTGGAATATATTTCATCATATTTATCCATGATATTATGTCATTGATTGTATGTTTAACATTTCTCACCCCATCGTCATTGTTATTTTCAATTATCATTTTAAGTAGCGACTCTTCAAATACAATATCTTTTGGCCCCATTTTGTACCTTGGTAACAATTCTGGAATTATATAATCTTTACATATTTTGAGTTTTTCATTGTAGTTATATGCAGGAACATGTATTGATATCATTCTGTCTTTTAATACAGGATTTATAAGAGTTTCATCATTGTATGTAAAAATTATAAGAGATTTGGAAAGATCAAGATCGATTTCTTCAAAATATTTATCCGTATATTTGTCATTTTGAACAGGATCTGTTATATGAATAAGTGTGTTTATTATTTCTTCACCACGACTAGTGTTTGAAACTTTATCCAATTCGTCAAACAAAAACACTGGATTCATGACATTTGCTTTAATTAAACATTCAGTTATTTTTCCATATGTTGCTCCTTCATATGTATAGTTATGTCCATTCAAAAAAGAAGCATCACTTATACCTCCCAATGATATAAAAGAAAGCGGTATTTGCATAGCATTACTGATACATGTTTTAATTAATTTCGTTTTGCCAACACCCGGACTACCGTGTATTCCTATCACATACCCACAACTTTGAGGATTACTTATCCATTGTGCAATAATACGTATCAATTGTTCTTTTGTTTCTTTATGTCCAAATATTGATCTATCAAATGACTCTTTTATTTTCTGTAAATAGGATTTTATATCACTATCCTTACTTGTTATTGGAAGCTGATGATACTTTCCAATAGGAATCTTTAAAAAAGTGTTTATCCAATTACTCAACTTACAGTACTCTCCAGAACCAGGATGCATGTTGTTAAATTGCTCAAGTTTTGAAATGATCATTCGCTTAATATTGTTTTCAATATTCATTTTCAAAATTTTAAATCGTGGTGGCTGATTTGATTCATCAAATTTACTACATTCAATATCTTGTTCAAGATTATAAATCAAATCTTTTTCTGTTTTATTGATACCATCAAAATGATCTTTTTCTGTTAAATTGTATTTTTTTATAATATCTATATATTTATTTTTTTTGTTTTTGATTTTTTTTGAATGTTTTGATTTTCTTTTTCTTTTTTGGTTAGAAATTCTACTTTTCAACTTCCTTTTGTCTATAATTAACAAAATATTATTATTCTGTTTCTCTTCATCTTCGTCTTCGTCTTCATCTTCGTCTTCGTCTTCGTCTTCGTCTTCGTCTTCGTCTTCGTCTTCGTCTTCGTCTTCATCTTCGTCTTCATCTATAATGAATGTTTCGTCTTCAGTTGTTGTAGGTGGTGTAGTACTCTCATTGTCAGTTATGTCACACTTCTTGTCTTGCGACATTCATTAATATTATTTATAATATATTTTTTATATACTTTTATAACTGTTGTTGTGTTGATTCTGGTATATTACTCCAATATTTATTTTTAGTTTTTGTATTCACAGTCTGGGTAACTGTCATTAAATATTTTGCCAAAATAAATATTATGAAAACTATTGCTACCATCCCATATATTTTGAGGAATTTTGGCTCTATTATATTCATTAAGAACACAATAGTTATTATGAAAGTTACCGAAGCAATCAAATTCAAAAAAGAAACCCTTTCAATAATTTCTTGCTTAAGTATTTCGAGATTCGAAGAATTCATATCTGACTTTTTATCATACGTAACATTATGACCTTCAAAAGCTCTCTTCTCATTTTCAATCATAGTATTGATTTTTTTCAAAAGTTCATCAACATCCATTGTTTCAATAGATTGATTGTATTGATCGATTAGATTGTGTATGTATTGATTGAAAGTAACTACTTTTGAAGCTATAAATGCTTGTTTTTGCCCGTCATCACTTAAATCACTACAATTTACTGTTGGTTCTTCAAATTTCTCAATAATGGTATCGTTATTAAGAAATGTATTTGCGAGATTCATTAAGAGTGCAATTATACAAGATAAAATGGAACCATATTGTCTTATATCTTGTTTATTTATGAATACAAGAGCAATATAGATTGCAAATATAACAGCGATACATATATAATAAAATATTAATCTTTTATCAAGTGAATCCAAAATGTCTTTATGCACTTGTGTTTTTGCAATAATGGAATTTATTTTATTTCTAGAATCCAAAATGTTTATATTGTAATCATTTATTTGTTTTGTGTTGACGTCAAGCTTTTTTCTAAATATTCCAGTAACTCCTTTATATTGAAGATCAAAGGATAAGCTTCCTGTTTGAATCACATTGGCTTGCCCTACATCATTTTTTAATTCGATTTCGAAGTTTGATTGATTTTCACCAGTTGTGTTAACTGTAAATGAATGCATTTTAATATCATATTTCTTTCCATCATCAAGTACTATTTGTAAATTTGATGACGGTACTAATTTGAATTCACTCACAAGAGGGCTGTTATTAGTTTCACCTGTTAATGTAATTTTAGTATCGACTTTCACTACTTGTGCTGTCAAATATAAAGATGTGTTATATATGTTATCAATTTCGTCATCATTAATAACATTTGTAACCATTTGTTCATTAAAATATTTACAAGTACTGCCATTTAATTCAATACCATTTTCAACATTATTACAATTCATAGTAAATGTAATGTAATACTCAAAAATGTTAAATAAGTATTTCATAGCATAGAGTTGAGATTTCATATTTGTTGGTTCCAAAGAAAGTATAACTTTGATGTAATCCTTCAAAATATTTGTTTCGTTACTTGTTATTGTATAGTCTTTTATTAAAAGTTCAAAATCAATTACTTGTGACATTGAAGCTATATAATTGTAAGGATTACTGACGTGGTTTGTTGTTGTGTAGATACTAGGAATTGGTACATATAATTTATTGGTATCTTGGGAATCTACTGCTGTAGTACCGAACTCTATCTTTTTTTTTGACGAAACATATTGAAAAAGATTGGCTTTATTATCACTATTATATTCTCTAATACAGAAATCAATGAACAATCTTATGAGATTGAAGTTGTTTAAAACATTCTTCCACTGATCTTCTGAAGTGAAAATACTTCTTAAATCAGTATTTACTTGTAAACAATGTCTTATAAACTTTTCGGTAAGAGGTGCTTCTTCGGTAGTATTTAAATACTCAAATATTTGCATGTTATCAGGAATAGCAGTAGATATATATGCTAAAATCTTAGTTTTCAATGCAGTATATCCAGTATTGTATCCTGGATCAACGCTCATTTTTATCGACCTTTAATAAAATCAAATAAAAAAAATTGCATTGATATGTTTAAACGCAAACTCTATAATAATATGATATACCGCTATTTTCATTATAACGATCAATTTTGACAATATCGCCTTGTTTTAAACCCATCCACTTTGCAACAACATCTGTCTGTAAAATGAATGGCATTTGAGCTTTTCCTTTTATCAAGTATTTTTCCATAAGTTCTGATACTTCTTCAATTTGCAGTTTTGTATGTTTTGGAACAAGATGATGTTTTGTTGGATTGTAAAGAAGGTTTTTGATATGAAAATACTGCAAGTGACCGTGATTTTTCTGCAAAACTTTATCATATGATGTTAATTGTTGTAGTATTGGTGCAGAAATTGTATCATTATTGAAAATCAAAATCACATTCTTTTTTTCGTTATATTTCTTTATAAACCCTAAAATATCAGTTTTTGCAAATTCTTTCAATTCGTCTAAAACATTGCGTCTAAGTTTTTTGGTCAAAGCGAATATTATAGTATGATTTGATGAATTGAATTCAATTATATTTTTGTCATTGAAAAATTCATCTCGGGAAATATCAACTTCATGTTCTTCAAACTCATCGATATTATCTCCTCTATCAAGAAGCATTTGCTTGACATTATCAATAATAATATCTACTTCATTCATGGTTAAATAACAATAGTATTATAATATTATATCATTTTTTTATTATGTTTATTTGATAAGTTTAATAATAAATTATTATCGCCATATGTTCCCACAATGATCACAAACATAAAGATATTTCATATTTTGTGCATCATATTTGATATACAAAACTTGCTGATCTTTATTTTCAGTATTTGCAGGACAATCTTCTTTATTGCATTTTGTCAAAGTATCATTAATTCTTCTGAGTGTAGGGTCAAATCGTAGATACTTGTTAATATTTTGATTATATAGAAGATCATCGTCTGAATACATTGTTTCTGAAATTTTGATAGCCCCTTTCTTTTGATTTTCTACAGAAAACGGACAATGTTTACAATATTTTAACATTTTGTTGTTTTCACTTGTTTTCATATAAAGCATATTATCACATATATCACAAAATTCCATTTATGTTTTGTATTTATTTATTCTATATATTCATTTTTTTATTTTATCATATATATAAACAATTATTAAATATTATATAGAAATGAAATGTATTAATATATATTGTATATCATCACAGCATTTGGACAATAGAAAAAAATACTTTATTGCCACATTAAATAAGCTTAAAGAATTAGCGAATGAAAATGGACTCGAATGTCATTTACACTCTATTTCAAGTCCATCTCACGATATAATAGAAAATAATATGGAAGACTATAATAAAAGACTTGATTATTCTAAGTCAAACCATGACAAGGAAGATATATTCAATGATCTCATATTTACATTAAACCCTCAACATATATCCAATATTGAAAAGCACAGAGAAGTTTTGAAAATAATATCATCAAATGATAATGAATTAAATTTAATAATAGAAGATGATGTCTTAACAAGTAAAGAATATATTCCAAATATAAAAGAGTTGTTTCATCAATTATCACAAACAGATAACAAAGAATGGGACTTGTTGATAACGTGTATTGCGGAAAATCAAGATCAAAATGAACAACTTAAAATATGTAATTTTAAAGAGCGTCAATTAGTGCTGAAGAATAAAAGCTCTTATTTTATAAAACCTTGCACTGCAAAACGGTTGTACGATTTCACAGAAGTAATAAAACATAGTTTTAAACATAGTTTATCGAAATTTATACATATAAGTAATGTAAACGTTGGTATTTTGAATAAAGTTTGCTTTGTAGAAGGCAGCAAAATTGGTATATTTCCATCATCAATAAATACCGAAAATTATTTATTTCAGAATAGAGAATATGTTGAAATAAGTAACATAATAAGAAGTAACGAAATAACAGAAGAAGCAATACAAAAGGTTGAAAATTGCTTCAAAATTATCGAGAATTTGCCCAGTCCTGATATATCATATATAATGGGTTTGTTTTATTATAAAATAAAAGATATATCAAAAGCAAAACAATACATGACAGATGCGTGTCATAAACTCAAAAAGGAAAAAGGTCTCATAACAAAGTCTTCAATTATCTTGAATAATGCTATCAATATATATCAATATGATCAAGATATGTTAGAAGAATGTGTAAAAACAACGCCGAAATATACTTAGGATTTAGCTAAGTTGCTTATTTTGTTTGAAATTTGTTTGAAAGATTCATTGTAAATGCTTTTGTCTTTGACAATAGTTTGTTCAAGAGATTCCATTTTTTGTAGAACACCAGATAGACGGTCTGAAAGGGATTTGAAAAGTGCAGAATTTTCACCAACTTTATTTTCCAAAACTTCTAATTTGCTCAAAACATTGGTTTCTATTTCTTTCATTTTTTGTTCATTTTCTTGAGAGAATGCATCTAATTTTTGTTGTAAATATTCATCTTGACCGCTTGAAGGTCCAGTATTGAGTTTTGATTCCACAGCATTTAATCTTTGAATAATATGATTAATAGACATTTTTTCTTTATTCTTATATTTTGAAAACAAAATAAAAAAAGGTAAATAAACATAAATAAAAAAATGATATATAAATAATAACCTTATATACAATAAAGAATATGATAATACCTATACGATGTTTTACGTGCGGTAAAGTTATTGCCGATAAAGTCGATTACTACAATAAAGAGGTTGAAAAGCTAAAATTGGAAGGAAAACAAAACCAAGAAGAGATGTATAAACATTTTGACGACATTCATACAAAAGAAATTTTGGACAAACTTGGATTGACTAGATATTGCTGTAGAAGAAATTTAATTTCAAATATTGATCTTATGGAAATTATTTAGATTGCTAGTATTGTGTAGCTTTGCCGAGTTAAATAATGTTTTTATCATTTAAGAATGAATGAAAACGACAAATCCGTGGAAGAAGATCAAAAACTAGATAAACTTATTGAAAAAAAAGTCGAGAGCAAATTCAACGAAGTTATGAATCTCCTCCCAAGTGCTGATAACATAGTAGTTTCGAAAAGAATTCACGAATATACTATTACTGATATATATAATGGCACTCTAACAACATTAATTGATATAATTAACGAAACATCAGAACTTATGTCTGAAAAAAAATATATTTCAAGAGACAAATTTAATCAACAACTTTTCAACATTTTCTTCAAAAAAGAGAGACGTTATTTTATTGGAATTATATTAATTATTCTTTCCTTTATTTTGTATTTCATAGATGGATCCAGTATTTAATTTTTTTATAGACAAAAGTTAAGGATGTTATTGATTGGTGAAAATGTTTATACTGAAATTTACATAATAACTTTATTATTATCAGTTTTGTTTTACATTTCTTCAAAATTAAGATCACAGATTCAAATTGCAATCTTGATTTTTATTATTATGTTTATACTATCACTATTTTATTTACAACAACTTTCAACGAATCGCAGTGAATCAAAACAAAACGTAATTAACAAATTTGAGAAAGATATTTCTGAAAGAAATGAAACTTTTGAAGATTCTTTTTTAATCGCAAAATTTCCAAAGAAACTGAAGTATTTGAAAGAAAACGATGATTTTGTTCAAATTATGGAAAATATTCGTTTTGTAATTAAATTTGATAAGTCTAGATACTGTGATTGTTTGAATAACCTTAACTTTCTTATGAAAATCTATATTTATATTCTAGCTGAAAGGTATGATCCAGAATTGTATTTCGTAAGTTTCATTGATGTTCGTGATAATATTACTGATTTGATGTATTCGTTGATAATTACTGTACCTTCAAAATTCAAGAACATATATGGTATAGATCCGTATGATGAAATTCATATATCGATTGATAAATTTCTTATGAAATCAAGAGAAATGATGGAAACACTTGAAAACTTTCTTAAATTGCACAAAAAAATTAATTATATACCGGACAATAGTTATAAACCATATAATCAAAATAAAAAATTAAAATTTGGTTAAACAAGATGTTCTTACTTAATAATGTTTGACTGTGGTGGTGCAGGTTCTCTGCCAGTAGATATATATGAATAATTCTGACGATAATCTAAACCTTGTATATTCATCATATCATCTTTAAGTACATAAAAATCGCTACCACCTTTTACCTTTTTTTTGGCATTGCTTTTTGGTGAAACTTCTTGTTTTTGTTTACGATAAACAGTGTACATTTGATCTACTTTCTTTAAATAAATCTTCTTCATCTAATTTATAAATATATAAAAATAATTATATAATTATATATTTATATATGGATCATTCATTGATGGAATATAACTTTGTGTTTTTAGAAAATCTTTTTCATTTAGATGATGAGACTTTCGAAAAAAGGAAATTAATGAACAAAATAGATAGCAAAATCAACAATGATGAACCCTATTATAATCTTTTAAATACAACATACTGTTTGTTTTCTTCAGTATTTTTAATTGGATTTTCGAGTTACATTTACAATATATATACTCTTATATATTAAATAAGGTCGTTTATGAATTTGAACACTATAGGAGCAGATGGTAATCCCATTTTCAGTTTACCGAATCTTGAAAATAATATTTCTTTTTTGAATTTATCTGTTATTATTGGGGAAAACTCTGGTAGTGGTATTGATGTTAACTCACTTTACCAAAATGAACTCAATACGTTTCTTGGTCAAAATAGTGGAGAATTAATTTTGAATAGCTATTTAAATACATTTATAGGAGCAAATGCTGGTGACAAAATCAATCAAGGGTCTAATAATATTATAATTGGCAAAACGTCTGGTGAAATAAATTCATACGATATAATTTCGATTGGAAGCAACAATGTTACAAGCTACAATTCTATATCTGTAGGAAACAATATACATAATAATGGTGTTGAAAATTGTATATTTGGAAAAAATAACAATTTCCAAGGACATAATAATATTTGTACAGGAAATGATAATACTTTTTGGACAAATAATTCAATAATTTTTGGAAATGATAATGGAATAGACGGTTTTGGTATAGATACTAGTAATATAGTAATCATAGGTAATGGAAATTTGAACTCAAGCAATGAGGATTACACAAAACTTTTAGAATCTCAACCTGTTTTGATAGGAAATGAACTGATACAAAATACAGGATTTGTAGTTAATATAAGAGACACATTTATAAAATATGATGATTATCTTGAGAATGAAATCGTTTTCATAGGATTAAATAGAAAATACGAATCATCTAGTACCGCTATAGGTTTTGATGATAGCGATATTGAATCTAGTAATTTATTTCAAAGTTCCAATACAAATATTGATCTTTTTGTAAAGCACGGTATACAGTCATCTCATTTAACTTTAACAAATAAGTTCATTACCATTGACGAATATTTAGATTCTTCAAATTCTTCAAATACTTCTTCAAATATCACATCAAATATTTCTTCAAAATCAATAACTCTAAGTATACCAGATAATTTAACATCAAATATTCAATATATTTTACCCAATTTTTCTTATGATAATCACAACATGTTTTTATCAGTAGATGATGAAGGTGTCATGAATTGGAAGAAAGTGGATGTACAAATTTCATCAACAGATGATATACCTGTAGGTTCTAATAATTTATATTTTAATGATGAAATATTCAATAATAAATTGAATAGTATATCTCTTGATGACATACAAAATGGTGTGAATAATACTTATATCAAAAATGGTATATATAACAAAGATTTAGTAGTTTTCGGGACTTTAACTGTTAACAAACTGCGTGTTTTAGGAGTGAATATGACACAAGATGCAACATTTGATGATTATATTAACAATATTGTGAATGCTAAGGTAATAGAATGGGAAACAACAATAAGTAATAGTGTTTCAATACTGGATAACAAAATAGATACAGTTGCAGAAAATTTAACAAATTACGTAGACAATATAACGAACAACACACGTTGGTTTTTGGAAACCACTGAATCATCGACAATATTGAACATTTCCAAAATAGGATTTCAAATAAACTTTTATAACAATGAAATGCAAAATAGGACTTTTAATGTTTCTCTCACAAAAAATGACACATTACAACTTTCATTTTGTATTATTGTAAACTATTTTGATACAACAGTTTATTCTATTGCATACCAGTTAATGTATGCTAATAAATATGCTGGACAAATTACAAAATTTCAAACAAATATTATCCATGGTATCAAAACAGATGGTAATAGTATAAGTTTTTATAGCAATATGATTGATATTACATTAGCACATGGTTATAGTATAACAATAATGTCTATTTAATCAAATCGTAGTGTACATAATGTTTTTGTAATTTCCTGCGAAATTTTATGAGTTTTTTTATTACCTTTCATTTTAAAATTATTTTCAATCATATCTTGATAAATTTCTTCATAATTGTCGAGAATATAATTAATTATTTTATTTTTGAAGACCCATCGGAAAAAGTTGAGCTGACCAACAGTAGTATCTATAAAATGTTCTTTCTCAATATCTATCATATAGGTTATTCGAGAATGTCTTCTAAAACAATCAAAATTTATTTTTGTATATGACTTTAATTGATCTCTATAATCTAAATACAATGATATTCTTTTAACAGCATCTTTTTCTTCAGTTATCGGCATTTCTACATGATAAGTTTCTTTACCTACCCAATAATATATATTATGACTCTTAGAATAATGGGTTACAAACCAATCAATAAGTCTTAGCGACAATTTATGATTCCCTTCAATTATATCTTTTAGTAATTGTTTCAAATTTGCATTATTTATGTAAAATGATGTCAGCGATGATAGTAATAAATCAGAACATGTTTCATTCATGGTATATAAGTTACATTATGTATACCACAAAAGCTTTAAATAAAAGTGCGTTTATAAAAACATCTATCGATTATTTGAAGATAAAAATAATGAAAAATTTAATTAACAGGAGGTGATCCTATGTCAAGTAGTCCTGAAACACGAGAATCTGGTCCAATTGTGCTGATTTGCCAAGGAGAAATAGGAATTTGGGGATTGGGTGGTTCATAACGAAGTTGTAAATTAGCATTTCTAAGAGATTGTCCAACTGTGTTTATACCGACGTGATAACCTGCTGTAAGATAGTTTTGATCTTGTACATCTGCGGAACATTGAGGATTGAGTTCTGCCCATTTGCTATTAGCTTCACTTGGTAGAAGATCTGAAGATGTTAAACGATCTTTTGATACACAATTACTTTCACCAGCTGTTTGTGTTTTATAATCACCAGTTGTTTCTTCTAATTGTTTATAAATTTCGTTTCCTAGAGGTTCAGAAGCGGCATAACCGTCTATTCCACTAGATATCATGTCGAGATTTCTATTTTGAAGATCTCTCTCAGCCATGGATGGCTCACTATTGAATTTTTCAACATTGTCCATTTTACACTTGTAGTTATAGGTAATTACAAGTAAGACAAATAATATTATAACAGCTGTTATCGCAAAGAACACTCCAAACTTTTCCATCTCTTTAATATTATATACTCTATCTATTATCTTTGAAATATTATATTTTGAACAAAACCCTTAATTTCACTTATTTTTTTATCCCATATTTTATCCTGTGTCTCACATTTTTTCAAATCTGATATTAATTTTTGTAATATTTCTTTCTTTTTTGCTAGTCTTGACATTTGTACATCGAGTATATCTATACTTTCGTTCACGGTATTTTGCCAAAATTCTTCTATCGAATCTTTATTATCTATTATTAGATCCTCTGCGTAATTCATATCAATATTTGAAACAATCCATTTGTTTCGTACGCAATCTTTATAAATATTCAAACCTATGTATTTGATTTTAATATTTACTACTGTATTTTCATCGAATATCTTGTCTTTTATTTCCTCTATTTCTATTTCACTATCATTCATCTGTAATACTGTATGTTCAACTATATCAACATCTATAGTTTGATTTTGGCTACAATATGATTTATTGTACATATCATCTATTTCCTCCTCTGATAATTCATTATCAAACCACGTTCTATTGTTCTCTTTTACATATTCTAAAACCTTTTCATCTAAATTATCGACAAAACCTGTTTCTGATTGTTGTAAAGTAACTGATAGCCGGTAACCTGTTTTTGTTCTCAATATATTTTTGACATTTGCATCAAATAAAGTGAAATTTAAATCATTTTTTACACGACAATGGTAATGTGTTTTTCTTGATTTTGGTTCACCAAACAATAACATATGTGTCATTGTTAAAGTGTATTTTTTCTGTTATTTAGTAAGATATAGGTATACTCGATGAAAACGCATCAAAATAAAAACCATGAACATCTATTAAATTTCATTATCGAATATATTAAAGATGAAATATATAAATCAGATATTCGCACAGAAATTATTAAACCTGTTTTAGTTTATTTATTATATTATATTATCCCTTTTGTAATCATATTTGTGATTCTAAACTTTTTGGCAACTATAGCGGCGGTTTTTTTAGTTTTTTATCTCACAAAAATAAAAACTTTGCAATATATAGAAAATATATAGAATGTTAGAAAATGTCATGAATTTTTTAAATCAAGAAGAAACTCCGGCAACTACTGGCGGCAATCAATGTGGTGCTTCAGTTGGAGGAAGGAAAGGTGGTAGACAACAACAACAACAACAACAAGGTGGAAAAACCAAGAAACAATCTTCAAATACCAAGAAACAATCTTCAAATACCAAGAAACAATCTGTAAAAACCATCAGGAAACTATCAGGAAAAACAAAAGGTGGAAATGATATGGAACAAGCTTTGGAAGGGCTTATGGAAGTAGAAAATAATATTGATACTTCTGCTCCTCCCCCTGCTGCTTCCCCCACTGATATGGATTCCTCTTCTGCCACCCCCATGGCTGTCGGGCAATCTGGCGGTATGTATGAACCTACAAGTCTAGTAGTTGCTTTAATCATACTTGGCTTAAGAGTTGCCGTTAGTGATCCATCTCAATTACAAACTGTAAAAAAATCCCTCAGTGGAACCTTTTCTTCTTCTAAGAAAAGCTCTAAAAAAACAAAAGGAGGGAATTTAAATAATCTACTCAGTGAATTATCCAACATGATGAAATAAATATACATTAATTTAATAAACCATTCCTTTTTTTCTATTAATCATCATAATTGATTGAGAATATGTTTGATCATAATTATTAGTTATTGATTTTACTATAAACCATCCTCTTTTATATGTATCTTCGCTACTTTCATAAGGCTCGCTTTCTATGAAATAAAACTTACCTTTATAATAAATATTTATCATTGGATTTGATGTTTATTTCAAAAACTTTGTCATTTTTTCATTATGCGATAATTTAAATAGTTTTAATATCATATTACAATGTAATATGACTTTAGATGAAGATAAAGAAAATTTGCTAGATTTTTCTTCTATAAAAAAGGAAGCTATTATTGATTCACTTATAGAATCTTGCAAACTACCAGATTCCATCGATATTGCCGAAGATGTATATAAAGATACATTAATTGACCAATGGGGGGAAAAACTTCCTTCCTTGTCTGGAAGTAAAAAATTGATTAAAAAAATTCTACGAAATCCCGTTAATAATGAAAAACTTCTGTATTCGAGACAAAAATCTTTTAAAAGATATGATATAGATTTTGATTTGTTAAACCAGTATGAAGACGATGTTCTTTGGATTTATAAGCTTGATGAAGAATTGAAAAACAATAATTTGGTCGATATACTTTATCCTTCGACATTTATCATTTCATATATTAACTTTTTTGAACCGGTATTAGAATGCTATCATATTTACAAAATATATTATATCCCATTGACCGCTATGATATATCCCATAATGTCCTTATTTGCTCCACTATATTATCTTAACAACTACATGAAATTCAACATTTCTATCAAAACTTATTTCAATATGCTGTATAAATTTGTAAAAATGCTTTTTACATTCAACAGTACATCATTAAAAACCAATTTAATAAAAATTGTAACTATTTTGATATATGCCTTTTTGTTTATTTATAATATTTATCAAACAATTGAATACTCTAGAATGCTGTTCAATGTAAAATCTTCTATAAACAAAAAAATCCAGAATTTGAATATTTTCTTGAAACAAGCTTGTCATATAATCAATACAGTACCCAAAGACATTGTTAAAAATTTTGTAAAAATAGAACCACCATTATTCAATCAACTTAGAATAACAAATGTTTACACACTTTGGAAAAACAATAATGTCAAAGATATGATATCACAAGTTCTCATAAATCTTTACACAATCGATATTATATATAATATAAGTAATGTTATATTTACACCACAATGGTGTCTGACAGAATATGATACAAAAACAGTTATGTGGAATACAAGAAATCCATTACTTGGCCTAAATCAAACAGCAAATCCGGTAGATTTCAGAAAAAATATCATAATAACTGGTCCCAATGCAGCAGGAAAGACAACATATGTTAAATCTATTTTATCAAATATTATATTATCTCAAACATTTGGAATTTCAAATTCTATGAAATCGAAAATGGTTTTATATGACACAATAGTTTCTCTTATGCGAATTTCAGATGTTCTTGGGTGTAAATCATATTTTGAAGCTGAGGCCGAATATTGTAAGACAATGATCTCAAAAGCAAATGAATTATCAAAGCAAAATAAACGTGGATTGTTTTTAATGGATGAACCAATGCACTCAACGCCTCCAACTGAAGGAATGTCTACAGCATATGCAGTTGCGGAATATATTGGAAATTTGAAGAATATGAGTATTATTTTGACAACCCATTTTCATAAAATCACTTTATTAGAAGAAACATATCCTGATAAGTTTATTAATTTATCGGTAGATGCGATCAAAACAGCTAACGGCTTTTTATTTCCTTATAAAGTCAAACGTGGATACTCAACACAATGTATTGCGATTGATCTACTTTCTTCAAAGGATTTTCCAGAAATCGTTATAAATAGTGCGATAAATATGAAAAACAAAATATGTAATGAACTTATAAGATAAAAAATGATTTTGAATATGTCCTTTTATATTGGTATATCCATAGTATTGGCAATCGTATCAGTTGTATTTATTTTCGTATGGAGAAAGATTACAGATAGTGAAATGTATATTAAAGTTTTGGAAAAGAAACTTACAAACCTTAAAAAAGAAAATAATATGTATCGCGAAGTGATGGATCACAAAAATGCGGAAAATGTTTCTTTTGAGATGGCTGAAAATATAATGAAAGAAGTTTTTGATGAACCAAAGTGTGATAAAAATAAATGCGAAGTAAAATTCGCTGAAACTACAGAAATTGAAGATATTCAAGTTCAAGAGGTGATAAATAATGAAGAAGCTGTCTTAGAAGATGATTGTCCTTCTCTTGAAGAAGATATTGATACTATTGTTTCAGAAACAAAAGGTCAATATTCAAAATCTTCTCTCAATAAAATGAGTGTTGACAAAATAAAAGAAATCTGTAAAGATTTGGATTTATCAACTATAGGTAATAAAAATCTTTTGATAGAACGTATTTTATCTCAATAAAATCTTCTTCTATAACAATAGAATATATATGAGTTGTTGTTCTTCTACTAGTGGCAATCAGTGTCCTACTAAAATGAGTGATGGAAGACTTTTCACAGATTACAGACCCAGATGCTTAGTCTCTAACGATCTCTTTCAACAATTACAAAAAAATAATACTCCGGTCTCGAGTTATGAATCGAGACTATACTTACAAAGAAATGCTGAAACAATAATCGAAAGACAAAAACAAGAAGCTGAAAGTAAACTACTATGTGGTCCATGTACATATCCTATGACAGATCCTGGTACTATGCTTCCAGAAAAATATGTTATTCGTTGCGACAATGTTTCTTGTTCTAAAAAAGAAGTTAATCCAAGTGGTTTAGGTGACGGTAGACAATACTAATTTTTTTATATTCTATTTTATAAAGGAATTATGGAAATAAATAATGATGTCATTTTTGCTTCTTTTCGTTATATCGATAAATGTAAGGTCAAAATTATTGGAAGTGTAAAAGATACTACAAAATATAAAAATATTGTTATCATTGCTCCTAACACATATGATGCAAAATCTTCATACTCGGGTAAAGGTCTGCCATTTCCTTGTGCAGATATAGCTTTTGAAAATACACCAAATAAGTATGTCGTAGGAGAAACTGGTATTTTTGATGTTGTTTTTGACTATCCAAATAGTTATTACACAGTTGCAAATAAAATGAAAATTGTATCTCCTGTATATTTTTTGATGGTTGACAATCTTGGTGAAAAACATGTTGAAATGGTTGAACTTCAAGATAAATATGATCTTAGAACATTAATCAATCGCGAATCACGTAATGGTCCAGAATTTTATTCCAAAAAATATGATCTTCTTACAATTGACACAGCAGAATCTATCATGAAGCAATATTCTTTATTAAAAAAACAAATGAAAATTGCATAGATTTCAAAAAATGATTCTTATTTTTTATTTTTCATTCTATATATGAAACCTTTAATAATTGTAGAAAGTGGTACAAAGATTAAAACCATCTCGAAATTATTGAATTACGAATATAATGTAACGTGTTCTTATGGTCATTTCAATAATCTTCCTTCAAAACATCTTGGAATTAATACTGATTCGTGGAAAGGAGAATATATTATTACAAACAAAAAAGCTATTGACAATATTCGCAAATTGGTAAAACTAAGTGACGTTATATATATTGCTGCAGACCCTGATATAGAAGGTGAGGCAATTGCACATCACATATTTTGTCATATTTATGATCTGTTAAAACATAAACAATGTCATCGAATTGTGTTTAATGAAATTACAAAAAATGCTTTACAAAATGCTTTAGAAAATCCTAGAAAAATAAATGATCATATTGTTGAAGCTCAAGAAACTCGTAGATTTGTAGATAGAATTGTTGGGTATAAACTATCGCCTATTTTATGGAATGTCTTCAATGATAAAACTTTAAGTGTTGGTAGAGTTCAATCTATTGCATTATTATTGTGTTGTAATCATTATAACCAATTGATAAATTATCGAATCAAACATTATTGGACTGGTAAGGGAACATTTTCCAATAAGGAATCTAGTTTCGAATTTATACTTTATAACAACAATGAGGTTGTGAAAGAAAATTGGGAATCAATCAATAACATAATAAATTTGTTCGATTTCACAACGAATTTTGAAAGCAAGTTTTCACAAAATATTGTTCTTCAACATCCTCCTGCCCCTTTTACAACGACTAGTTTACAAAATGATGCTTATCAAAAATTTCATTTTACTTCCAAAAAAACTATGATTATTGCACAACAGTTATATGAAAATGGTTACATTACTTACATGAGAACTGATTCCATACATATTTCGAATTCTTTCAAAAACATCATAATCAAATATATTAATACAAACTACAAAGGTTTATCTCAATTTAGAAGTCATAAAAATAGAATCGTAAATGCACAAGAAGCACACGAGGCTATACGTGTCACAGATATTGAGAAAAAAACATGTGATATTGACAGTAATTGCAAAAAACTATATGAATTGATATGGAAAAGAACTATTGCTTCGCAAATGATTGATGCAGAATTTACAGAAATCAAAACAATATTGAAATATAACAACCATGATTATACCTTTATTAACACAAAATCGTTTTTATCCAAACAAGGATTCCTTATCATATATGATAAAAATACTGATGATCACAAAAAGTATATTAAAAATATCAGTAAAATTGTTCCTGTTAAATATGAATGTTTGGGAACCATTGGTTCTTTACCTTCTTTATTAAACGAAGTATCATTAATAAAAGAGTTAGAAAAAAATGGTATAGGTAGACCATCAACATATGCGTCAATTGTGGAAAAAATATTGGACAAAAAATATGTTCAAAAATCATCATATGTTGGTAAAGAAATAAAGTTAAAAAATAGAATTGTAACTCTCAATGGAACAAAAGATAAGGAGATAGTCCATTCAACTAGTTCATCACAAAAAGATTTACTTATTCCAACTGAAATTGGTATTAACATTATTGAATATCTCAATAAAAATATTCAATTTCTGTTGAATATCAAATTCACATCAAATATGGAAATAACTCTGGATAAAATTACTAACGGAGAGTTCACTAAGCATGGGATTTTAAACGAGTTTTATAACGATCATATATTACCATTGTGTGTTGATTCTAATAAAAAAAATAATTCTCAAGATAGAAAAACAGGAATCGTCAAAACAAAATATGGATATTGTTATTACCATAGTGATACTGATAAATATACTAACATCGAGTCATTTCTCAAATGGAAGAAAAAATCCGTTGAATCTCTTAGCAAATGTGAGCTAAGATTTCTTCAATCTATCCCAAAACTATTGGATGATGGATCTTATCTTTGTATTGGCCCATATGGATTATATCGCAAAGTTGATGGAAAAAATATCAAAATTGATAAAAATACATGGGATGATTTCATTGTGTAGTTTTCAATTACAACACATTTTCAATAAAATTAATTAAAGAATATATTTCTTCAAGTTTAGGTTTTTTTGCTTCTATTTTTTTCTTGAATTCGCTGATTTCACGACTATTTGATTCAATCAATGATATATATTCTTTATGTTTTTTCAAGATATTGTTTCGATCATCTTGTAATCTTTTACAGAGCTCTTCCAATTTTTCATCATTTAATTTGTTTTCAATATCTCTTATTTTTACACGATTCTCATTTTCAAGATTTATCATATTATCAAGAGTTTCCATAATATGCACAGACTTGTTTTCAATATTTGTGGTTTTTTTCAAATATTCACTCAAGAATGAATTTATAGTTTCAATATCTTCTTTAAATTGTTCAACTAATGTAGACATCGTGTTGTTTGTAGATATTACGATTTAAGAAATTCTTAAGTCGAATTACTTTTTGAAATCAAATGAAGATATTTTTTAAAGTTATGATTAAACTTGTTTAGTTCTTGAGCAATTTTACTCAAACTTTTTCCAGCAGTATCTCCACTCTCTTCATCTACAAGCAAAGATGAAAGAATATTTACCAATTCAGAATCTTGATTGTAAAATAATCCTTCCAAGCCACTATCTTCATAGTCTTCGTCGTCTTCGTCGTCCTCTTCGTCTTCTTCGTCTTCTTCGTCTTCGTCGTCTTCGTCGTCTTCACCAAGATTTAAAACAATTTTTTCCTTATCAAATTCTGTCGTTTCAATATCATCTTCTTCGCTACTACTGTCTAGGGTTTCTATATGAGACATTTATTGTATACAATTTATGCAGAAATCTTTATATATATTTATATTAGAGACCTTTTATGAACGAAAGTATTATATATCATTTATCAATCTTATTCGGCGTTTTTGTGACAGTGGGTGTTTTTTTACTTTATCAAATTATACCAAGAGATAAACAACAAATAAAGAAAGGTGTGGAACATTTTGAAAATGTTGAACAAACTGGTATGAACGTTGAACAAACTGGTATGAACGTTGAACAAACTGCTATGAACGTTGAACAAACTGATATGAACGTTGAACAAACTGGTATGAACGTTGAACAAACTGGTATGAACGTTGAACAAACTGGTATGAACGTTGAACAAACTGATATGAACGTTGAACAAACTGATATGAACGTTGAACAAACTGATATGAACGTTGAACAAACTGAAAATATTAATGACGAAATTCAAAAAATAAAAAAAGAAAATCAAATTTTGAAAGAAAAGCTTAGAAAATATCACCAAGAACAAACTGATATCAAACTATCACAAAGTGATTCCCAGATGAAATCTTTTACTATTCCTAAACCTTCTGAAATCATTGATTAAATTTCAGAGAGTATATACCAAATCTTTTATTCACACCTGTTATAGATTATTTGGATATTACTGATTTCATATTTTTTTCAAGTAGTATAAATGTTTATATTTACAAAGACCTAATACCTCTCAGTTTTTACAAAATCAATGACCTAATAAATAAAGCCCTAGTTTTTATTATCAAGGTATTGATAATTGAAACAAAATTTGAATTTTAAAATTTGAATTCAAAATCTTTAAAAATAAATTTTATAAAAAAAATATTTCCCCCCCCCCTTTTCAGAAACTAGTAAAAAACTAGTTTTACGTCTTAGCAACTAGTAATTTTTTGTTCAAAATGAGATCTAAACATATTGTTAACTAGTCAATAACTTTTTTTTATTTTTTTAAAGTATCGTGAAATTTCATTTTATTTTTTGATTAACATACAACTGGTTTGAAAAATTATAGAAAATTACTAGAAAAAGTGCTCCAAATGTTGATGCACCTGCTCCAAATGTTGATGTTTTGCTCCAAATGTTGATGATTTTGCTCCAAATGTTGATGTTTCTGCTCCAAATGTTGATGTTTTTTTTAGAAGAGAATGATAACAATATTTACTAACATAGTCTTAAAACATACACCAGAAAATATATATGAGACTTGTAACACTGATATTTTCAGAAATAGTATAAAAGAACAAAATATATAATCATTATAGAGTAGTCACATAGTTGACATGTTCAAATGCAATTTATGTAATTATACAACATTAAGAAAATATAATTTATCGCTGCATTATAGTAATAAACATAATAATTTAATAAAAACAAAAGAAAACGGATGTGCTCCAAATGTTGATGATTTTGCTCCAAATGTTGATGATTTTGCTCCAAATGTTGATGATTTTGCTCCAAATGTTGATTCTATATCAATATCTGAAGAACCACAATTAAATCCAAAGAAAAACAAGAAATGTTCAATTTGCAAAAAAGAATTTTCTACAACATTCAATTGTAAACGTCATATGATGGTATGTAAAGGCAAAAAACAAACAAATGAATGTCATCTGTGTAAGAGAGTATTTGCTTCAAGTTCAAGTAAATCACATCACTTAAAAGTTTGCAAAGGGTTAATGTTAGCAGAGAAAGAAGAAGATAAACAACCAACTTACATAACTAATAATACTACAAACAATATAAATAATGGGACGATTATAAACAATACAATTGTATTTCAAGAAAATCCGAATAATCCTACACAGTTTATAAAAGATAATATTAATATACAAATGCTAAGCGATATTATAGGTTCCTGTCATAATAACTGTCTAATGACAAATGATTATACAATGATGTTAGAATCATTTTATAGACACATATGTGATACAAAAGAAAACCTGTGTATTAAAAAAACAAACAAAAAGTCAAAATATCTATCTGTAAAAACAGGTGATGATACATGGGAAACCAAATTAGAAAAAGCAATTTTACCCAAATTAACTAAAGATGTGTCATATAATTTTGTTGAGATGATTAATAACGATAAGTTCGAAAGTCCATTGTTAAAAATATTCAAAAACGGTATAATATCAGATATAAGACATAATCTTTTGGAAATCATTCACAAATATAAAAGTGATGCAGAAGAAGATGATTATTTAGACAAACAAATTGCCAAAGAAATAACTGTTCTAGCAGATAGATTAACGTCTGTTATAATTGATAAAACCAAGAGAGGCCAAAGTGTGGATAAATCTGGTTGAATTAAATAAAAACATGTTTTAGGAATAATGTATTATATCTACTCGTTATTATGTGCGATTATATTGTTTTTTTTCATACAAATAAAAGAATATAAAACTCAAGGTGAAAAATATAAACTAATTAACAGCACAAATGTGGGTATATTTGTTCTCATATACATTCTTTTGACAATAGTGTTGTATCTTTTACTAGATAATGAAATTGATCAAGTACACCGTGATTACAGTTCAGTAAATGACAATGTTGATCCAACAATGTTGAAGAAAATAACAGAAAATATGTACACAAGTTTTGATCCTATGGTTAAAAGACTTGATTAATAATCGTAACATAAATAAAAAGATATAAATAGTTATATATATACCTAAATATGAAATTGGAACTAAAGAAATTTGATCCATCAAAAATTGCGTCAGATTCTGTTGTAGTTTTTATAGGTAAAAGAAACACTGGAAAATCATTTTGTATGAAAGATATACTGAATCATAATAGAGATATTCCTGTTGGAATAGTTGTTAGTCCAACTGAAAGAGCTAATGGTTATTTTGAGAAATTCATACCTAAAATGTTGATATACGACGAATGTGAAGAACATGTTATTAAAAAATTCCTAGATAGACAAATCAATATCTCCACAGAAAGAAAAAAAGAGCTCAAAAAAACAGGACAGTCTAACCTAGATGCACGTGCTTTTCTTATTTTAGACGATTGTTTATATGATAAGAGATGGATAAATGATACTAATATCAGATCTATATTTATGAATGGTCGACATTATAAAATATTTTTTCTTATAACAATGCAACATGCTCTTGGTTTACCACCTGTTTTACGAAATAATATAGATTATATCTTTATTTTTCGAAACAATATTATTAAAGAAAAACAAAAAATTTATGACAACTATGCAGGCATGTTCCCAACTTTTGAAACTTTCAACCAAGTTATGAATCAAACAACAGAAAATTATGAATGTCTAGTAATTGATAATAAAATTCAAAGCAACAAGATAGAAGATCAAGTCTTCTGGTATAAAGCAAATGATACAAACTTTAGAATGTGTGGAAATGACTTATGGGAACTGCAAAATCTCGAGGAACAAAGAAGAGAGATGGGAATCCAAGAAGATGAAGACGATGAACCATTTGATTCTGGTGTTTTTACAAAAAAAAAGAATAGTAATACTATTAAAGTAAAGAAATCAGTTTCAAGATATTAAATCTTAATATTGATCTGAAAAATATTGCGGGGCACGATTTTTATATATTGTAGCTGTGAATATCCTATTTTGATATATATCAACAATAATTTTGTCACCATCATAAATCTCTTTACAACCTATCGAATCGTCACAATCCATGTTTTCATGAACTATTGGTAAACGCATCATATTGTTTTTATCAGTTGCTGTGTAATAATGCCATCTATCTCTATTATTTCTTAGTTTTTTTGCAATTAATGGTAAAACAATCGGTTCGTATTCGGTTTCTTTTGAAGTTAATATACCAATCTGTTGATATTCACTATTGTTGTATATTGGTAAGTCTTTTGGATAGATATTAACATTATTTGCTGTATCTTTACGTTCCTCCTTGATATATATAATTTCTTTTTGAGGTTTCACTTTTTCAACATCATTCTTTTGTGAAACTTTTCTGATATAGAAAATTAATATACATATTACTATAATTAATTTGATCAACAAAAAAGATATTAAAATATTCCAAAAATTATAAACATTACCATTGTTTTTCTTCATTTGATTTTTTCTTTATTATGTATGTACATTTATTTTCTAAAAAAAGGCATGTCTCTTCTTTTCATCTACCTTTACAATCTTTATCATCGATAAATCATCGTCTTCGGAAGAATTCTCATCATCACTTTTGAAATTTTTGTCATGGATTTCAGGTTTTATATCAATATTATTTTCATCATCTTGACTTTCATCATAAGAACTGTCATTCTCTTCACTTTCTTGATCACCGCTAGCATATTCGTCACTTTCTTGATCACCGTTACTAGCATCTTCGCCACTTTCTTTTTCAGCACTGTCACGATCTTCACTTTCATGATCAACACTAGCATTGTCACCACTTTCATGATCAACACTAGCATTGTCGCCACTTTCGTGATCAACACTAGCATTGTCACCACTTTCGTGATCAACACTAGCATTGTCACCACTTTCGTGATCAACACTAGCATTGTCACCACTTTCATGATCAACACTAGCATCTTCATCAATTTCGTGACCATCAATGTTATCATCATCTTGATTTTCTGGAAGAACATCATCATCATCATCTATATTTTTTTTATCAACGTTGTCATCATCTTGACTTTCTTCAAAATTACTGTCATTACTATCTTGTTTTTCATAATCATCATTGTCATCATTTTGTTGATCAAAATTGGTATTATACTTTTGTCTTTGTATTTTTTGAGATTCGTGTTTTGAAATAACATGATGTTCACGATTTTTTTTGTTACCATTTTTCTTTCTTATTGAATTGTCAGCCAATGACTCTAGTTCTTCAATGAGTTCGGGTATATTGACGAATTGCCTTATTGATTTCGTAATTGTTTTTTTGATATGGTTTTCAATATTGTTCATATTATTTTGAATTTGTACAGTTGTTAACTTGGATTGACAAAAAAGATAAGAATACTTCCATGCAAATGTAGCAGCATTAATGAAACATTTATGTATAAAGTCTTCAAGAGATGGGACCTTAATTTTAATATGTTTAATATTTTGATCATATTCTTGAAATTTAACTTTGATACTGGTAATAATGACTAATTTGACAATTTTGTATAAATGTTTACATTTTGATTTTTCAACAATTGTTTTAGTTTCGTTTTCTATTGTGTGATTATTCCATTGTGGAATATTTTCCAAATCATTTTGAAATTCTTTAAGAACATTTTTTCCTTTTTTGTTATGCTGAATATACATTTCATATATACGTTCAGAAATAGGTATTGAAATAGTATCTTGTAAATATTCAACATACTCTTTACGAGTATCTATTAAACTCTGCATCTGTATATATTCTATTTTAAAAGAAAACTTTATATATTGCGTAATTTATCGCGTAGTTTTTTATCATTTCTTGCATTGTTCAAAATGTTCCATAACGATATTTTTGAACCACATTCACCGTCTTTGAATTTGGTTTGTATATAGAAAGTACAAGGCCCTGTTATTTTGTAAAAGTTTTCACTTTCAATAAATTTCAGTTTATTATCAAATATCAGAAGTATATCTTTCGTTAATGTAATATTTTCATCATCCTTAATTGTTATTTTTTCATATTTTCCGAAAGCAACAATCCATATATATTGAATTTCATTCGACAAATTCTGTAATGTACAATATTTGCTTGTTTCACATACAATAAGTTTTATACCTCTGGTACATGCCAAGAAATTTTCAAATAATAATTGATAACTACAACCTTGTTTAATTTTTAAATTCAAAATGACACTTGACACATTTGCACCTAATGTAACAATACCATTTCCACTATATTCATTTAATTTTTCAGAACAAACTGGTTTACATGAAATATCACCTTGTGTATATAAAAGATATTTACAGGAAGTAATTATTGGTTGATTTTGTAAAGAAAATTTCACATAATCATCAACAATATTAGCATCCATAGCTTCTTATATACTTTTGATTGGATTAATTTTTATATTGAAATCGTTTTTATTTAATGATTTGAGAATAGAACCATCTAACCTGTTTACGAAAGCATTCGAATTTTGGACATCTCTTGTAATATTACAATCATCAATTTGAGGAGGTTTTTGATAAATCTTTCCTAAATTTCCAGATGTTCGTGCTGCATAACTATCACCAATTAACTTATTTGTTTTCATATCAATATTCTTTTTATCAATAGGGATATTTACTCTTCCGGGATTAGGTGTACCACCAGCTTCCATTAAAAGTCGTTCTCTTGCACCGTCCATTTCAATATTTTCAACATTATTTCTGTCCATCTGTCTGTGATCATTTGTGGATTTAGCAATGCCTATATTTTCATTATCTACTGTAAATTGTTTGTGACTGTTTCTAAGATCTATTTCATTCGTAGCATAACCACCTAATATACTGTTAATTAAACCACCAATGAAACCTAATTCTGCTTTTCCTTTGACAGTAGTTTCTTTTACAGTTGTTTTTGCAACTTCAGGATTGTACACACATACGCGATAATTTCCACTTCCAATATTTCTAACTGTGTCATACATAGGTACAGTTTCACGGACAGTTTTTTTCATATCATCTTGAATTGCTGAATAATTCTTTTCTTTTCCAGTTAAATTAAGATTTTCTGAATCATGAATTGTCGTTTCTTTTACAGTTGTTTTCGCAACATCATGAAGGGCTGAATATGTTTCATCGTGACCTGTTAAATTAAGTTGTTCACTGTCATGTATAGTAGTTTCTTTGACAGTCGTTTTCATGAGATCATTTGTATCGTGAACAGATAATTTATTAGGCATTTGAATACTGGTGTTTCCAACAGCTCTAGGAGCTTCTATAAGATATTCTTTCAATGATAATCGAATAGCATCTATAATAGGATTGGCGAGTGCTTTTACTGTAGTTGATAAATTAGATATAGGAGTTTGTTTGGTACACGTTCTTTCATTATCATATATAACAATTTTGCTTTTACCATAATCATCATTGTCTGCCATTCCTGAAACATTGACAAGTTTAGCAGAACCTTGATATTCAGTGTGTGTTGTTTGACGATGAGTATCCTTTACATCTAACTCGGGTCTTGCAGTACTTTTTGTTTGTGATGCCTTTGAATAAAACCAGTTATCAATTCCTTGATCATATGTTGTTTCTGGTTTATTTTTACTCAAAGGTGTAATAACTGATCTTTGTTCTGTATGTTTGGCAGGTCCTTGAATCGGTATTTCAAATGTGCCATTTTTCTGGTTTGTTTTTGATCTAAGATCATCAATATTTTTAGGTTTGACATAATCACGAGTATCATTTTGATGAAATCCACCGCTTCCAGATGTTGTGTATCCTTTATTGAGACCAGGGCCAACATATTGTTGTACGAATGGTAAAATATTATTAGTGACTTTGGATACTGTCAATCTTTCTTTGAAATAGTCTCCTCGAAAATCAGCACCATAAATGTTTTGACTATTTGTATTTATATTTTCATTTATAACCTCTTTTTTATTATAATATAATTTATCAACACCAGTATTCATGTCAAGTTTTGCAGAAAATCTCTCAACATCTGTATTCTGGGTAACATTACCTTTAATAAAAGGTTGCATATTGTTGTGTCTAAATTGATTTTTATCGATTTGTTTACCACTGAGCAATGAGACATTGTCTATTTCATTATCAGCGACTTGCTGAAATAAAGAAGAATTAGGACCGACAATACCACTTGATGGTTCTAATGATTTTTCATGAAAATATGTACCTCTTTTCATTTCATCTTTTTTAACGGTATCTAAATAAGACGATTCGTAAATATTTTTCATAGATGGTTTGTCTTGGGGTGCTAATTCCATCATTGATTACTCTCTTATCATTAATATATAAAAAATAGTATCGTAAAAATATCTAAAGTAAAAATAAATGAATTTGGTTTAATACTTCCATTGGTTCGCTACTCAAAAAAGTATAATCTTTTGAAAAAAGGTTCAATATATATTTAACATTTGGTATCAAATATTTTGTATCAGTTGTTCTATAAGAATTGCAAAAGTCGTCGAATATCACTACATTATTTGTCTTCAAAGAATATGATACATCATTAAAATTATATTTAATAGTCTTTGGTCTTTCAATTATATTCACATATATATTTTCAATGTTAAAATTTTTGAAACCAATTCCATGTTTAAAAAATAAAACATACATAAAATTAATTATCTGTAAAATAACATGTTTATCCTGTAAAAAATTTTGCACAGGTTGAAAGTAGGGTGATATAATAACAGAAATGTCTTCAAACTCATCTTTATTAGTATGTCCTAGGTAGAATAGAATATCAAATTCAAATTCAAAATAACAAAAAGGTTTCATAATATTGATGTGTTTGATCCTATTGCATATTTCATAATCGTTTAACAATGTGTTATAATCCCATGAATCTATTTTAACAATAAATCCATTATCGGTATCTAACATTTTGTTTAAGACTTGCTTTTGGTGTCTAAAAAAACGCAGGTCATTATCATTAACAAGATCTCTCATTCTTATATCATCAATATATACATGTGTTTTCAAAATACTCATACATATATAAAAATAAAACTAGCTACTTTTTATACTCATTTACAATGAGGGGTAAAATTAACTTCACCAAGTGGATTTCCGGGGGCATACATATTTTGTGATGTACCTTTTTGCCATTGTTTCAAAGACTCTTCACCCATATCGGCACCTCCGTTGAATTTGGGGAAAGCACTGAATTGATCCATTGGAGTTTCTAGACAAGGTACATGATTGTCTTTTGCAACCATTCTATAATTTACAGGAACTCTATCAAATTCCTCAATAGCTTTTAGCTGAGGATCGTGACAAAGCCATTCCCATCGATTTATACCTGTTCCACGAAGAGAACACGCGGGATTTGACAATCGAGTATCTTCACGAGGATTAAGACATTTGCGAGTTTCATAGTTTTCAACATCGCAACCACTAGATTTTACATATCTTCCAGGATAATATTCATCTCCGTTACATTTACTTAATTTATAATTGATACCAAGTAATTCACTCGAATCATCAACAGCTTTATTCATTGTACAAGTAGATGGACCATAAGATTGATATCTCAAAGCAGGGTCGTCGGGAAACCCTCCACAATTTGTACAATCATTATAAGGAGTATTAAGGGAATATAAACCTGGTCCAATAGTTCTCTTTAATTTTTCACTATAGCTACAACTGTCATAATTAATTCTTGTATCATTTGCTTGATTCATCTTCTATTATTGTTATACATTTTTTATCAACACTTATTATATTCCATTTTAGGAGGTGCAGGTATACTTCTGTACATTATTGATTGACACGCTGGTAAATGAAGAGCAGTAGTATCAATAGGATCTGTTTTATCGTTTTTAATAATTCCATCATTTGTTGGGACATATAAATTATCAGGACATTTTGAAATATATCTGGTTTGGCCTCTAAGTTCGCTTTCAAGATCCACCATGTTTCCTTTGATGTGTGAAACAGATGTTCCACCGACAAATCCAAGTTGATGTCTACATTTATCTTTTCTTTCAAAATTCATTGGGGAAAGAATATACCCTAAAGTACTGACATTGTTTTGTAAATTTTGTTTATATGAGCAATTGTCATATTTGTTGCGGTTAAAACTCATTCTCTAATAAATATATATACATTTTTTTTACTTCCTGTTACATCTGTTATATTTTTGTTTGTTTACATAAGATCTTGAATCATCACCGCCTCTTGTCCAATCTGGAACTATATGTTGAGGGTTTTGTACTTCTTTAACACAATCTAGAAGAGGTATAAAATTATAAGTTGTTTTTTCCATAATATGTTTATTACAGACCCCGTTTTGTGATTCAACAGATTTAATTACTTCTTCTCTACTATTGTCGTTTGGTGTAAGTTTTGTATCATTACCACACATAATATCAAGCTCAGTATTTATATTTCTACATATTCCTGTTAATTTTGGACCACCTGCGAATATTCTAGTTGATAGTTGGACAGGACATCTATCTCTTGTCATAATGTCTTTTGAGTTTCTTAAAGAAGAATACACGTCGATTAAATAATCATCTGTAACTCCATATCCGGTTCTTCCATGTAAATTTACATGATCATAAGACATGGAAGGAAAACTTCCATATTCTGTATCTTTTTTGGAAGTGTCATTGTAATATAAAGAATATTTCTCTATTTTGTTATTATTGGTGTCTTTCGCATTCATCCAGCATTTATCTGTATTTAACTTTATCTCGGCATTATATAAAGATGTCATATTCTATCTTATTCTAATAAATTAAAAAAAATTACATTCTTATATCTCTATGAATGTTTGTATAACATCTTTCAACATTGTTTTCTTTACAAGAAGGTCCTCTATTGTATAACCAGTTTGCAAATTTATTTTGTTCATTTGGTACCTGATTTCCAGGAACAGTATAAAATTGTCTTTTTAATAAAGATGTGTTATATATATTATTTGAATCAATTATTGAATTGTTATCGAATATTTCATCTATCTTTTCGGCTATATGATCTTTGAAAGATGGGCACGCACCTGACACATTGTATTTTGAATAATCCCGAACATTTGTTAAATCTGGGTTCATTAATGGATTATTAGATGTTGGTTTTACACATATACTGTCGTCCACTATATCTAATTCGTTCTTGTTAAAAAATTCTTCTATTGTTTCATTTTGTGATGTTTTACTATATTTATATATCACTATTATTATTATCATCATGATAAGCATAAATAATATAACATTAATATCTTGGACAATCATACTTGTTATTAAACATATGAAGATAACTAATCTTGTTAATGCATTCATTTTTTCATCAAAGGACATGTAATCAGTTGGAATCAAAATTGGTTTAAATAATAAAGTGAAATCTTCTGTCCAAAACATAACTTATCTATTTATTTTAAAGTTTTTATTTTTCATTGTCAATATTTTGATATCGATCTTGACAATTGAAATAAAAAATAATATAAGGGGTTTAAGAATCACTTACTTCTGTATTCTTTTGCTTTTCACGTAGTTTCTTTTTAAGCTTTTTCATATGTGCCATCTTTTTTAAAGCACCTTCGTTTACTGTTGTGCGTTGACCCTTTTTTGGTCCACCTGTCATGTTTTTGAACATATTTTGCATATTTGAATCACCCATCATTGATGACATCATTTGCATCATATTCGATAAATCAGGGGTATTTTTATTACCTTTTCCACCACCCATCATACCAGGCATTGTAGAAGCAAATTTGAGAGCATCCTGTAAGATATTCTCTTGTTTTAATTCACCATTTGAAATTTTGTTCGCCATTTTTTGACTTACATTTGTAATTACATCCGCTAATCCACTATCTGGATCACCAATTGCTTTGAGAATATCGCCATTTTCACCAATCTTTTTTTGAATTTTATCAACATCGATATCTTGCATGATTTCTTTCGCAAGTTTTCCAATTGTAGTATCTTCTATAAAATTCATATCAATACCTGCTTTTTCTTTAATGTTCGCATTTCGAAAATCAAGAAGTCTTTTGACAATTTGCTTATGATTTTCATCTTCTAATTCATTAAGAGTAGATACGTTTAGATTTTGTAAAACATTTACAATTTGAGTACTTATCTCTTCAGTGAGATTTTCCTTAAAAATATAGAAAACGCTGAGAAAATGTAATTGGAGATATTTGTCTTCCAAAACTGAAGAAATATCTTCAATTGAAATACTTTTGAATATTTGAATTTCACTGTTTTCAGTAAACCATTCATCATTCTTTGTGAAATCTTCCCATTTTTCTACCGATATTTGATCATTTAAAAACTCAATATATTCATTTGATGATTTATCTAATGTTGTGTAATTGTCTTTGATTAGTGCAAGAATACTTTTCGCTTTCTCACAATCCTTATTTTCCTTACACTTGGATTTTAATCTTTTCAAGAGGTCTACATAATACTGATTAAAAACGAATACAGAACTCATAAATTACTATATTTAATTTTTTAATATAAAATTCTCTTTATATATATTTTTAGACAAGATCTGTTGCACGTTGCTTCAATATATCCTCCATTGTTGGTAAGTTCTTCTTTTGTGAAGAATTATCTTGATTTGACGAATCTATCGGTTTATCTACAACAATATTAGATTTTGGGGTTTCGCCATTTTCTATTAAATCCCATTTGTAGTTCTTATCATTAATTTGACCATCGTCCTCAAGCGATGAAAAACTTTCAGAATATATAGATCCTAATGTGAATGCACTCGGTTCACCCAATGTTTGTCGTGCGTTCTCATCAATGTTTGGTTTATTTACTTCATTTACTTTTGATATTTGACTGGTAAACAATACTCCTCTATTTGGTAATAGCAAATGATCGAATACTGACTTGCCAAACATATATTCATTTGTAGTGGTTAATAATAAAGCAGGCACTGAATGTATTTTTGGATCAATTGGTCTCTTCTGACTTCTTAAAACATCTACAGACACTAGTTTTACGATATTGTTTTTATCATGTCTCTTTATAGTATCTAAAAGAACAGTACAATGTTTACAGTAATCGCTGTAAAACAAAATCATATTATAGTGAAATAATTCATTTAAGTCTTTATATCTCTATATATATTGATATCTTGAAAAACTTTTACATTCTTTTGTTTTTAATTTATTCATAAACATATTTAGAATAAAATCGTGATTCTTTTTAAAAACTATATTCTTTTTGTAATCATCACTCTTGACATGATCTATCATAAATTTATTGTATAACAAATTCGCAACTTTTTGATCTTGAGTAATTATGTCCTGTATTGTATCATTTGTATCAAATATATCCTTTGATATATTCTCATTTTTGTAAATTTGCATATCAATAATTTCATTATTTTCAATATCGTCTTCGTATATATATCTTTCTTCAACTTTACCAATCATTTTGATAAAAACAATTTCATTATATTGTTTGACCGTATCTTCCAAATAAAGCACTTTAAAATGATATGCATGGGATAATGGCTCTTTATGAACTAAAATATCACAATCGATTATTATTTTACTACTACAATCTAAACTTTGCCTGTATTTATTGATTTTACTATAAACAATTTCGTAGTCATCGGTCTCTAGAATTTTGGAAATTTTTCTTATAACTTCATCATTTCCTTTTTTAGTTTTTTCATTGACATTATGATTCCAATCGTTCCATTTCACACCATCTAAGTACTTTATGACATTCATTGTATTATCATTTTGAAGTAATTTCATTATTTTTTCACCATTTGTATCATTATTTGTTATTATAATTGTGTGGTTAAATATGTTGTCATTGCATTTTGTAGGTGATTTATATTTGAAATTTTTATTTGAAAATGATTCAAATATTAAAAACGTATTTAACAAAAATAGACCAAAGGCTATTATTAAAAATATAAATACACGATAAATCATTTGTTTTCTACTTTAATAAATTAATATATTTATTTATTAGAGAAATGGCTAATAGAATATATAATGTTATAGTGTTATATGTAATTTTAGTTATGTTAATCTTTTTAACAAAACCAGCGATGGTTTTTGATGCAAGTTCTAAATTGAAAAAGTTCAATTATGATGAAAGAGAAACATCCTCTTCATTGATAAACATGGAGGTCTTACTAAGTATATTGGCAGTTTTGTGTTATTTCATAGTTATATCTTTAGAGATGATAATGTATTAAAGATGAGACGTATTGAATATGTCATATGGTTTTGCGTACGAATAAAAAACAAATAAATGAAATTAAAGAATGGATAAAAGCAAAAACAGAACCAAATTGTTCAAAATTAGGATTTGATGATATGATATTTGTAATAGGAAATTCGGGAATTGGGAAGTCTCATACTATAAAAGAAATTTGCAAAGAACTTGATCTTTTTACCACATTTGTTTCTACAGATATTTGTTATTCGTCGAGTGATCTAATTGATCATATTATGAAGGCATCCTCATCATCTTTAATACAAAGTTTTACAAATACAAAACAGAAAAACATTTTAGTTATAGATGATTTTGATTCAATTGCAACAATAGATAGAACAGTAAATACGTCTTTAATAAATCTTCTATCTTTGCAGAAATGTAAGAGAATACCAATTATATGCATTTCATCCCGAGAAGTCATGAAAAGAGTAGGTAGTATTAAAAATAAATGTAAAGTCATAATATTCGATAACCCATGTTTCGAGGATGTATATAGTATTTTATCGCAAAGATTTCCAGATTATAAAAATTTGTATCAAGTTGTTGAAAAAAATAATGGTAACATTTCACAATGTTTACATCAAATAGAATATGGTGATATTTTTATTTTTGACAATATAGATGATTTAATATGTGTGAATATTCTTTATGGAAACGAATATGATAGAAGTAAAATAACAAATACTGTTTTAACAGATCCATGGGTTGTACCACTGAGATTTCATGAGAATATGCTGATTGAATTGAAAAACCGAAAAATTACAATACAAAAATGTAATATATTATACAGTACATTTTTGAAAAGATTTATATATTATGACATGTTATTATATGGTACGAATACTTCTCCTTTCATAGTTGATTTTTTTACGAGTATTATCTATGATTTTTTGAACTTACAAAATAAAAAAGGGAAAAGAAGTAATGTTGCTAATTTTACAAAGATACTGAGTTTTATATCTTTGCAAAAGAAAAACATCAAGCGATCATATACAAATAATTTCCCTCTTTATCAAATAAACAAATATCATGTAAATAATACTAGAAATTTTATTTCCTTTAATTAGATAGTTATGGATAACATTAAAATACCAGAAACCCCCGTTATATCAAGTGATACAGCTCAAAATACACCAATGAACAAAGTTAATGATACTTTGGATTATTTAAATGAAAATGCATCTGTTGAGAAAGTTAGAAATGCTTCAACAGAAGCTGTCAAAAAGATTTCAAATGATAATATGTTTATAGGTCTTGCATTATTGTTAATTTTCAGCTTAATAGTCGCATATATATTGTATGTATATATTACCAAAAATGTTTTTAATCAAGCTAAAGTTACAATACAATCTACCAAAACACCAATAGTATGTAATAAACAAGGGAAATACCCCATCAAAGAGTTCAATAAATCTGGTAACGGTAAGAGACGTACATACACATTTTGGATATACATTCACGACATGAACAAGTATCATGGATCTTATAAACACGTATTTCACATAGGAGATACAAATGAAATCAAACATGCTAGCCCTTACGTGTTTTTGGATAAACACGAGAACATTTTATATATTCGTTTTGGTTCTGTCAGTGGAGACACTTTCGATAATGTAACAAAATCAGTACAAAACTTAACTGATTCTCAGTTGAATGAATTTATGAAACAAGGTATAAGAATCCCTTATATACCTATCCAACGTTGGGTCCATGTGGGAGTAGTAATAAATGAAAACTCGAATAATGGTACTATAACTGCTTATATTGATGGTGATTTATCGAAATCAGTATCAACACAAGATTCTAATGATAATGGTGAAGGAACTTCAACTTATGATATCAAAAATCTCAATTTAGATAAACAAGGAGATCTTCATACAGGTGGATCATTTGAATCATACACTGGACCCGGATTTTCAGGACTTTTATCAAAAGTATCAATGTTTAATTATGATTTGAACAACAAAGATATTTATACAGATTATAATAAAGGGCCCCTAGACGGACTAATGGCATCTCTTGGATTATCGAATTACGGTGTTCGTACACCAATATATAAAATAGAATAAAAATATCACAATAATATAGATTAAATGAGTTCTTCAAATATAGTTCAAATAATATTTGCAGTATTTTTGGTATTATTACTAACATTTATAGCATATGTTGTATATAATAGAGATGTCATAACTAATTTCTCCAAGGACACTTTAAAACGTGAGGTTGAGATATTTGATGGCATATTAGACTTTGAATCATTGAAATATAAGTTTGACACATTCGATAAGTCAGCATCATCTTATAAAGATCTCACTCCTTCTGTGAATCAACAAGGTGGTGCTGAATACTCATATAACTTTTGGTTATACTTTGATGACCAAAAATTGAGTGGTTCTCGTGACTATATATTGTTTATGAGAGGTAATGATATGAAAATCCCTTATATAAATAATTCAAATTGTATTTTACAAAAAAACAAAGAATACTATCTCGTTAAAAATCCACTTGTAAGACTTACCAAAGATGCTTCTGCACTAATCGTTGAATATAATACTATTACCAGCCCTGATTCATATCGCGAATATGGAAACAATATTGTCGAATGTTCTTCAAATGATACATATAAGAAAAATAAAGGTATGTTAGGTATTTACAACCTTAACGGATCTCAATATCAAAAGAAATGGTCGATGATAACAATTGTTATGCAAGAAACAAATCCCGATGGGGATATTTTATACAAAAACAAAACATCTTGTAAAATATATATGAATGGATCACTTGTCCTTGATAGAAATACAGAGTCTCCATATGATAATTCATATGGATCTACGACAATGAGACACAATAGAGGTAAATTATTTGTAAATGTTGATTCAGATACTGGTGAAGACAGTGCATTGAAAATGGCAAACTTGTCTTATTTCAACTATAGCTT
>Ga0222718_10000317_pt1 | contig 52942 bp, 49 predicted proteins | sample C33_27DmetaG_FD_165045 | JGI IMG/M metagenome (GOLD analysis project Ga0222718, IMG submission 165045) | Estuarine water microbial communities from San Francisco Bay, California, United States - C33_27D | ecosystem: Environmental > Aquatic > Marine > Unclassified | place: USA: California... | reverse complement strand
TGGATCCGGCGGCTCGAGAAACCCTGCCGGGTGTAGACCCGAAGTCGGCCGTGGTCGGGCTCTGCTCGGTTCGACATCACGGCGACCGGGTTGTAATCGGGCGCGTCGGCGAATACGGCCTGGGCAGCTTCGCCGAGCGGGAACACCGGGTCCTGCACGTTGGCCGATGCGAATGTCTCGTGGTCGACAAAGATCCGCTCGATCTCGTCCATCTCGGTCACGACCAGGTATTGCAGCTGCTCGCTGTAGAAGGTCGGATGGTCGGTCTGGAGCTGTTTGGCGATGCGGTACGGGTCGCCGAGATACTCGCCGTCGAGTGGGCTCCAGCTCTGGTGCACCGGACAGCCGGGGGGAACTGGCGGTGTGTCGCCCCGCTCGACGTGATAGCTGCGCTTGTTGTCGTCAGTCATGGAGGTTCAGGAGAAATGGAGGCCGAACTGACCGAGGAGGCCATAGTCGAAGTGGAACTCGTCGCCCGCTGCTATCTCGATCGGGCGGGTGAACGACCCAGCCAGGATCGTCTGGCCAGCTTCGAGGGTCAATCCTTGCTCGGCGTAGCGGCGAGCGAGCCAGACGATCCCGTTGGCCGGATGGCCGAGCACCGCACCGGCGAGCCCGGTCTCCTCGATGACGCCGTTGCGGCTGCCCATCGCCCCGATCCAGCGCAGATCGACGTCGCGTGGGCCGACCGGACGGCCACCGCAGACAATGCCGGCATCGGCCGCATTGTCGGCGATCGTGTCAATGACGGTGCGGGTCCGGCCCGTTTGTGGATCGATCCGGAAGGTTCTCGACGCGATCAGCTCGATCGACGGTGTGACGTATTCGGTGGCGTCGAGCACGTCGTCGATGGTGAGGTCGGTTCCGGAGAGGTCGGTCGCAAGCACGAAGGCGAGCTCAATCTCGAGCTTCACATCGGTGAAGCGACCCGCCTCGATGGTGGAATCGGGCGCAAACACCATGGCTTCGGTGAGGAAGCCGGAGTCGGGTGTATCGATCTGCATCGCCGCTTGCATGGCCCGTGATGTGAGACCGATCTTGTGGCCGACGACGACCTCACCGCGAGCGGTCTTGATGCCGAGCCATGCGTTTTGCACCCGGTAGGCATCGTCCATCGACATGTCGGGATGAACTGAGGTCGTCTGCCGGGCCTGGGTGCGGGTGCGTTCTGCCTCGTCGAGGATGTGCGCCTCGGCGGTGACCTCGTCGTCGGTCAGTGTCATGAAGCCTCCCCGGCCGATTCTCCTGCGGTGGTTCCTGCGATCGCGGTGAGGTACTGGAGCTCGTCGAGGAGGCGAGAGAGTCGCGCTGGCCCAAAGGCCGATTCGATCTCGGCGTAGATGCGTTCGGAGTGGGGTGCCACCCGTGTGATCAAGCCTCGGCCCTTGCGGGTGAGGCGGAGGGTGGCTCGACGCTGGTCGTGCTCGACCGTCGTGCGTTCGATCAGGTGGTGGTCGGCGAGGCGCGCAACGATGCGTGAGACGCTTGGTGGCAGCAGTTTGGTGCGGGCTGCGACCTCGGTCACCTCGAGCGGCTCGTCGGCCGAGGCGAGTGCTCGAAGCACGCGCCACTGCTGCTCGGTCAGCTCGAACTCGGCGAGCATCGGCCGGAACCGCTGCATCGTTGCCTCACGCGCGCCAAGCAGCGCCATTGGCAGTGACTGCTGGAAGGGACGGATCGGGATCGACATGAAGTAATGCACATGTTAAACAACGTTCATGTCTCCTGTCATCTTTGCGTGCCTGGCCGATATCGCCGCACCGGCCACAGTGGTCCACGATGAGACGGTGCCGAGAGCATCGGAAGTGAACTGATGGCCGAGTCCACGCACACCTTCGAAGACAATCTCGTCGCAGCTGACGAGGCCCTTGCCCGCTTTGCCGGTGAGCCACTGACCCACCTGATTGCCGGTGCTCGGGCCGCTGGGGCATCGGGCACCACCTTCACCAACACCTCTCCGATCGACGGAGCCGATCTCGGTCAGGTTGCCGCCGGCGACGCTGCTGACATCGACGCGGCTGCGACGGCGGCAGCCGAAGCGTTTCTCTCGTGGTCGACCACGCCGGGTGCGCGCCGCAAGGCCCTGCTCCACGTGGTCGCCGATCTGATCGTCGAGCGCACGCATGAGATCGCCGTGACCGAGTGTGTCGACACCGGCCAGACCATGCGGTTCATGAGCGCAGCTGCGCTGCGCGGCGCCGAGAATTTCCGCTTCTTCGCCGATCAAGCCCCGGGCGCCAACGACGGTAAGTCCCTCCCGGCCGAAGACTTCGTCAACTACACGACTCGCCGTCCGATCGGGCCGGTAGGTGTGATCACACCGTGGAACACGCCATTCATGTTGAGTACCTGGAAGATCGCCCCCGCGCTCGCCGCCGGCTGCACCGTGGTGCACAAACCGGCCGAGTGGTCGCCGTATTCGGCGCACCTACTCGCCGAGATCGCGCTTGAGGCCGGCCTCCCGCCCGGGGTGCTCAACACCGTGCATGGCAGGGGCGAAACCGCAGGCAAGGCACTCACCGAGCATCCGCTCATCAAAGCGATTGCATTTGTCGGCGAGTCATCGACCGGTTCGGCCATCCAGGCCCAGGGGGCGCCAACCCTCAAGCGGGTGCACTTTGAGTTGGGGGGCAAGAACCCGGTGATCGTGTTCGACGACGCCGACCTCGAACGGGCCGCCGACGCCGCTGTCTTCATGATCTACAGCCTCAACGGCGAACGCTGCACCTCGTCGAGTCGTCTCCTTGTTCAGCACACCATCTACGACGAGTTCGTCGCAAGCGTCGCCGAGAAGATGAAGAACATTCCTGTCGGTCATCCACTCGACCCCATGGCCGTCATCGGACCACTCATCCATCCGAACCACCTCGCAAAGGTGCGGAGCTATGGCGAGATCGCGGTCGAGGAGGGAGCCACGGTCATCGAAGGATCCGCGTGGGCCGATGCCCCCGTCGGTGGTTGTTGGGTCGCTCCGCAGTTGTTCACCAACGCCCGCAACGACATGCGGATCGCACAGGAGGAGATCTTCGGCCCGGTCCTCACCGCCATCCCGTTCTCCGATGAGGCCGAGGCGATTGCGATCGCCAACGATGTCGACTACGGGCTCGCCGGATACCTCTGGACTGGTGACGTCGGCCGCGCCCATCGAGTCGCAAAGGCACTCGAGGCGGGGATGATTTGGGTCAACAGCCAAAACGTTCGCCACCTACCCACGCCGTTCGGCGGCATGAAGGCCAGCGGAATCGGTCGCGACGGGGGAGACTGGAGCTTCGACTTCTACATGGAGACGAAGAACATCGCCGTTGCCCACGGCACCCACGCGATACCGAAGCTGGGAGGATGAAGATGGATGCTGCCCACACCGTTTGGAGGTTCTTGGTCGCTGGGCCGAGGAGGTGAAATGTCGCTCTACTACGTGCAGAAGTTCCTCTACGAGCTGAATCGGTCGGCTGATCTCCAGGCCGCGTACGTCTCTGATCGTCGCAGCGTGCTCGACGGGTACACGCTCAGCGACGAGGAGATCGGTGCGCTCGTCGATCCTGATATCGGCTTGCTCTACGTACTCGGCGTGAACGGTCAGATCCTCATGCACTTCGCAGCCTTTCACCAGATCGAGTGGCATGACTACCTCCAACGCATGCGCGATGGGGTGGACGAGCACGGTCCTGTGCGCGAAGGGGTCTATGCCATGACCGGGCGCGTCGGCACCGGGGAGTGCGGCTGATGCCGCTCGTCTACGCCGGCGTCTGCAGTCACGCACCGGGCATCACCGGCCGCAAACACCTCGCCGACCCTGGGATCCGCGACGCCTTCTATGCCGCGTTTGACGACATGCGTGCCGACCTCGAGGCGAGTGGTGCCGAGACGGTGATCGTGATCGCTGCAGAGCATTTCGCAAACTTCTTCATGAACAACATGCCGAGCTTCGCCATCGGTATGGCCGACTTCTACGACGGTCCGATCGAAGACTCGGACTGGCTCGGGATCGACAAGTTCCGGGCACCCGGGAACCGAGAACTGTCGCACCGGCTCATCTCCGAGATCATGCAGACGGTCGACGTTGCCTACGCTGAGGAATGGCTCCTCGACCACGGGATCGCCGTGCCGTTGCACTTCCTCACACCCCGCTTCGATCTGCCGGTGATTCCGGTCAACATCAACTGTCAGGGACCACCGCTTACACCGCTGCATCGGGCCTGGACATTGGGCGAGGCCTTGCGGCGAGCGGCCGACGCCGTGCCGGAGCGACTCGCCATCATCGGCACCGGTGGCATCTCGCACTGGCCGGCCACCCCCGATTCCGGGAAGATCAATGTCGACTGGGACCTCGACTTCATGGACCGCTGGTGCCGTAATGACCGCGACGCACTCCTCAACTATGACGACCTCACCGTCTATGCCGACGCCGGTCAAGGTGGGTTCGAGATCCGCACGTTCCTTGCCGTAAGCGCTGCCGCCGGCGGAGCGCAGGGCACGGTGCACTTTTGTGAGCCGATACCGATCTTCGCCGTGAGCTGCACGATCGCCAGCTATGACCTCGGGCTGCTCGACATTTGATCCATACCCTGTTTTTGTCACGCCGAGGGGTGATGTGATCGCCTGACGCAGGTTCGTCAGTCCGTGATCGTCAGTCGTTCAGCTGGGCGGCGACACCGTTTGCAGCTTCGATGAGGCGACTCCCGAGATCGTGGGTGCGATCGGGGTTGGGGAATCGGTACGCCGGACCGTGGACATGAATGGCGGCGATGGCCAGGCCGTCGGGACCGATGATCGGCGCTGCCAGCGAGTTGATCCCGTCGACGCCCTCCTCGAAGCCCCACGCGTATCCGAGCTGACGGATCGCATCGATGCGCTCGCGGATGGCCTCCGGGTCGATCAGTGTGTAGGGCGTGAGCTGTTCGGGCGGCCTCGAGAGGTACGCCTCGAGAGCGGCCGCAGACATGTGTGCGAGGATCGCCATGCCTGACGGCACCGAATGCATCGGCAATGACTCACCGGTCCAGTCCCTGACCATCACGTCGGTCTCGGGTACGGCATGGTCGAGGTAGTAGACCTCTCGATTCTGAGCGATCCCGAGGCCGGCTGCCTCACCGATCTCCTCGCTCAATTCGAGCAGGAAGGGACGGACGGTTGCGATGAGGTTTCTACCGGGTTGCGCTGCGCCGGCGATATCGAGGAGCCCGTCCCCGAGGCGGTACTCGCCGCCGAGCTCGTCCTGGGTGACGACACCCTCGGACTCGAGAGCACCCAGCAGGCGTGCGACCGTCGACTTGGGGAGATCTACCTGCTCGGCGAGTTCGGTCACACCGTACGGTGCGGTCGCAAGCGCCCGGAGGAGGGCGAACGCACGCTCGATCGACTGCACGGCCATGCAGTTCACACTATGGCATCGTGGGACTGTTCCACGATGTGGAACAGTTCTCGACGCTGGGTGACTTGTTCGGAACCGGCGGGTTGCGTCCCTGGCCGAGTTGCTCAGCGAGCAGTGCTGATGGTGTCGACCAACCGATCGGCAATGAGGTCGACCGATACTCGTTCGGTCTCGCCGGTGGCCCGCGGCGTGTACTCGACCTCGCTGTCGGCGAAGGCTTTCGGGCCAAACGTGACCCGATGGGGAATTCCGATGAGCTCGGCATCGGCGAACTTGACGCCGGCGCGGGCATCGCGGTCGTCGAGCAGTACATCGATGCCCCGGGCCTTGAGGTTGTCGTAGAGGGCTTCCGCACCGGCGACCGAGGCATCGTCCTTGATCGACACGATCGTGATGACCACCTCGAACGGAGCGATCGATGTCGGCCAGATGATGCCGTTTTCGTCGTGGAACGTCTCGACGACGGTGGCCATGGCTCGTTCGACACCAATCCCGTAACTCCCCATGACGATTGCCTGCTGGTTGCCGTCGGGATCGAGCACTTTTGCACCCATCGCCTCGCTGTACTTCGTGCCGAGTTTGAAGATGTGCCCGGCCTCGATACAGCGCACAATGTCGATCGCTTTGCCGCAGGCAGGACATGCTTCGCCCGCGCTCACCTCACGCAAGTCGGCCCACTCGTCGACCCCGATATCGCGCTCGATGGAGACGCCGGTGTAATGCCAGTCGTCTTCGTTCGCGCCGGTAGCGAGTCCGGTACGCCCGTGCAGTGCGTGGTCGGCCACGATCCGCAAGCCTGCGACGCCGACTGCGCCGAGTGAACCCGGCATCGCGCCCAGTGTGTCGTTGGCCTCTTCGGGGGTGGCCGGTCGGATGTCGATAGCCCCGGTAGCGTCCTGCAGCTTTTGCAGGTTGAGCTGATGGTCGCCGCGAACGAGGGCGAGCGTGACCTCGCCGTCAAGCATCATCACCATCGTCTTGATCTGATGGTGCGCCGGTGCGCCACCCTCGGCATCCTCGAGCGCCTTGATCGTTCGAACCCCCGGGGTCGGGAAGCGTTGAAGGTCGGCAATGTTGCGATCGTCGAGGTCGGGAAGCGCAGAGGTTGCTCGCTCGATGTTCGCCGCGTAGTCGCAGTTCGGGCAGATGACGACGTCGTCCTCACCAGCAGGCGACGGGACCATGAATTCGGTCGAGCCGGTGCCGCCCATCGCTCCGGAACTGGCATCGACCGGTACTGCGGGCAGGTCCATCCGGCCGAAGATCTTCATGTAGGCGGCGTGATGAAGGTCGAATGCGACGTCGAGGCCGGCCTGATCGAGGTCCATCGAGTACGCGTCCTTCATGGTGAACTCGCGCACGCGGAGAAGGCCGCTCTTGGGCCGGGGCTCGTCGCGAAACTTCGTGTGTATCTGATACCAGATCTGCGGAAGTGCTTTGTACGACGTGATCTCGGAGGCGAGGAGGGCGAACACTTCTTCCTCGGTTACGCCGAGCACGTTCGTCGCACCCTTGCGATCGGTGAGGCGGAACATCTCGTCGCCCATGATGTCGAGACGCCCTGACTTCGCCCACAGCGAGGCGGGGTGCAGCGTTGGCAGCTGAAACTCTTGACCGCCGATGGCGTCCATCTCTTCTCGGATGATGTTCTCGACCTTGCGGAACACTCGCCAGCCCAGCGGCAGCATCGAATAGTGCCCAGCGTGGAGTTGACGCATGAAGCCGCCTCGGACCAGCAGCTTGTGGCTGGTGGCCTCGGCATCAGCGGGCGCATCGCGCAGCGTGGGGGTGTGGAAGTTCGACCAGCGCATGGCCTGCAACGGTACCGGTTACCCCCGTGACCGCGAGGCGACTTCTTGGTGATTGGGATGAGCGTCGTCCTGCGACGTTCTCTTGCGTGCCGACCAGTGACGGCGCCAAAGGTTAGCCAGCGACCAAAAAGAACCCCAAGCCATTCCTTCATGTTCCACGATCCGGTACCGTTCCGGATCGTGGGATCCAAAAATAGCGCGCGGCGCAAGGCCAAGAAGTTCAGTGACCCTCTGCCCCGATTGACCAGCCCGATGGTGCGCGAGAACGGTGTTCTGCGCAACGCGACCTGGGACGAGGCGCTGAGCAGGGCTGTCGACGGTTTCACCAAGGTCAAGGCGGAATCGGGGGCCGACGGCTTCGCCGTGTTCAGCTGCTCGAAGAGCACCAACGAGATGAACTATGCGGCGCAGAAGTTTGCGCGCACGGCGCTCGGCACGAACAACATCGATTCGTGTAATCGAACTTGACACGCTCCCAGTGTCGTCGGTCTGGCGGCAGTGTTCGGAGCGGGGGGTGGCACGTCCTCGTACCTCGAAGTGGAGGAGGCTGACGTCATCTTGCTGTGGGGTTCCAACGCTCGTGAAGCGCACCCCATCTACTTCCATCACGTCCTGAAGGGACTCGACAACGGCGCCACCATGTACGCCGTCGATCCTCGCCGGACGTCATCGGCCAAGTTCGCCGACGCGTGGCTCGGACTCGACGTCGGCACCGACGTGGGAATGGCGAACGCGATGGGGCGCGAGATCATCGCAGCCGATCTGCACAACAAGGCGTTCATCGCCCATTCGTCACAGGGTTTCGAGGAGTACAAGGCCCACGTCGAGCCGTACACGCTCGAGTATGCCGAGGCGGTCACCGGCGTCCCCGCCGAGGCGATCCGCGAAGCCGCTCACGCCTACGCAAGGGCCGACAAGGCGCAGATTCTGTGGACGCTTGGTATTACCGAACACCACAACGGTGTCGACAACGTCAAGTCGCTCTGCAACCTTGCGCTTCTCACCGGCCATATCGGGCGATGGGGATCGGGTCTCGTGCCATTGCGCGGCCAGAACAACGTGCAGGGCGGTGGTGACATGGGCGCCCTGCCGAACAAGTTTCCTGGCTTCCAAGACGTCACCAACGATGAGCACCGAGCCAAGTTCGAAGCGACCTACGGCATGGAGCTCAACCCGGTCGACGGCCAACACCTCACCCTCATGTTCGAGGCGATGGCCGAGGGAACCATCAAGGCCGCGTATTGCATTGGCGAAAATCCCGCCGACAGTGAGGCCGACTCCGATCACGCCCGCACGCTGCTCGAAGGTCTCGACTTGCTCGTCGTGCAGGACATTTTCATGACCCGTACTGCCGAACTCGCCGATGTCGTGCTCCCATCGTCGGTCGGCTGGGCCGAGTGCGACGGCACGGTCACCTCCTCGGAACGCCGCGTGCAACGTGTGCGCGCTGCGGTGACGCCGCCGGGTGAGTGCCGTCACGATCACGAGATCATCGGCGACCTTGCGAGGCGCATGGGCGTCGAGTGGGGCGACCCCACGCCCGAGGAGCTGTGGGACGAACTGCGATCGTTGTCGCCCATGCATGGCGGTATGAGCTACGCCCGTCTCGAAGCCGAGGGTGGCCTGCAGTGGCCTTGCCCGGCCGAAGATCATCCCGGCTCGCCCTACCTTCATGGTTGGTTGTGGGAAGACGATTTGGGTGGTCGCGAGCCATCACCCTTCTCGATCACCCACCATGAAGGTCCGAAGGAACACCTCACCGAAGACTTCCCGCTGCGGCTGACCACAGGCCGTTCGCTCGACTCGTATAACACCGGCGTGCAGTCCGGTGGTTTCGAGAGTCCGATCCGCTCCGGCGACGAACTCGACATGAACCCGGTCGACGCCGCCGGCCTCGGTATTGAAGATGGCGAACGGGTGCTCGTCTCGTCGCCTCGTGGGTCCGTTGAGATGGGAGTGCGGGTGCAAGCCGACATCCCAATCGGGCTCACGTTCACCACGTTCCACTTCCCGGACCTGGTCGACATCAACACCATTACCAACGACGAGTGGGACCGCGACTCCGGCACCGCCGAGTTCAAGGCTGCAGCGATCCGGGTCGAGAAGCTCGTCGTCGCGGGTGGGGAGTGACGTCGCTCGATGGCTGACCTGTACATCTCCGACGAAATGGCGGATGACGCCGAGATCGCAGCGGTCGACGCTGCCCTGGGGGGCCGTTTCGTCGTCGTACGCGAGAGCGAGCGGTTCGTACGAGCCGGCACGTCGAAACGTCACGACCATCGACACCTGTTGTTGCCTGCCCTCCACGCCTTGCAGAACGCAAAGGGTTGGATCAGCCCGGGTGGCCTCAATCATGTGTGCGAGACGCTGCAGGTCCCACCGGCCGAGGCCTACGGTGTCGCCACCTTTTACGACCTGTTTCGCACCGATGAGCCGACCCAGGCCGGCGATGTCACCCACGTATGTGTCGATGCTGCGTGCCAGATCGCCGGCTCGGGCAAGCGGATCGCTGCACTGCGGGCCCAGAGCATCAACGTCCACGAGTCGCCGTGCCTCGGACAGTGCGAGCGAGCCAACGCCAGTACCGGGGAGGTTGCCGAGTTCGTGCAGGGCGTCGGAAGGCCCGACCGGGTCGAAGCCGACGAGCGGCCCTATGAACTGTTCCACCAGAAAGGTGACGAATCACTCCGTCTCCTGAAAAGAATCGGCGTGGTCGATCCCACATCACTCGCCTCGTACCGCGCGCACGGCGGCTACGACGCACTCACCGCTGCGATGGCGATGGGTGCTGACGCGGTGTGTACCGCAGTCGCCGACTCGGGTCTGTCTGGCCGCGGCGGTGCTGCGTTCCCCACCGGGATCAAATGGCGCGCCGTCGCCGCCGAGCAGGGTCGACCGAAGCACGTCGTCGCCAACTGCGACGAGTCCGAGCCGGGCACCTTCAAAGACCGGGTCGTCATGGAGAACGACCCGTTCGCCGTCATCGAGGCGCTCACCATCGCCGGTTTCGCAACCGGCGCCGAGAACGGCTGGATCTACATCCGTGGTGAGTACCCGTTGGCCACCGCAAGGTTGCAGAACGCGATCAATCAGGCGCTCGAAGCGGGGCTTCTCGGCGACGATGCAGCTGGTTCGGGCCATCGCTTCACCATCGAGATCCGTCGTGGCGCCGGTGCCTACATCTGTGGTGAGGAGACCGCCCTGTTCGCGTCGCTGGAGGGCTTCCGGGGCGAACCGCGCAGCAAGCCGCCGTTCCCGACGACCCACGGCCTGTTCCAGGAGCCGACGGCGATCAACAACCCAGAAACATTGCTGAACGTCCTCGACATCGTGCAGATTGGCGCCGACGGCTACCGCAGTCGGGGTACCGACCGCTCACCCGGTACCAAACTCCTGTGCCTCAGCGGTCGGGTTGCTCGGCCTGGCGTCTACGAAGTCGAGTTCGGGACCACACTCGGTGAGGTTCTCGAACTGGCCGGTGGTCTTACCGGTTCCGGTGAACTCAGGGCCGTGCTGATGGGCGGCGCTGCAGGCTCGTTCGTCGATGGCTCGTACCTCGACATGCCCATCACGCTTGAGCACGCCCGCGAGCGCGGCACCACCCTCGGCTCCGGTGTGGTCATGGCGTTCACCGACGAGATCGACATGGTCGACATTCTCGTGCGCATCTCACAGTTCTTTCGTGACGAGTCCTGTGGTCAATGTGTCCCCTGCCGTATCGGCTGTGTGCGACAGCACGAGACGATGGTCGTGCTGCAGCAGAAGGGGTCGCTCACCCCCGACCGGCGCCAGCTCGTTGACGACATCTCCCAAGTGATGGTCGACGCCTCCATTTGCGGCTTCGGTCATACGGCGACCAACGCCATCAACTCCGCCATCGAGCTGGGCATCGTCCCGGGGGTGCCTTCGTGACTGCGACCTTCGAGACCCCGATCGAGACCTCCGTGTCGCTCACCATCGACGGCAAGATCGTCGAGGTCCCAGCCGGTACTTCGATCCACAAGGCCTGTGAGTCGGCCGGGATCGACACGCCGACCTTGTGCTGGGCCGAGAATCTCACCCCGGTCAGCGTGTGTCGCGTATGCGTCGTGGAGGTCGAGGGCCAGCGTGCGCTCGTACCGTCGTGTGCTCGTGCGGCCGAAGAAGACATGGTCGTCGAGACCGACTCCGATCGGGTGAGGCATAGCCGAAAGATGGTGCTCGAGTTCCTCGGGTCGGGCGTCGACCTCGACCAGGCACCCGAGCTCCAGAAGTGGATGGAGCACTACGGATCCGACACAAGCCGCTACGACCAGTACGAGCTGCCCGCATTGAAGATGGGCGAGGCGCCGAAAATCCAGGACAACCTCTACATCCGCGACTACGACCGCTGCGTGCTTTGCTACAAGTGTGTCGAGGCGTGTGGTGACGATGCCCAGCACACCTATGCGATCGCCGTCAGCGGTCGGGGCTTCGACGCGCGGATCTCCACCGAGTTCGACGTGACGTTGCCCGACTCGGCTTGCGTCTACTGCGGCAATTGCATCGCTGTCTGCCCCACCGGGGCCATCCAGTTCAAGACCGAGTACGACCTTCGCGGGGCCGACAACTGGCGTCCCGACGAGCAGGAGGTCACCCGCACGGTGTGCTCGTACTGCGGTGTGGGCTGCAACCTTGAGCTGCACACCCAGGACGACAAGATCGTGAAAGTCACCTCGCCGGCCGACCACTCGGTCACCAGCGGCATGCTCTGCATCAAGGGCCGGTTTGGCTGGCAATACGTGCAGCCACTCGACGCGCCGACTCGGAAGCACTAGCGCGCCATACGCCGACCGTGTCCCTGTCCGGGTTCGCTGCGAGCTTGCAACCAGGGTGGGCGACGTCTATGCCTCGCTGCGAATGACCTGAACGCCTTCGGGGTCGACGAGAGCACCGTGCACGAGACGGTTGTGGTTGTGGCCGACGTGGTGCAGCCCGAACGCAGATTGAATCGACGTGTACATGCCCATCGCGTCCATCGAGTTGTTGACCGACTGCTTGGCGAGGGTCAGCCCGAACATGGGCCGCTTTGCGATGTGTGATGCGAGCGCAAGTGTCTGTGTTTCGAGTTGGTCGCGTGCAACCACCCGGTTGACCATGCCGTGCTGCAGCGCCTCGCTTGCGCTGATCGACCGGCCGGTGAAGAGCATGTCTTTCGCCAGGCGCTGACCGGCCTCGTAGGGATGCACGAAGTACTCGTGGCCGTTCACGCCGAACGCAACGACCGGATCGGAGAACGTGGCGTCGTCGCTGCACACGATCATGTCCATCGGCCACACGAGCATGAGACCGCCAGCGATGACCTTGCCCTGGACCGACGCGATGGTCGGCTTGGGGATGTTGCGCCACCGCCAGCACAACCCGATGTACATCTCGGCCTCACGAGCCATGTAACCCTCGGCGCCTTCGGCCTCGAAGTGACATTGGGTGCCAACCGGCTCGAAGTCAGCCATGTCCGGGTCATCACGCAGATCGTGACCCGACGAGAAATGGTTGCCGTCGGCAGCGAGGACGATGACGCGGATGTCGTCATCTCGCGCCGCCTCGTCGAACGCCTCGTTGAGCTCCGACAACATGCGGTAGTCCTGTGCATTGGCCGTCTCAGGCCGGGCGAGGGTGATACGGGCGACTCGGTCGGCCGGATGGTCGTACCGGATCCGGGTCCACTCACTCATGCGGTGAAGCCACCGTCGACGACGAACTCGGTTCCGGTCGTGTACTTCGAGTCGTCGGAGGCAAGGAAGAGCGCCGTATCAGCGACTTCGTCGGCGTGGGCGGTTCGCCCCAGCGGCACCATTGCGCCCATCATCTCCGGTGGTCCAACGAGCGGCAGCATGTCGGTCTCGATCAGGCCGGGGTGGATCGAGTTGACCCGCACGTTGAACGGCGCGAGCTCCTTGGCGGCGCTCTTCGTCATGCCCCGCACGGCCCACTTGGAAGCGCCGTAGCTGATGCAGTTCGGCGTGCCCCGCAGCCCCGCAATCGACGAGATGTTCACGATGCTGCCACCTTGCTTCTCGCGCATTGACGGTGCCACCGCTTGCATTCCGAGCAACACGCCGGTCTGGTTGATGCCGATCTGGAACTCCCAGTCCTGCGCTGTGGTCGTCTCAAGGTTGCCTTCGCGATAGACGCCAGCGTTGTTGACCAGGCAGTCGATCTTGCCGTAGGAGGCGAGGCAACCTTCGACGGTCTTCGCCCAGGCGGCAGCGTCGCGAACGTCGAGGTGGTGGTAGTTGGCGGCGTCACCGAGCGCATCAGCGGTGGCCTCACCCTCCTCGTCGAGGATGTCTGCGATGCACACGGTGGCACCTTCGCCGACGAAGAGCGCTGCCTCCGCTGCTCCCATGCCGCGGGCACCGCCCGTGATCAGTACGTGCTTGCCGTCGAGTCGTCCCATGCCCGCGACCCTAGGTCCGAGGCTCGGCTCAGGCCAGAAGATGACCAGCCAGTTCGATCGCTACTGCGGCAGGTGAGCGACCGTCAGGTTCGAGATCGGCCGTGGCCGCGATGATCGAGGTCTCGAAGCGTGTGCCGAGTCGGCTGCGGACTTCGTAGCGGAAGCGGGCTGCTCGACGATGTTCGAGCTGGCCGGTGGCCTCGAGATGGGTGCGGTGGGCGGTGACGGCGTCCCACAGTGCTTGAACACCGTCGCCAGCGGTTGCCGTCGTCATGATGATGGGCGGCCGATAGCCCGTTTCGTCTTCGTGACCGCTGACATGGCTGAGATCGAGCATGAGTTCCAGGTCGCGACGAGTGTCGTTGGCGCCGTCGCGGTCGGCCTTGTTGATGACGAACACGTCGGCGACCTCAAGCAAACCGGCCTTGTTCGCCTGGACGGCATCGCCCCACCCCGGGTTGACCACGACGACGGTGGTGTCGGCGGCTCCAGCAACATCGACCTCGACCTGACCGACGCCGACCGTTTCGATCAAAACTGGGTCGAACCCACATGCATCGAAGGCGCGCACCGAGCCCGGTACAGACAGGGCGAGCCCACCCGCATGGCCGCGGGTCGCAACCGAACGGATGAACCCGCCGTCACCCGCTATATCGTCCATGCGAACCCGGTCACCGAGGATGGCGCCACCGGTGAGCGGCGACGATGGATCGACGGCCAGAACGGCCGGTCGCAAGCCGAGCGTCGGGAGATGGCGGATCAATTGCCCGGTCAACGTCGACTTGCCAGCCCCGGGTGCGCCAGTGATGCCGACCACGTGCGACCCCTTGGCCGCCGGGTGGGTCAGTTCGGTGATCTGGTCGGCGATCTCACCGCCCCGTTCAACCAGCGTGAGGGTTCGGCCGATCGCTCGACGGTCACCGTCGATGGCGCGCTCGACCAAGTCGGCGGAGGAAAGCTCCCTGACGCTCACGCCGAGTCGCTGCTGCCGGTCACGCGGAAACGGCGTTGCGGACGGCGGCCACGACCTCTTCGGCGGGAGCGCCCGGGCCGAGGATCGCAGCGACACCAGCCGCCTCGAGGATCGGGACGTCTTGGTCGGGAACGATGCCGCCGATGATCAGCGGAATGTCGAGGTCGGCTTCGTCGAGCGCAGCAAGCATCGCCGGAGCGAGGGCGAGGTGCCCGGCGTTGTGCATCGATAACCCGATGGCATCGGCGTCCTCCTCCTCAGCCGCCGCGATGATCGATGCGGTGGTCTGGCGGAGACCGAGGTAGATCACTTCCATGCCGGCGTCGCGCAGGATTCGAGCGACGACCTTGATGCCACGGTCGTGGCCGTCGAGGCCGAGTTTGGCGAGGACGATCCGGATGACGGGTTCGGCGCTCACACGATCGCCTGTTCCACGTAGGTGCCAAACACGTCGCGCATGGCGTTGCTGATCTCTTCCTCGGTTGCGTAGGTCTTGACCGCATCGATGAGGGGTGGCATGAGGTTGACCGAAGCGTCTTCCGCAGCGCGTCGCAAGGAAGCGAGTGCTGCCTCGACCGCAACGGAGTCGCGTTCGTGCTTGACGGTTTCGAGGCGCTTGCGCTGGAGTTCTTCGGTGGTCGAGTCGATGCGAAGCAGGTTGGTTTGGTCGTCCTCGTTGCCTTCGACGAAATCGTTGACGCCGACGATGATCCGGCGACCAGCGTTCACTTCTCGCTCGAAACGGTACGCGCTGTCGGCGATCTCACCAACGAAGTAGCCGTTGTCGATCCCGGCATAGACGCCTTCGAGGATTGAGCCGTTACCCAACTCGTCGAGATGCGCGAAGATCACTTCGGCCTGGCGTTCCATCTCGTCAGTCATCCACTCGACGTAGGGTGCGCCGCCGAGAGGGTCGACCACGTTTGTCACGCCTGTCTCGTGAGCGACGATCTGCTGGGTGCGCAGTGCGATACGGGCTGCCTTTTCGGTGGGGAGGGCGAGGGCCTCGTCAAAGGAGTCGGTGTGCAGCGACTGGGTGCCGCCGAGCGCGGCCGACAGCGCTTGGATCGCAACGCGGGCAATGTTGTTCTCGGGCTGTTGCGCAGTGAGCGAGACACCAGCGGTCTGGGTGTGGAAGCGGCACATCATCGCCCGCTCGTCGGTGGCCCCGTAGCGGCCCTTCATCCAGCGGGCCCAGATCCGGCGGGCTGCCCGGTACTTCCCGATCTCCTCGAAGAAATCGGAGTGGGCATTGAAGAAGAAGGAGAGACGTCGGCCGAACTGATCGACGTCTTGGCCCCCGGCCAGTGCAGCTTCGACGTAGGCAAAGCCGTTCGCGAGCGTGAAGGCGAGTTCTTGCGCCGCAGTCGAGCCTGCTTCGCGGATGTGGTAGCCCGAGATCGAGACGGGGTGCCACCTCGGCATCTCGGCCGAGGTGTAGTGGATCATGTCGGTGACGATCCGCATGCTCGGTCGGGGAGGGTAAATGTATTCCTTCTGGGCCTGGTATTCCTTCAAGATGTCGTTCTGGATCGTGCCCGCCAGGTCGGCTCTGGCGACGCCGCTTTTCTCGCCGACGGCGATGTACATCGCAAGCACGGCAGCGGCGGGTCCATTGATGGTCATCGACGTCGATACCGAGCTGAGATCGATGTCGGCGTAGAGATCTTCCATGTCGCGAAGAGTGTCGACCGCAACGCCGGCTCGGCCGACCTCACCCAGCGCCCATGGCGAATCGGAGTCGTAGCCCATCAAGGTGGGCATGTCGAAGGCGGTGGAGAGTCCGGTGCCACCGTTGCGGAGGATCTCCTTGAAGCGGGCGTTGGTGTCTTCTGCGGTTCCGAAGCCGGCAAACATGCGCATCGTCCACAGGCGCGATCGGTAGCCGGCCGCGTGGAGACCGCGGGTGAAGGGGTACTGCCCAGGGAGTGGCTCGTCGCCGTGGACGGGGTCGACCGGCACCCCCGACATCGTCTCGAATGGCACGTCGCGCAGATGGGTGGCGTCGTAGTGCTCTTGCCAACGTGGTTGTTCGCTCATACCGGCCCTCCAAATACTTTGACGTCCAAGTATTTGTTCGTAGGATACTGCACGTGACGCTCGAGTTCGACCCCATCGAGGAGGCGGCTGCGAACTGGCGCTCCGCTGGGTGGGGCGCGATCGACGCAATGACCGCCGCCACCTCGATCACCCGTGCGCATCAGATCCTCTCCGGTCGGATCGACGCCGCCCTTGCGCCGCTCGGCCTCAACTTCAGTCGCTTCGAGGTGTTGGCGCTTTTGTCGTTCACGCGAGAAGGGAAGCTGCCGCTGGGCAAGGTCGGCGACCGACTACAGGTGCATCCGGCGAGTGTCACCAACACCGTCGACCGTCTCGAAGCAGACGGCTATGTCCGCCGCGAACCGCACCCGAGTGATCGCCGGACGACGCTGGCCGTGCTGACCGCAAAGGGGCGCAGTCGGGCCGAACGCGGTGCGGCTGCACTGGCCGACATTGAGTTCGGAGTCGCGGGCATGGGCGCACGCGCCCGGGCAGAGACAGACCAGGCCATCCTCGAGTTGCGGTCGGCGGCCGGCGACTTCGTCTGAGATCAGCCTGCAGCGACACCGCGATCGGGGGTCGACATCATCGTGGCGGACATGGTGGCGAGGGGGCGGTCGGAATCACCGTCGGCGGTGAGCGCTGCCTCACACACGAGGATCGTGCGTCCGGCTTTTACGACTCGACCTGAAGCGATGAAGTACTCGCCCTCTGCGGGGCGAAGGAAGTTCACCTTGTACTCAACCGTCAAGACGATGTGATCGCTCGGCAACAACGTCATTGTCGAAAAGCCGCAGGCCGTGTCAAGCAACGCACCGACGACCCCGCCGTGCACGTAGCCGTACTGCTGCCCGATCGCCTCGTGGTTCTCGACGACCACATCGACCTCTCCGGGTGCGACGCTGCCGAGCGTGGTGCTGATCGTGCGCATGTAATGCTGCGTCGCGAACTCCCGATCGATACGCGTTCGCCAGTTCGGGTCCGCTGGGGTGAAGGTCACCGGGCGAAGCTACCGTTGCCGGAGGAGGTATCGTCGATGCTCGACTTCGAACTGCCAACCGAACTCCAGGCACTCCGTGAGCGAGCACGAGCGCTCGCTGCAGAAGGTGTCGCCGAGTTCGGGGCGCGCACCGATTCGTGGATCAACGGCTATTCGAAAGAGTTCAGCAAACGGCTGAGCACCGAAGGCTGGATCGGTATGACCTGGCCGACCGAGTTCGGTGGTGGCGGTCAGTCGAACCTCGCACGAATCATCATGGGCGAGGAGATGATCTCGGTGGGCGCCCCCATTGCTGCGAGCTGGTTCGCCGATCGGCAGATGGGTCCTGCGCTCATCAACTACGGCACGCCCGATCAGCAGGCGGAGTTTCTCCCTGGAATGCTCAGCGGTGAAAGCACCTGGTGCATCGGCATGAGTGAGCCTGATGCAGGTTCGGATCTGGCGAATCTCAAAACGTCAGCGATTCGTGACGGCGATGTGTTCGTGGTCAACGGGCAGAAGATTTGGACGTCGTTCGCAGCCACGTCCGATTACATCTACCTGATCTGTCGCACGACGACGGACGGCCCACCTCACAAGGGTGTCAGCGAAGTGATCGTGCCGATGGATCTTCCCGGGATCGAGGTTCGACCGATCAAGGACATGACGACGAACCAGCACTTCTGCGAGGTCTTCTTCACCGATGTCCGTGTACCGGTCGAAAATCTCGTCGGCGATGAGGGTGCTGCGTTCAAGCAGACCATGACCCAACTCGAGCACGAACGAGGCGGCATCGATCGTCTCGTCTCCAACAAACCGCTCTATCTGCGCGCGCTCGCCGCGGCCGACACCGACGATCCACTCGTGCGTCAAGAGATCGCAGCACTCGAGACGGGTTACCGGCTCGGCCGGATCCTTGTGTATCGCGAAGTGCTCAAGCAGGCACCGGCCGGATTCAGTGCCGCCACCAAGTGCTTCTGCACCGAGCATCAGCAGCGGGTGGCCAACTTTGCAGCCAGGACGCTGGGGATGGAGGCGGTCACTGACAGCCTCGCCACCCATGCGTTCGCGTACAACCCTGCGTACACGATCATGGGTGGAACGTCGAACGTGATGCGGAACATCCTCGGCGAGCGTGTGCTCGGACTGCCCCGCGAGCCGCGTGTCTGACAGACTCGGCGACCATGGCTGATGCACGCGCCGACGAATCTGCCGACAATCCGCTGAGCGACTACATCTTCGACCAGTCGACAATCGTCCATCGCACACCTGGACATCCCACGCGAGACGACGTCGTGGTGATGTCGACCGACTTCCACGCCGACCCGTTCGAACGGATGGCGTGGATGCGCGAGCACGCTCCGGCCTACTGGGACGACGAGACAGGACTGTGGGCGATCACCCGCCACGCCGACATCCAACGCGTCGAGGCCGACCACGTCACCTTCTGTTCGGTCAAGGGCTCGCGTCCCGAGTCGTCGGTGCCGTCGATGATCAACACCGACCCTCCCGATCACACGCGGCGCCGTCGGTTGGTCTCGTCAGGGTTCACGCCGAAACGGGTTGCTGCCCACGAGGATTTCCTGCGAGCGACCGTCACCGACTTGATCGATGGTGTGATCGACGACGGTGGCTGCGACTTCGTGACCGACATCGCAACACCAATCCCGCTCCGGATGATCGCCACCCTCATGGGCCTTCCGCTGGCCGACGAAGCGAAACTCCTCCATTGGTCCGATCTCTTTGCCACCGGCGGCGTCGACGAGGAATTCCGTGATCAGGTCGTGGGGGCGGTGATGGAGTGGGTCGAGTACATCGTCACCGAGATGGGAACTCGCACCGATTCCGAAGCCGAAGACCTGATCTCGCTGCTCATGTACCCCGATGCAGAGATCCGGGACGAGCCGATATCGGCCGAAGATCTGATCTACGAGACGATGCTGATCCTGGTGGGTGGCGACGAGACCACCCGCCACGTGATGTCGGGCGGACTGGAGGCGCTTCTCTTGCATCCCGAGCAACTCGAAGCGTTGCGTGCCGACCGCTCACTGTTGCCAGGAGCGATCGAGGAGATGCTGCGCTGGGTCACACCGGTTCGCAACATGAGCAGGACGGCGACGGTCGACGTCGAAGTCGGCGGTCAACCGATCCTGGCCGGCGATCGCACACTGTTGCTGTATCTCTCCGGCAATCGAGACGAGGCCGAGTTCGGCCCGAACGCGCACGAGTTCGACATCACCCGGTCGCCGAATAAGCACCAGGCGTTCGGCGCGAACGGGCGCCACTTCTGCCTCGGAGCAAGCCTGGCCCGGCTCGAACTCACGGTCCTGTTCGAAGAAGTCCTCGACCGACTACCCGAGATCCGCCTCGTCGGTCCCCACGCAAAGCGACCGGAGCGCACGGGGAACTTCGTGTTGGGTCTAGAGCGTCTACCCGTTGAGTGGTGATCAGTAGCTTCTTGGGAGCCCCATCACGTGCTGGGCGATGTAGTTCAGCGTCATCTCCTGGCTGACCGGGGCGATCCGCTGCAATCGGGCCTCGCGCCAGTACCGCTCGACGTGGTACTCGCGGGCGTAGCCCAGGCCACCGTGGGTCTGCATCGCTTGATCGGCGGCGAAGAACGAAGCCTCGGCCGCGAGGTACTTCGCCGTGTTGGCGAGCTCGCCGCACTCGTACCCATTGTCGTACATCCACGCGGCGCGCCACATCAGAGTCATCGCTGCGTTGAGCTCCATATGGGCCTTCGCCAGCGGGTGGGAGACCGCCTGGTTCGCGCCAATCTGTCGACCGAAGACCTCCCGCTCGATGGCGTAGTTCGTCGCTCGCCGCAGCGCAGCTTCGCCGATACCGCAGGCCATGCCGGCGAGCAGGATCCGCTCGGGGTTGAGGCCGTGCAAGATGTGGTGGAACCCTCGGCCCCGCTCACCGACCATCCGCCACGACTCGACCGGAAGGTCGTCGTAGGCGACCTCGCACGATGCGACCGCGTTGCGGCCGACCTTCGGGATCGGCGCGATGTCACAGTGGGCGGGGTCGAGGTCGACCAGAAAGAGAGTGAGCCCGTTGAAGGAACCGGGTTCGCCGTCGGTGCGAGCAAGGAGGAGGCAGACCTCGGATTCGAGTGCCTTGCTCGTCCAGATCTTGCGACCGTTGACGATCCAGCCACCCATGCCGTCTTCGACCGCACGGGTCACGATCCGGCTCGTGTCAGTGCCGGCATCGGGTTCGGTCACACCGAAAGCCACGTGTAAATCACCCGCTGCGGCGCGAGGAAGGAACGTCTCCTTGAGGCGATCGTTGCCGAATTTCACGACCGGGTTGAGCCCGAACATCGTGAGGTGCAGCGCAGTCGAGCCGTTCATCGCCGCGCCGCTCGCCGCGACCCGGTTCAGGACCAACGCACCTTCGGTGATGCCTTGCCCCCCGCCGCCGTACTCCTCCGGAATCGCGATGCCGATCCAACCACCGGCTGCCATGTCGTCGTAGAAGGCCCACGGGAACTCGTGCTTGTCGTCGCGTTCGGCCCAGTAGGTGTCGTCGTACTGCGCGCAGACTGCATCAACCGCCTCGATGATCACGTCGTGGTCGGGATTCGGCGAGAAGTCCATGGCCGGATGCTAGGCGGCCAGTGGCGCACGTGGGTCAGTGCTTGGGAGCGCGCAGGAGCGCAGGTATTTCCACCGGATCGGCGGCGGGCGACCAGAGCCAGCCCTGGCCGCGCCGGCAGCCAAGCTCGTGATGGGCTTGGACTAACAACCCTTTACGTTGCGTTTCCAGTTCTCGTACTCAGCGCGGCGGCTCTCGTGCATGGGGAACGTGGTTTCGATCGACTCACCTTCGGAAACTCGCCACAGACCCCACTCTTCACGGAGTTCGTCCTCGACGCACTGATCGGCGATTTCTTCGGCGATGCGGGCCGGGAGCACACAGACCCCTTCGGCATCGCCGACGAGAATGTCGCCGGGAAAGACGGTGACACCCGCGCACACGATCGGGACCTGGTGGTCGAGTGCTGTGTGGACCCGGCCGACCCGGGCGCCGTGTGAGGCGAAGTGGTAGACGGGCAGATCGATGTCAGTGATACCGGGGGTGTCGCGCAGGCAGCCGTCGGTGATCACACCGGTACCGCCGCGCTGCTTGACCCGCATCGAGTAGATGTCGCCAATGGTGCCGGCGAGGACCTCGTAACGGGCCTCCATGATGAGCACCTCGTCAGCCTCGATCGTCTCGATGGCGAAACGCTGCATGTTGCGGCCCTTGGTTCGGGCGTTGAACTCCGGGGCCTTGGGCACATAGCGAAGGGTGTGGGCATAGCCGAGCAGACGCAGATCAGGACGGGTCGGCTTCAGGCCGACAAGGATGCCGTTCTCGATGCCGCGGTCCTGAAGCGCACCCGCCAAGGTCGGCGTTGCCACTGCGTTGAGTTTCGCCTTCAGGTCATCGGTGAGGATGACAGGCCGCGTGGTCTTGTCGTACCCGGGATCTTCCATGGTCAGGCAATGTAGGCCGTGAATACGCAGGTCACCTTCGACGCGCCGGGACCAACCTCCATGATGTGGCGGGCTGGTCGTGATGCTTCGTCGGGAAATCGTTCCAGCCACGGAACGTTCAACTTGGCTCTGCTCTCGTGTTCGGCGAGGAAGAATGTGATCTTCGCCACGTGTTCCCAGCCACCACCGGCGGCCTCGAGCATCTGTCCCATGTGGACGAACAGATTCTCTGCTTGCTCCGCGAAGGTGTCGGGGAGGTCGCGGGTACCGGGATTGAACGGTGTGGTGATGCTTGATTCGAGTAGGGGGCCCACCTTGCTGGCGGCGGGAAGCGGTGCGAGGTGCGACAGGCTCTCGATTTCGATGGACGTTCGTTGCATCATCGGATGATGACACGCGCACGTTGTCGGCGGGTTCAGCGTGCAGCGCCTCCGCGTGGCATGCTCGCGGCTGTTCGCAGTTCACAAGTAAAGGATCGCTGGATGCAATACGTCGCTCCCACCACGGTGGGCGAGGCTTGCTCGCTCTTGGCTGACAACCCGGGCTCCCGGGTGTTCGCCGGTGCGACCGATCTCGTCCCCCAGATGCGCACTGGTCGGCTCGAGCCGTCGGTGATGGTCGACCTCAAGCGGATTGAGCGTTTGATGTCAGTGTCGCACGCCGACGGTCGGTGGACCGTCGGTGCGGCAACCCCTGCCTCGGACCTCACCCACAATGCGGAGTTCACCACCATGCACCCCGGCATCTCCGAAGGTGCCGGTCTGATTGGGTCCGACCAGATCCAGAACCGCTCAAGCCTCGGTGGCAACCTGTGCAACGGCTCGCCTGCCGCCGACTCGGTTCCGGCCATGATCGCGTCAGGCGCCCGGGCCGTGATTGCCGGCGCTGGTGGAGAGCGAACCGTCTTGGTCGCCGACGTTGTGACCGGGCCGGGTCAGACGTCCCTGTCCGCGGATGAGTTCATCGTCGAGTTCGAGATCGACGACCCGCCCGCCAACACTGGTGACGCTTATCTGCGGATGATCCCGCGAACCGAGATGGACATCGCCGTCGTCGGTGCTGCTGTCCGTCTCACCATGGACGGTGACACCGTCAGCGCCGCCAGCGTGGTCCTGGGTGCGGTGGCCCCGACCGCCGTTCGTGTGCCCGACGCCGAAGCTGCACTCATCGGGTCGAGTCTCGATGACGACACCCTCGCTGCCGTTGCCACCGCTGCATCGGCGGCCTGCAATCCCATCGATGACAAGCGCGGGACCATCGAGTACCGCACCCAGGTCGCCGGGGTGCTCGCCAAGCGTGCTGCGGTCATCGCCGCCGAACGCGCCAAAAACGGAGCCTGATTCACATGTCACGTACACACATCAACTGCATCGTCAACGGTGAACCGATTGATTTCTTGGCAGCCGACGCCACATCGCTACTCGACGCCTTACGCGACGAACTCGGCCTTATCGGCACCAAGGAGGGCTGCGGCACCGGGGACTGTGGCTCCTGCTCGGTCCTCGTCGACGGCAAACTCAACTGCTCGTGCCTGATCCTGGCCCCTGAGGTCGAAGGTCGCGAGATCCTCACGGTGGAGGGCATCGCCGATGGCGACCAACTCCATCCGCTGCAGCAGACCTTCCTGGAGGGCGCCGCCCTCCAGTGCGGTATCTGCACCCCTGGTTTCCTCGTGGCCGCCAAGGCACTGCTTGACGCCAACCCCGACCCGACCGAAACCGAGATCCGCTACGGCCTCGCCGGCAACCTCTGCCGGTGCACCGGCTACGACAAAATCGTGCGCGCGGTACAAGAAGCCGCCGTGCAACTGAACTCGACCAGCAAGCAGGGAGTGTGAGATGACGGCAACCGAGAACTCCACCAACTACAAGTGGGTCGGCACCCGTCCGATCCGACACGATGGCTTCGACAAGGTCGTGGGCAAGGCCCGTTTCGGAGCCGACCTCGACCTTCCCGGCCAGCTCCACGGTGCATTCGTGCGGTCACCGCACGCTCACGCCAGGATCGTGTCGATCGACACGTCCGCCGCCGAGGCAATGCCCGGCGTGAAGGCCGTCGTCACCGGTGCCGACTTCCCGGCGCTCGACCCGACGCATCCGAACTTCGACACCGCCGTCAACTGCATGGCTCGCGGCGAGGTGTATTACCACGGTCATGCCGTGGCAGCCGTCGCTGCGACCACCAAAGCGGAGGCCAAGGCCGCCGCTGCGGCGGTCAAGGTCGAGTACGAGGCGCTCCCCGCGGTTTTGTCGATCGCCGACTCGATGGCCGAAGGTGCTCCGCTGGCCAATCCCAACAACTACACGAAATTCGCGCCACCCGGCGACCCGTCGAACCTCGCCACGATCACCAACCTCGCTCGGGGCGACGTCGACCAGGCCATGGCCGACGCCGACGTCGTCGTTGAGATGAGTTTCGACTGTGCCCATGTGCACCAGGGCTACATCGAGCCCCACGCGTGTGTAGTGGACTATGGCGACGGCAAGGCGAACGTGTGGTGCTCCTCCCAGGGTCACTTCCGCGTCCGTTCGATGACCGCCGACGTGCTCGGTGTCGACAACTCGAAGGTCAAGGTGGTTCCGGCTGAGATTGGCGGCGGCTTCGGCGGCAAGACCACGGTTTACCTCGAGCCGATCGCGGCAAAACTGTCGGAGAAGTCAGGCAAACCGGTCAAGCTCCTCATGACGCGTGAAGAGGTCCTGCGGGGCTCGGGTCCGGCGCCGAGCGCCGAACTGCGGATCAAGATCGGTGCGACCAACGATGGTGAACTCACCGCGATCGATGGCTGGATGGCGTACGGCGTCGGCGCGTTCAGCGACATGGCAGGGCTGATCGGCGCAATGTCGGTGGCTTCGTACAAGTTCCCCAACTTGCGTATGGAGACCTACACGGCGCTGACCAACACACCGAAGTCGGCGGCGTACCGCGCCCCTTCGGCACCGCACGCCGCATGGGCGATCGAGTCTGTGGTCGACGAGATCGCCACCGAACTCGGCATGGACCCGATCGATCTGCGGTTGAAGAACGCTGCCGTCGAAGGGGATCTGACCGCGATGGGTATGCCCCATCCGAGGGTTGGGCTCGTCGAGTGCCTCGAAGCCCTGAAGGCGTCCGATCACTACCAGTCCGAACCGGCCGAGGGAACCTCCCGGGGAATGGCCGTCGGCTTCTGGTTCAACATCGGTGAAGAGTCCAGCGCCACGGTCAACCTCAACGAGGATGGCACGGCGAACGTCATCACCGGGTCGCCCGACATCGGTGGTTCGCGGGCGTCGATGGCCCTGATGGCGGCCGAGACACTTGGCATCGACGTGTATTCGATCACCCCGATCGTGGCCGACACCGAGTCGGTTGGGTTCACCGACGTCACCGAGGGCTCTCGCGCCACGTTCGCCACCGGCAAAGCCGTGGTGGAGGCCTGCGAGGATCTCATCGAACAGTTGAAGGCCCGGGCTGCCACCATCATGGGAGTCGACGTCGGCGAAGTCGCCTGGGTCGATGGTGCAGCCGTGTCACCCGGCCATGGCGGGGGCGAGGGTGGCGATCCGCTGACGCTCGCCCAGATCACCGCACAGGCCAAGCGAACCGGTGGCCCGCTCGCCGCCACTGCGTCACTAAACGCAGCTGGTGCGGGTCCGAGCTTCGCTGTGCACTGCGCCGATCTGAAGGTCGATGAGGAGACCGGAGAGGTCGAGATCGTTCGCTACACCGCAGTGCAAGACGCCGGTACTGCCATCCATCCGAGCTATGTCGAGGGGCAGATGCAGGGCGGTTCGGTGCAGGGCATCGGTTGGGCGCTGAACGAGGAGTACATCTACAGCGCCGATGGTGCGATGGAGAATGCCTCGTTCCTCGACTACCGGATTCCTGTTGCGTCCGACCTGCCGCTCATCGAGACGATCATCGTCGAGGTTCCGAATCCGGCGCATCCGTACGGGGTTCGCGGTGTGGGTGAGACAGGCATCGTTCCGCCTATGGCCACTATCGGCAACGCCGTCAAGGCTGCGACCGGCGTGCGCATGACCTCGCTCCCAATGTCGCCCCCGAAGGTGCTGAAGAAGCTCAACGAGCGTTGAGCGCCTTCGTCATCGACTGACGAAACTGACCCACCGTGACAACCGTTCACCTCATGAGCCAGCACCGTGCCTTCACCGGGGGCGTGGCTGTCGTTCAGGCGGACGGCGCCACGGTGGGTCAGATTATCGATGATCTCGAGGCGAACTACCCAGGCCTCGGTATGGCTCTGCGGGCCGGGTCGTCAGCGGGCATCGACGGGGAGATCCACGCTGAACCCGAGTACGTGCCGGTCACCGCCGAGACCGAGATCTACTTCCTTGCCCCGGTCGTGGGCGGGTGAACCGGTGCCGACCGCCTCGAACCGCCGCCTCGGCCTAGAAAGCGACGCCACTCACCCGAACATCGTCGGGGAACTCGGTTCGCAGCGTCTCGCAATGGCCATCGACGCTGATGATCTCACCGTTGATGAACCGGGCAGCGTCGCTGCATAGAAAGGTGACCGTCGCAGCGATGTCGGACGCATCGACGAACGTCCGCATCGACACCTGGTCTTCATAGGCGGCCTTCACCGCATCGGTTGTGGTCTGCATCGCTGCTGCTTCACGCTCGATCACGCCGCGCATGCGAGAGCCGGCAATGGTGCCCGGAGCCACACCGTTGACCCGAATGTCGAACCGGCCGAGTTCCATCGCCCATGAGCGGGTGAGGCCTTCGATGGCCCACTTTGATGCCGAATACGGCGACCGAAGCGGATAGGGGACGTGCCCGGCCGTGGACGAGATATTCACGATCGATCCGCGGCCCTGTCGGCGCATCCGCTGCACCGCCTGCTGCGTGACTCGGAACGTGCCTCCGATGTTGATCTGCACACAGCGATCGAACTCGTCTGCGTTCATGTCCTCGACCCCGCCGGTCGGGCCAGCGACACCCACATTGTTGACGACGATGTCGAGTCGCCCGAGCTCGTTGTCGATGGTGGCGAACATCGCATCGACTGCGGTTTCGTTGGATACGTCACAGGCGTAGTCGGCACCGGTTGCGGTATCGACGTCGCAGGTCCGCACCGTCGCTCCTGCGGTGGTGAGCGTGGCGGCGATTGCCGCCCCGATGCCCGAGCCTCCGCCGGTGACGAGAGCTGTTCGCCCGGCGAGCCCGGTGTGATAGTGGTTTGTCTGGTCGGCCATCGGCGCAGCGTAGACCGGCACCACGTGCGCCATCGCCGTCCTCGCCCGCTGCTGCGGAGCGGGTGAGGACGGCAGGCGGCGCATCCGGATCCCGGGTTGGGGTCGTACCACCAGCATGGGGGATGGCATGGTGGATCTCGTGGCCGACAACCCCGGCGTGGAGATTCTCGACATCGAACTCGACTGGAACGAGCCGCGCGACCCCGTAGAAGTCGTCGAGACTGACAGACCCCGCGATCGCATTCGCGACTGGCGTGGTGACCGCAGTGTGGGAGCGCGCCGCCATTTCGACGCTCGGTGGCTGATCGGCGCAGCGGTTTTCGTCTTTGTGGTCTGGGTCTTGTCCGGGGGTGAGGCTTCCCAAGCGCCTTCGATCCCTGCGCCCGAGGCGACGCAGCAGGGCAGCGCTGGCGATGCCGCATCCGCCAGCCAACCCGATCCGACTCTCGATCTAGAGGTGGCGATCGCCGGGCTCACCGAGCAGGACCTGGTGACGGCTTGGCTCGAGGTGCAGGTCGATCCCGATGAAGTGGACAAGTATGCGTTGCTTCGGCCGGTGCAGATGTTGCCGAGCGACTACCGCTTTGTGTACATGGGTGCCGATGGCTTCCCTGTCGTGATCGATCTCGGCACCGGCGAACTCGTGTCGGTGCGCGACGAGATGCGGGCCAACGGTGATCGCGGTGAGGCTGTGCTGGTCACCCGCGATGGTGCGCTCGGTTTTGATCCGGCCGACCCAACTCGGGCGATGCGCCTGGCCACCGGTGTTCAACTCGTGCGGCGGTACACCGGAGAACTGCTCGTCCTGGTTCCCACCGATGCCGGTATCGAATACGGCGAGTTTGTACCTGGTGTCGCCAACGGGAGGTCGTTGTTGTCGGGGAGCGCCGAAATCGAGATTGTGCCCGGGGTCGGTGCATTCGTCACGGCGCAGACCGGAGGCACGCTCGAAGTGACCGCCGATGGACTTGAGCGGATCTCGCCGCACGAGATCGTGGCGACAAACGGCACTCGGTGGCTTGAGTACCGCCGGAGCACGACCGACGCCAACCAGATGGTCGTCACGAGTATCGAGGGCTCCGCCGGTGCCGAGTACGTCCTCGACAATGATCTGCTCGACTTTGGGCAGGGGCCGAGCATCAGCCCTGATGGCCATTGGATCTTCTTGCCAAAGGGTCGCGAGTTCGACGATTTCCCTGCGCTCTACGAGATCGAGACCGGAACGTTGCTCGACTTCGAGCAGCGGGTGCAGGGCCTCGAAGCGTTGTGGGCTCCCGACAGCAGTTTCGTTGCGATGATCGATCCGGGTCGCGACTGCATCTACCTCTTCTTCGTGACCGGGAACAACGGCTGCGTTTCGCTGTCGCGCCTCCAAATTCCGGCGATCGACGGTTCGAACCTCGTCATCGTCGGTGCGTCACCCGACACACCGGCCATCGAACCGGATTCGTCGTCCGTCGTGACCTCGCCGTGATCGCTCGGTCGAGTGGTGGCGGTCGGCGATGAGGCTCAGGATTTCGAAACTGATCGCCATCGAGGGGTAGCTGGTGACCTGGTTCGGTGAGTGGACCCCGAAGTGGTGCCGTTCCCCGTCGAGTGCGGCGCACCGAGAAGGCCGATATCGACGTTGGCCGGGGCGTCGTCGCGCTCAGCCCGGAAAGGGTCGGGATGCCTTACCAGAAGATCCCGTCCATCAGCCGTTGTTGGTCGTCTCGCTCACGCTTCGGTCCAGAGTAGATTCCGGCGATGCTCCCGACCGAAGACATGGCGATCGATCAGGTTGCGCTGCGGGCTTATCGCCTTGGTCGGCTCCGTTCGGAGATGGCCGATCGCAAGATTGGGGTCTGTGTGCTGACCGATCCGGTCAACATCCGGTACGCGTGCGGAGCTCGCAACATGCAGATCTTCACGGCCCGGAACCCGGCGCGTTACCTCTTCGTCACGGTTGAGGGTCCGGTGATCCTCTTCGAGTTCACCGGCGCACTCCATCTCGCCGATGGGCTCGAGACGATCACCGAGGTGCGACCTGCGACCACCGCCTCGTTCGTGGCGGCAGGGGAGGCCATCGCCGAGGTCGAGAGGGCGTGGGCAGCAAAGATCGCCTCGCTCGTGCGCGAGACCGTTGGAACCGACACCACGGTCGGTCTCGAACGGGTCAACGCCGGTGCCGCCCTCGCGCTGGCTGCCGAGGGTGTTCGCATCGTCGACGCACAGGCACCGGTGGAGCGGGCACGGGCGGTCAAGGGTCCCGAGGAGATCGCCTGCCAGATCGCATCGATGCGCGCCACCGAGCACGCCATGAAGGTGATGGAAGCCGAGATCCGGCCGGGACTGACCGAGAACGAGCTGTGGTCGGTCTTCCACCAGCACGTGATCGCGAAGGGCGCCGACTACATCGAGACTCGCCTGCTGTCGTCAGGCGGCAACACCAACCCGTGGTTCCAGGAGACGAGCGACAAGGTCATCGGCGCGAACGAGCTCGTTGCCTTCGACACCGACGTCGTTGGCTGCCACGGCTACTACGCCGACTACTCGCGGACGTTCCACGTTGGCCCCGACGCGCCGAGCGCCGAGCAGAGAGCGCTGTACCGGATCGCCCACGAGCAGGTTCACCACAACATGGAGATTATTGAGCCAGGGCTGACGTTCTCGGAGTACAGCAAACGAGCCTGGGATCTCCCGGAACGATTTGCCGCACACCGCTATTACCTGTCGAGCCACGGGGTCGGTATGACCGGCGAGTATCCGTACCTCTATCACGCCCAGGACTACGTGCCGTTCGGCTACGACGGTGTGATCGAAACCGGCATGACGCTCTGAGTCGAGAGCTTCATCGGCGGGCCCGATACAAGCGAGGGCGTGAAGCTCGAGCAGCAGATTCTCGTGACCGACACTGGAACGGAGTTGATGTCGCTCTACCCGTTCGATGCACCACTGCTGGAGTAACGCTGCAATGTCGATGAACGTCCTCTTCGGCTTTGAGCGACCGCTTTTCGTCCGCTGCGTCAGGCCGAGGCGGGTTGGGGCTTCTTGGGCCCCTTTGCGTTCGCAACGGCCGGATAGAGCGCCGCAGCGATCAGCGAGAGGGCCAGGACCGCCGCATAGTGCGAGAGCGTGCGGTAGTCGGTCGCCTCGGCGATGATGCCACCGAGGATTCCGCCGGTGGCCCCGAACGTGATCATCGTGAAATCGGCGGCGCCTTGAATCGGAGCCCGCTCGTCGACGGGAAAGACCGACGACAGCAGCGCGCTGCCGGCGATCATGCTGAACGACCAGCCGAGCCCGACGAGGAACAGTCCAACGAACACGCCGAGGCTGTCCTCGGAGTCGGTGCGTGAGGCCACCTCGGCGCCAGTGAAGAGAATCAGGCCGGCTGCAGCGACCATGAGCTCGGTACGGACGCGATCGACGAGCCAGCCGACCACCGGAGCAAAGAAGTACATACCCACGACGTGTAGCGAGATGACAAGGCCGATGACGGTCTTCTCATGGGCGCCGTCGTCCATGTGCAGCGGTGTGACGGTCATGACCGACACCATCACCGCCTGACCAACCGCGGTCGCGAACACGGCGATTGTGGCGAGACGGTTCGTGAACAGCTTCTTGAACGACTCCATCAGGGTGGGACGCTTCGTCTCGGTGGCGTTGCCAAGTCGCTTCGCAACCTGCAGCGGATCGGGGCGGAGAAAGGTGTTGACGATCATCGCAGCGGCGATGAAGACGAGGATTCCCATGAGGTATGGGCCAGCGAGCTCGTCGCGCCCGAGGAGGTTTGCGGCGATCCAACCCGTGCCACCGAGCGCGACGGTCGGGCCGAGTACCGACCCGATTGAACCGGCCCACATCACGATCCCGATCTCGCTCGCTTTGCGGTCTTGCGGGGCGAGGTCGGCGGCGGAATAGCGGGCCGCAAGGCTGGCCGCCTGGCCCATACCAACACCGATGCCACCGATGACGAGCAGGATGTAGAGCTCGGCGAGCACGCCGGCGAAGGCGATCGCAGCACCGGTCGCGCCGATAAGCCAGGCTCGCGTCAGGCCTGCGCGGCGACCATGCTCGTTCATGTAGCGGCCCAAGGGCACCGCAGCGATCGCACCGCCGATCGCAGTCATCGTGGCGGCGAGCGACGCAAGTCCGTCGTTGGCGGTGATTTCTTTCGCTGCGAGGCTCGTGGCGGCGAACGTTGCGGTCATCCCCATGCCGGCCGGGAAGACCGACCCGATCAACACCCAACGGGTTCGCTTACGAACTGATGCGAGGTCGATATCGGTGATGGTTTCGGTTCCCAACTCGGTCATCACGGCTCAGCCTGCCATACTCCGCGGATGCAGCCGATATCGGTTTGGCGGTCTCCCAAGGTCGATGTTCGCGAGAGTCACCTCGGCGGACTTGCCGTCTTCGCCAACGCCCCGATCGCGAAGGACGAGCCGGTTGCGGTCAAGGTTGGCCATGTCGTGGGGTTCGATGAGGTGCAGCGTCTGACCGAAGAAATCGGCGACTTCAGCCTGCAGATCGCCGAGGGCTTGTTTCTGTCGCCCCGCTCTGCCGATGAGTACGCCGCCATGGTGGTGCACATCAACCACAGCTGCGATGCGAACGTCGGCTTTGAGGGAAACGTCACCTACGTGGCAGTGCGTGACATCGAGGTGGATGAAGAGCTCTGCCACGACTACGCCATGGCGCGGGTGGAGCCGTACGCACTCGAGTGCCTTTGCGGCACCGACGTGTGCCGGGGAACGGTCCGCGAGACCGACTGGCAGCGCGCCGACGTGCAGAAACGGTATGCGGGGTACTTCATGCCCCATGTGCAGAAGCGCATCGACGACGCGTGAGTTTCGACCGCTCAACGCCAACGGGCCTCACCGTTGCGGTCCTCGGTGTGACGTGCTGGGCAGCTGGCAACGTGATGGTCGTTACGGCGCCGATGGACGGCCTGCAGATCGCGTTCTGGCGCATCTTGCTCGGCGCCATCGTCTACACCGCTGTGGTCTATATCTCAGGTCGGCGGATCACTTCGGCAATGCTGAGGGCGGTTGCTCCGGCCGGGGTCGTCATCGCCATCGAGATTGCCGTCTTCTTTGTCGCCATTCGTGAGACCGAGGTTGCGAACGCAACGGTGATTTCGAACCTGACGCCGATCGTGCTGCTCGCTGCCGCCGCCCGTGCGTTCAACGAGAAGGTGACGCGCTTACTGGTTGGCGTAACGGTTGTCTCGATGGCCGGCGTGGTGCTCGTGGTGTTCGGTTCGACACAGCACTCGACCTGGTCTCCGCTCGGCGACTCTCTCTCGTTCGTTGCGATGCTCTTCTTTGCCGGTTACTTCGCCTTGGCGAAGCGAGGACGCGAGACCGTCTCGATTCTCGAGTTCCAAGCCTGCCTGTGGATCGTGGGGGCGGTCACCCTGCTACCTGTTTCGGTGGTTGACGCAGGTGGTATCGACTTGCCGTCGAGCACTCAGTGGATCTGGCTGTTTGCCCTCCTCGCCGTGCCCGGGACCGGGCACCTCCTCGTCAACTGGTCACACAACCACGTCCGCCTCGTCATCACCGCCATGTTGACGCTCTCCATTCCCGTGATGTCGACGATCGGCGCCGTCCTAGCACTGGATCAGACCATCAACGTGCTACAGGTTTCCGGCATGGTGATCACCCTCGCTGCGCTGTCGCTCGTCATTCGCCGCGAGGTCGAGATCCATGCCGCTGGAGAAGCCGCGTGATGCCCAGACGTTTCTGCCTCCACGAGACCATCGACATCGTCGGGCAGGGCCAATACGAGTACATGGATGCCGCTGCAGCCGAACCGGTCCACGCCATGCCCGGCCTCTTCAGACTCCAGGGCACGTTCTTCGTCATCGGGGCGTCGGGCGGCCGCTGGCCCCGGGTCATCAACATCCACGACGGCGGACCCGATGGCTGGGACGCCTGGACCCGCAACCTCGACAGGCTCAATCTCAAGCGGCGGGCGAGGTTCTACGGCGACTGGTGGGATGAAGCATCGCAGTTTCGTAGCGGTGGGTTCGACCGCATCGGGGGTGCCGTTCCGGGCTGCCCGACCCGTGAGGAACTCGAGGCACGAGATCTTCGCTGCACAGTGTTCGTCCACCAACTGCTCGAGGTCCGCCCCGGCAGCCAAATCGACTATCTCGGCGAGGTCGCCCGGCAGCGGGTACCGCAACTCGAGGCGCGGGGGATCCACCTCACCAACCTGCTCGAAGTGGTCAACAACAACCGCGAAGTGATTGTCGTGTGGGCCACCCACCTCGAGAACTGGGTGGGCTTGCGAAAGGACTTCGACACGAGCCGCGGCCTCGACGACTCGGGGACTGCCGACAGCGACCTGCTGGCCTGGGCCGCGACCGAGAATGACTATCTCGTCGCCGGCCACACCGAGCTGATGACACCGCGACCGGGAAGCGTTGGCGCAGTCACGACATGGGACGTGGAACGCGATTGATCTTTACTCGGTGCCGAGGCGGGCCGTGAAGAAGTCGATGATCAGTTCGGCTCGCTGAACCCGATGGATCGGAGAACCCGAGCGGCTCAGTTCGTGCGTCTCCCCGGGGAATCGGTAGTACTCGACGTCGTGACCGCGGTCGCGCAAGGCGTAGTAGAGCTGGTCGGCCTGATCGAACGGGCACCGCAGATCCTCGTCGGAGTGGATGATCAGCAGCGGCGTCGTCATCTGGTCGACGTAGGTGATGGGTGAGAGACGAACGAGTTCTTCGAGGCCACCCTCGTCGAGTGCATCGATACCGAACCAGAACTTGGCGACGCCTGCGATGTCGGAGCCGATGTCGAGTGTCGTCAGGTTGTTGACCGCCCGCTCCGAGCAGGCGGCGGCAAAGCGGTCGGTATGGCCGACGATCCAGCTCGTCATGTAACCGCCGTAACTCCCGCCGATCAGGCCGACTCGGGAGCTATCGATGAAGGGGAAGCGTTCGAGTGCAGTGTCGGTGACCGACAGCAAGTCGTCGTAGTCGACCGAGCCCCAGCCGGGGCCGCCGAGCGCCTTGCCTCGGATGCATCGACCCCACTCGTTGTCGCGGCCCGAGCCACCTCGCGGGTTGGAGTAGACGACAACGAATCCGGCCCGGGCGTACATCTGGGCTTCGTCGTAGAAATAGTCGCCGTACTGGGTAAATGGACCACCGTGGATCGAGAGCAGCATCGGGTACGTCAGGTCAGGATCGAGGTCGTCCGGCGTAACGATCCATGCATCGATCTCGTCGTCGATCCCGGGTGCGGGAGCGGTAAACCGCTCGGCTCGGGTGGGTCGGGCGTGGTGCACGAACGAGTCGGTGACGTTGGTGAGGCGGGTCTCCTCACCGTTGCGAAGAACAAACAACTCACAGGGTCGTTCGGCGTGTTCCGCCACGAACGCCACCACGCCGCTTGCGGCCGACCAGCCCATGACCCAACGGTCACCGGTAACGAGCGGAGTGATCTTGCCGTCAAGGTCGACCTGGCGAAGATGGACGGCACCGCGATCTGCGACGATCCCCACCAGTCCGCTGCCGCTTGCATTCCAGGTCGGAGCAGTGTCGACCGGGAAGGTGTTCCAGTCTCGGTCGAGGGTTTCGGTGAGCCAGCGCACCGAGCCGTCGTGCGCCAACACTCCGAGCTTGCCGTTGTGCGGAAAGAGCGTGGCGTCGTCGTGACCGACCAGTGCGACCGTGCCATCGGGACCGACCGCTGGTGATCCGTAGACGCCGGTGCCGTCGGTGACGACCTCGACGGTCAGCGTATCGAGGTCAATGACTGCGATATCGCCGGCAAGAATCCGCTCGGCGGTGTTGGTCCGTGCCACGGCGATGCGGTCACTGTCGGGGAACCATGACGGCGATCCGAACTCTGCATCGCCGGGAGAAACGTCGACTGGTTCGCCGCCACCATCCAGTGCCACCACGTGAACGTGCGTCGGTCTGTCGAGGGTGAACCCGACCCCGTTGAGTCGGTGCATCCGGCGATCGATCTTGCGGGGTGGGCGGCGATCGATGTCGTCGTTCGCATAGTGCTCACCCCGGACTCGGCAGGCGTAGGCGACCTTGCGCGAGTCGGGCGAGATGGCGACCCCAGAGATGGCCTCGTCGTGCTCGGCGAGCAGCGATGCCTCCCCGGGTCCGTCGGTGACCATGGCGTAGAGCGCCGACTTTGTCTTGCCCGACTGATCGGTGCGTCGCGTTGAGGTGAAGAGGAGGAGGCGACCGTCCGCCGACCAGCGCGGCGACGCGTCGCTGTCCTCGCCTGCGCTGATCGGACGCGGCGGCGCAGCGCCGTCGGACGGCACGAGCCACACTCGACTGCGGTATCGATTGCGGTCTTCGTCGACTCGGGTGACGACATAGGCGATCTGGGAGCCATCGGGGGAAAGCTGCGGATCGGAGGCCCAGACGAGTCGATTGATGTGCTCTGGAAGCATGGCCGGACCCTAGCTGTGCACGCCGAGCCGAGGTCGGTCAGGTCTGGGTGGAAGCGGGTGGGTGCCCTACCATGGGCGTCGTGTACAGCATGGTGATCCGCAACGGCACGATCTACGACGGAACAGGCTCGACCCCCTTCGACGGTGACGTCGCAGTTGCGGGTGGACAGATCGTGGCGGTTGGGTCGATCGACGAGTCGCAGATTGGTTCGGGTACCGAGGTGATCGACGCTACCGACCGCATCGTCACCCCGGGATTCGTCGACGCGCACACGCACTACGACGGTCAGATCACGTGGGATCCCTATGTGCAGCCGTCCTCGTTCCACGGTGTCACCACGATCGTCACCGGCAACTGCGGCGTCGGGTTCGCCCCGTGTCAACCCGATGAGCGCGACTGGCTGATTGGCCTGATGGAGGGGGTCGAAGACATCCCCGGCACTGCGTTGCACGAGGGTATCGAGTGGGATTGGGAGACCTTTCCCGAGTACCTCGACGCAATTGAACGATGCGACCTCGCTATCGACGTCGGCACCCAAATCCCTCACGGGGCCGTGCGCACCTTCGTCATGGGTCGCCGCGGCGCGAATCACGAGGTTGCGACGCCGGAGGAGATCGCCGAGATGAAGCGCGTGGTCAAGGAGGCCATCGAGGCTGGCGCGCTCGGGTTCACGACCAGCCGCACGGAGAAGCACAAGGATTCCTCTGGGGTGCTCACACCGTCGATCACCGCCTTCGAGGACGAGCTCATCGGAATCGCCGAGGCTCTCGGTGAGCTCGACGCCGGCGTGCTGCAGGGCATCTCCGACTTCTACGACTTCCCGGCGGAGTTTCGTATGTTCCGAGCGATGACCGAAGTGTCGGGTCGTCCAACCTCGATCACGGTCGAGCAGCAAGATGCCCGACCCGAGTGGTGGAAGGAACTCCTCGATGCGGTGACCGAGGCCCAAAACGACGGCCTCCCGATGCGGGGTCAGGTCCCGCCCCGCGCCACCGGTGTGCTGCTCGGACTGACCGCCACCCTCAACCCCTTCTCCTTCCATCCGTCGTACCGTCGGCTGCATCCGATGCCGCTCGAGGAGCGTGTGGCCGAGATGCACAAGCCTGAGGTGCGGAAGGCGCTACTCGACGAGCAGTCGTCACTCACCGAAGGCCTTGCGGCGGAGATCATCAGCAGTTGGCACAAGATGTTCCGACTCGGTGACCCGGCCGACTACGAGCCGGCACCGGAAGACTCGTTCGCTGCTCTGGCGGAATCGTCTGGCATCACCCCGCAGGAGATCGCCTACGACGTCCTGCTCGAAAAGGACGGCAAGGCGCTCATCTACCACCCACTGTTCAACTACCTCACCGGCGATCTGTCGCTTGTACAGGAGATGTTGGAGCATCCGCACACGACCTTCGGACTCTCCGACGGTGGCGCGCACTGCGGGGTCATCTCTGATGCCAGCTTTCCGACCACGCTGATCCAGCACTGGGGCCGAGATCGCACCCGTGGCCCGAAGCTTCCGCTCGAGACGCTGGTGGCGATGCAGACGAGTGAGACGGCGGGTCTGGTGGGTCTCAACGATCGGGGGGTGATCGCACCGGGATACAAGGCCGATCTCAACGTCATCGACTTCGAACACCTCACACTCCACGAACCCACCGTGGTCTACGACTTACCGGCCGGCGGTCGGCGCCTCGTGCAACGGGCCTCGGGGTACGAGTGCACGATCGTCGCCGGTGAGGTCGCGTTCCGCAACGGAGATCCCACCGGTGCCCTCAACGGCAGACTCGTCCGCGGCGCGCAACCTGCGCCGTCCTAGCAATCTGGACGACGTTTCAGCGGTGCGGGTCGAACTCCCTCCAGAGTTGGGGCACGCTCTTGCTCGGGAAATGACACTCTGTCACGATCTCCACCGTGGCCATGACAGATCATGAGGGAACGGTGCGGCTCGACATCGAGTCCCTCCGTGTGTTTCGAGAACTGGTCGCCGCCGACGGCTTCACGGCGGCGGCACAGCGCCTCGGCGTGACCCAGTCGGCGGTCAGTCACAAGATCCGCCGGCTCGAGGAACGAATCGGTGTCGCTCTCCTCCGGCGCGCCGGTCAACAGTTCGTCCTGACCACTGACGGACGAGAGCTACTCGCTCACGCCGTCGAGATCGTCGCTGCGCACGACGCCGCCGTCGATGCGCTGCAGCGCAGCGCAGTCGCAGGCAAGGTCAGGCTCGGCTGCAACGAGGAGGTCGCAGCCACCGCGCTGACCGAAGTCGCAGAGCGGTTCGGTCGAACCCACCCCGACGTCTCGCTGGCGATTCGCGTGCACGACTCGGCCTTTGTCGCAGAGTGGCTCGATGCTGGCGAGATCGACGTTGCACTCATCCAGGTGCTCGACACGCCCGGGGCGCTGCGACACGACGACGAGGTCTGGCGTCGCGACGAGCTCTTCGTTGTCCAGGCCGCCCATGCCGATTTCGACACACACTGCGACGTCCCACTGATCTCGTTTGGCGAACGATGCCTCTACGAGCCCTTCTTTGGTTCGGCGATGCATGCTGCCGGACGCGCGTACCACCAGGTGATGGAATGCCCAAGTATCCAGGGTGTCCAATCAGCGGTCACCGCCGGTCTTGGCGTCGCCGTGCTCAACACGCCGAACATCACCGACGACATGCGGTTGTGGTGCGGCGCCGATCTCGGTCTTCCTTCTGTTGCGTTCGTCCTTCGTCAAGCGGCCGAGTCCGGCAACGCAGTCGATGCCCTCTGTTCGCATCTCACGTCTGCGCTCGCAGGAACGTGCTCGTGACCGACACCGCCCCTGCCCGCCCAAATCGTCGGGGCCGCGGCGCCCGCCGCGATGCTCGAACCGCGTACACCCAGCGATTCCTGCCCGAGATGGAGCGGGGGATTCCCTACCTCGATGCGATCCTGCCCGAGCAGGTCGACATCGTGCACGACCGAACGATGACGCTGCTCGAGACGACCGGCATCGAATTTCGCGACGACGAGTCGATCGAGCTGTGGCGGCGGGCCGGCTCTGATGGAGGTGTGTCGATCGACGGCTATCGCCTGCGAATTGATCGCGAGTTCCTGATGGAACTCATCGCCACGGCGCCGAACGAGTACACCATGGTCGGCCGTGATCCCGAGCGCACCGTTACCCTCGGCGGCCGCAAGAGCATCTTCACGCCAGCGTATGGCGCACCGTTCGTCCGCGATCTCGAAGGAACGCGCCGCAACGCCACGATCGGTGACTTCCACAACTTCGCCAAAATCGCGCAGATGACCCCGGCGATGCAGATGTCGGGGGGTGTGCTGTGCGAGCCGATGGACATCGCCGTGCCCCACCGCCACCTGCACATGACCTATTCGCTTCTGAAGCATTCGACCAAGCCCTTCATGGGTGCGGTGACCAGTCGGGAGCGGGCGGAGGACTCGCTCGAGATGGCGCGGATACTGTTCGGTGAGGAATTCGTCGACCAAAACACCGTCATGACGTGCCTTGCCAACGGCAACTCACCGCTGGTTTGGGACTCCACGATGCTTGACGCAGTCAAGGTCTACAGCGCCGCAAACCAAGCGATGCTGTTCTCACCGTTCGTGCTCGGAGGGGCCTCTACGCCGGCGTCGACGATCGGCTCAGTCGTGCAGATCAACGCAGAGGCGCTCGCAGGCGTGGCGTTCAGCCAGATCGTGCGCCCCGGGTCGCCGGCGGTGTTCGGCCAGTGGCTCGCCACCGTCTCGATGAAGTCGGGTGCCCCGATGGCCGGCACGCCCGACATTGACCACATGAACCTGTTGGTCGGTCAGCTTGCTCGTCGCTACCAGCTGCCGTGGCGTTGCTCGGGCATGTGCACGGCATCGAAGGCGTTCGACGCCCAAGCGGGCTACGAAGCGGCGCGCAACATGTTCGGTGCCGCCCTCGCCGGCGCGAACTTCGTGCTCTCGACGACCGGCTACATGGAGTCAGCCCTATGCCAGAGCTACGCCAAGGCAGCGATCGACGGCGAACAGGCCGAGATGTTTCGTCGCTTCGTCGAGGGGATCAACTTCGACGAACTCGATGACGCGCTCGCAGCGATGGAAGAGGTCGAGCCTGGTGGCCACTTCCTCGGCACGGCGCACACGCTTGCCAACTTCGAATCGGCGTTTGCGACGCCAGAGCTGATGGATAGTGACGGCTACGAGCAATGGCTTGCCGCCGGCGGCGAGGACACCGAAGCCCGCGGTACCAAGAAGGCACAGCAGTTGCTGGCCGACTACGTGGAGCCGAAACTGCCCGACGATGTCGACGAAGCGCTTTGCGACTTCATCGACCGTCGCGAACGAGAGATACCAGAGACACTCGAGTGAGACGAGAGTGAGGAGCAGCGTGAGAGACACCACGGCACCCCTATTGCACGGTGTGTGTGCAGCGATGTGTTCGCCGTTCGACGACACGGGTGAGCGCCTCGACGAGGGCCGCTTGCGCGACCACATCGAGAGCTTGATCGACGCCGGCGTCCACGGTCTGGTGCTGTGTGCTGGCACCGGTGAGTTCGCGTTTCTCTCCGATACCGAGAGGGATCGCATCATCGGCCTCGGCTGTGAGATCGTCGACAACCGTATTCCGGTGATCGCACAGACGTCGGCGATCACAACGACCGATGCGATCGAGCGCACCCGTCGGGCCGCCGACCAGGGCGCCGCCGCGGCCATGGTGCTTCCGCCGTACTTCGAAGGCCCCTTCGAGCGCGGCGTGCTCTTCCACTACGAAAAGCTCGCCCAGGCGATCGACATCCCGATCGTCCTCTACAACATCCCCGTCAACAGTGGATTCGACATCCATCCCGACCTGTACCGCCAGTTGATGGCAATCGAGAACATCGAGTACATCAAGGACTCCACCGGCGATCTGATCCGAGCCCAGAAGCTGATCGGTATCGGCGGGCACGTTCTCGCAGGCGCCGACCCGCTTGCGCCGTTCGCTGCGATGGCCGGCGCTGCTGGTTGGATCTGGGGGGCTGCCAACGTGATGCCTCATGAATGCGTGCAGCTCTGGGATCTCATACAGACGGGGGAACATGCAGCGGCGCTCGGACTCTGGGCGAAGATGCTGCCTGCCAACATGTTCTTCTGGGAGAACAACGTCGACGCCGAGTACAACTCGGCGGTCAAGACCGCGACCAACATGGTGGGCCGGTCCGTCGGCCCGTGTCGCCGTCCAGTGATGCCGATGACCCGTCAGGGTCGGCTCGCTCTCCAGACCGCCCTGTCGACACTCCCGGTCAACGGGACGAACCGCGACACGCTCGTGTTTCGCGAATGGGAAGACGAGCGTGATTGGCTGGTCCAGATGACACACGCCTCCGGCGTGAGCCGAGCGAAGGGGAACAACCGATGAGCATGAACTTCGATCCGGTGGCGCTCGCTGCCTCTGTCACCCCGCCGACCCGCATGATGATCGGTGGCCGCTCCGTCGAGTCTGCCAGCGGCACCACGTTCGCCACCTACAACCCCGCCACTGGGGAGGAACTGGCCCAGGTCGCCGAGGGCGCGCAGGAAGACATGGACCGGGCCGTGGCCGCTGCCCGCGATGCCTTCGACAACGGGCCGTGGGGGAAGATGGCACCCGCTGATCGACGCAATCTTTTGAAGCGGTTCGCCTTGCTGATCGAGGCTCATGCCGACGAACTGGCCGTGATGGAGACCCTCGAAGCGGGCAAACCGATCTTCGACACGTCGACGATCGACCTACCCGAGACGGTCACGTGCTTGATGTGGCATGCCGAGCTCGCCGACAAGGTCTACGACATGGCCACGCCGTCGGGTCCTGGTGTCGTGTCAACCATCGTGCGCGAACCGATCGGCGTCGTGGGTGCGGTGTTGCCGTGGAACTACCCATTGATGATGGCGGCATGGAAGATCGGTCCGGCATTGGCGGCCGGCAACACCATGGTGCTCAAGCCCGCCGAGCAGACCTCGATGTCGACCATCCGTATCGCTGAACTCGCCACCGAGGCAGGCCTCCCTGATGGCGTGATCAACGTCGTGCCGGGCTTCGGCGAAACCGTCGGCGCAGCGCTCGGCCTGCATCCACAGGTCGACTGTGTTGGATTCACCGGCTCTACCGAGATCGGGCGGATGTTCCTTCGCTACTCCGCCGATTCGAACCTCAAGCGCGTGCTGCTCGAGTGTGGCGGTAAGTCACCCATGGTCGTCATGAGCGATGCCGAAGACCTCGACAAGGTCGCAGCAAGCGCATGCGAGTCGATCTTCTGGAACGCTGGGCAGAACTGCTCGTCGAATAGCCGACTGATCCTCCATGAGTCGGTTGCCGCCGACGTCATGGCCCGCATCGACGAGGCCATGCACGAGTGGGTTCTGGGTGACCCGCTCGATCCGGAGACCCGCATGGGCGCCATCATCGAACCGGTTCACATGGAAAAGATTCTCTCCAACATCGAAAAAGCCACTGATGAAGGCGCCACGCTTCGGTGCGGCGGCAAGCAGACCCGTCACGATTCCGGTGGCTGGTTCGTCGAACCGACGATCTTCACCGATGTCACGCCTGAGATGGCCGTTGCTCGCGATGAGATCTTCGGTCCGGTGCTGTCGGTGTCGACGTTCGCCCACGCCGACGAAGCCATCGAGATGGCGAACGACACCGACTACGGCCTGCATGCGTCGATCTTCACGTCGAATGTCCGGAGCGCGCACCTTGCGAGCCGCATGCTCAAGGCGGGGACCGTATCGGTCAACTGCTACTCCGAGGGCGACATGACCACCCCGTTCGGCGGCTTCGGCCTTTCGGGCTTCGTTGGTCGCGACAACGGCGTGCAGGCCCACGAGCAATACACCGAAGCCAAGACGATCTGGATCGATCTCTCGTGACCCGTGTCTCGATCCTCCCGTCGTACGACAACCAGAACGGCTGGCTCGAGATCCTCGGACCTCAGGGAGACCCGACGGTCCTCACCGGGTCGGTTGATGCTGACCATGTTGTTATCGGTGCCGGTTTCGGCGGGCTCGCAGCAGCCCGCCGGCTTGCCGAACTTGCGCCCGACCAGTCGATCGTGCTTTTGGAAGCCGACCGTCTCGGCAACAACGCAGCGGGTCGCTGTTCGGGATTCATCATCGATCATGCCCACAACATCCGAGCCAAGGGGTTCGCCGACGACACTGCCAACGCCAAACGCGGTATCGCCCTCAACCGAGCGGGCCTCGACTGGCTCGACGAGATCGTTCACCGCGAGGGCATCGACTGCGACTGGCGGCGAGAGGGCAAGATCCACGCTGCGGCATCGGCGAAAGGCGAGGAGACCCTTGCTGGCTTCGCCGCATCGCTCGACGCAGTCGATGAGGAGTACCACCTCTACGACGCCGCCGAATGTCGGCGGCGTTTCGGAACCGACTTCTACCGATCGGGGCTACATGCCCCCCACAGCGTGCTGGTCAACCCGGCACAACTTGTGATCGGCCTGGCCAAGACCATGCCCGACAACGTGCGGGTCTTCGAAGACTCGATGGTCATCGACTTCGAGTTCGGCCCACCCCACACGCTCAGCACGACCCGCGGCAAAGTCCGCACCCCATCACTGGTGCTCGCCGCCAACGGGTTCGGCGAAGGGTTCGGCTTCTTCAAGAACAAGCTGATCCCGTTGATCACGTGGGGTTCGATGACTCGACCACTGACCGACGACGAGGTCGAGCGACTCGGTGGTGAAGACAACTACGCGATCATTCCTGCGCATCCCGCAGGCACCACGGTTCGCCGCCGCCCCGACCGTCGGATCCTGATCCGAAATCAGTACACGTTCAGCCGCAAAAGCGACATCGTCACGGGCGCCGAGAAGGTCAAGAAGATCCACAACAAGAGCTTCCGGAATCGGTACCCGATGTTGCCCGAGGTCGAGTTCGAGTACTCGTGGGGCGGCGCCCTCAGCTTGAGCCGCAACGGGGCAGGGGTATGTGGCAAGGTCGCCGACGGCGTCTGGGCAACCATGGTCTACCAGGGCACGGGCATGGCCAAAGGCACGGTCTCAGGAAAGTACCTCGCCGAACTCATGGTGGGTCACACCGACCCGCTGATGGATCTGCTCACCAGCGGTGCCGCGCCGAGCCGTAACTTCCCCGACCCGTTCAACCGGTGGGGTGTGATGATGAACTCGCGTTGGCGCCGAGCCCAAGCCGGGTTGGAGGAGTAGGAGACGTCATGCAGGTCGACCTCGACGGCAAGGTCGCCGTCGTCTCGGGCGGTTCATCTGGGATGGGTGCTGCCATCTGTGAGCGATTCGCCTCATCGGGTGCTGCGATCGTGGTTGGTGGTCGCGACGCCGAACGAACTGCGGCCGTGGCCGCCTCGGTTACCGCAGCGGGAGGACAGGCCATCGCCGGGCTCGGCGATGTCGCGAACTCGGCTGCTGCTGCCGCACTTGTCGATACCGCCATCGAAGCATTCGGTGGAGTCGACTTCGTGATCAACGCTGCGGGTGTTATCCATCGCGCCGACGCGCTCGGAACCTCCGACGATGAGTGGTTCCGCGTCATGTCGATCAACGTCGACGGCACCTTCTTCTTGTCGCGGGCCGCGATCCCCGCTCTTCGGGTTCGCGGTGGTGGGGCCATCGTCAACATCTCATCAACGTGCGGACTTGTCGGCTCCGCTGGCCTCGCCGCCTACTGTGCCTCGAAGGGAGCGGTCACGAACCTCACCCGCGCCATGGCCCTCGACCATGCGTCCGAAGGAATCCGAATCAATGCGATCTGTCCGGGTTCGGTCGACACCCCGATGCTCGTCTCCGAGCATCCTGAGGGCACCACCGTCGACGCAATTTTCGAGCAGAACCTCGTGTCGATTCCCGAGGGCCGTATCCCGGAGCCGTCCGAGGTCGCAGACGTTGCGCTCTTCCTTTGCTCCGACGCGGCCCGCCACATCCATGGGGCCAACGTCAGTCTCGATGGTGGGTACACGGCACAGTGAGTTCCTTCGGAGGAATCACGGCCGTCGTCACGGGTGGTGCGCAGGGCATCGGTCGCGCCATCGCCGACCGTTTCGCAGCCGACGGCGCGAACGTGATCGTTGGCGATCTCCGTAACCCCGGCGATCTCGGTGCGCGCCAGCGCTGGGTCGAACTCGACGTGACGTCAGAGGACTCAGCGGGCGCGCTGGCCACCGAGGTCGGCGGGTCGCTCGGCGTGCTCGTCAACAACGCCGGCATCATGTTCGAGGCGTCGATCGCGGCGCAGACCGTCGAGCAGTGGGACATGGCGATGGCCGTCAATCTGCGAGGCCCGTGGCTCATGACCAAGGCGCTCCTGCCGGCGCTACGAGCCGATGGCGGGGGAGCGGTTGTCAACGTCGGATCGATCGAGGGCATCGGCGCGAACCCGCTCCACACCGCATACTCGGCATCGAAGGGCGGGGTGCACGGACTCACCGCAGCGATGGCAGTCGACCTCGGCCCACTGGGAATTCGCTGCAACGCGGTGGCGCCGGGTTGGATCGACACTGCCCTTAACCGGACCTATCTCGATCGGCTCCCGAACCGAGACCAGGCACTCGCGGAACTAGCGGTGCTCCATCCGGTCGGTCACATCGGCGATCCAGCCGACGTGGCCTCCACAGTCGCTTTTCTTGCGGGTCCAGACGCCCGGTTCGTGTCGGGTCAGGTCGTCGTCGTCGATGGTGCCCGCACCACCAAGCTCAGCCTTCCTCCGAGCCTGGCGCCCGAAGCCTGAACCGCAAGCAGTCGTTCCTCGACGTACACCACGTCTTCGAAATCGGCTACGTCATTGCCTCGGCGTTGACGCGCTCGACGAGGTCCATCAGACGAGCGAGATCGTCGAGCTTGTCGCAGAGCCCATCACCGTTGACGGTGACCCGCAGCGTGTCGACCCCGGCGTTGCGATAGGCCCGGAGCCGTCTGGTCACGTCATCGTCGTCGCCGAGAAGGTTGGTGTGCAGGCCGATCTCGATCGGCACGGCGGCGCCGGCTGCCTCTCGATCGCCCGCCTGCCACAACCGCTGCACCTCTTCGACGGCATCGCCGAATCCCTGACGTGTATACGACTGGTTGTAGAAGTTCGTCGACGACGATCCCATCGCGCCGATCGTGAAGGCATAGCCGGCGGCATGTCGCCGACCCGCTTCCTCGATGTCGTCGGTGAACTCGAGACCGGCAGCAACCGTGATCTCGATCTCGTCGAAGGAGCGCCCCGCAGCCTCAGCCGCGTGCCGCATCGGATCGAAATAGATGTCGGACGTTTCGGCCATGAACGCCGTCCCGATCCAGCCATCGCACAGTTCGCCGGTCAACTCCAGGTTCGCTGGACCGAGCGCGGCGTTGTAGATCGGGATCTCGACCCCTCCGACCGGCGACCGGATCGCCCGCCCCTGGCTGTCGGGCAGCGGAAGCTGGTGGAGTTTCCCGTCGTATTCGAGGCGCTCGCCCGATGCGGCCTTGCGGATGATCTCGATCGTCTCACGGGTGCGAGTGACCGGTTTGTCGAAGCGGATGCCGTGCCACCCCTCCATCACCTGTGGACCGCTCGTGCCGATCCCGAGGATGAAGCGCCCGCCCGACATCTTCTGAAGCGCAAGTGCCGACATCGCGAGCATCGACGGCGAACGCGAGCCGAGTTGGACCACACCGCTGCCGAGCCGAAGCGACTCGGTGATCGATGCAAGGTAGGCAAGCGGCGTGAGGCAGTCGTACATCCAGGCTTCCGCAACCCAGACCGAGTCCACACCGAGGCGTTCGGCGTCACGAACGAAGCCGAGTGACCCAGGATCGGCCCCCGGCGGATGGATCCCGATCCGAAGCGTCATCGATCGAACCCTAGGGTCGAGAACCGACGCGTTGCCACGCTCGATCCGACAAAGAGACGCATTGCACGAGATAGCCGGTGGACGAGTAGCGCTGATTTCATCGGCCCGGACCCACCTCGCCTCGGGGGGCCGACTCAGTGAGCTGCCGCGAGTTCGTCGCCGGCGACGGTGATGCGGTGCAGGTACCTTCGGTGACCGTGGTAGTCGTTCAGCGCGAAATGCCATGTCGAGCGGTTGTCCCACATTGCGAGTGAGCCGGGCTCCCACTGGAAGCGAATTTGGAATTCCGGGCGGCGGCCGTGTTCGAACAGGAAGGTGAGCAGGGCGCGGGACTCCGCTGCGGTGAGCCCCTCGATCGACGTCGTGAAAGCAGGGTTCACGTACAGCAGCGGGCGACCGGTGTGCGGATGTGCCACCACGATCGGGTGGGTGACGTCGTCCCCTACGGCCTCAGGGTTGCCGATCCGGCCTGCTGTGGCCTCGGCATGCTTCGTTCGAACCCCGAAGACCTGCGCGCCGGAATGCACCGCTCGGAGTCCGCCGAGGAGCTCCTTGATGGGCCGGCTCAGCGCGTCGTACGCAGTACCCATACCGGCGAAAAGCGTGTCGCCACCGATTGGCGGGATCTCTCGCGCGTAGAGAATCGAACCCCGAGCGGGTGCCTGGTCGTAGGAGTGATCGGTGTGCCAGCCGCCCCCGATGTTGTGTTCCTGGTCCGGTTCCTTCAAGACCTGCGCGATCTCTGGGTGCCCATCGACGGGGGTGAAGAAGCGGTTGATGTCTATTTCGCCGAAACGGCGCGCAAATGTCAGGTGCTCGTCGGGGGTGAGTTTCTGATCCCGAAAGAACAGCACGCCGTACTGGGCCCAAGCCTCGACGAGCGTCGCCGCGTCACTGTCGTCGAGACTGCGGACGTCGATCCCTGAGACATTGGCACCGAGAGCGTTGGAAACAGGTGTGATGTCCATGCCGAAGTCGTAGCAGATCAGTTGCGGATGAGTCAGAACGACGGGATCACCCGCTCGACGGATGCCTGGTACTCACCGAACCGAGACAACGCACCCGCCATGGGGTCGAGGACTCGATCTCGATCAGCGAGTCGAACGTAGGAGATGATCGGGCAGGATGTGAGAGGGTGGTGGCTCGTACCTGAAGGGGGGACGTATGGCGCAGATCGCAGGACTCGAAGTAGGGATTCCCGATGACATGCTCGATCCCGGTGCGGAATGGATGACTGCGGTCTTGCGCACCAGCGGTGCGATCGATGCCGACACGTCCGTCGCGGAGATCGTGGTCGAGCCGTTTCAGGTCGGTGTCGGCCTCGTCGGTCAGCTCGGTCGGGCAACGATGACCTACACGGGCGGGAGAGGCCCGGAGACGGTGATCATCAAGTGGCCGATCGATGTTCCTGCCCAGCGGGGGATGGGTGACGCACTCAACGCCTACGAGCGCGAGGTTCGCTACTACGTCGACCACGCCGAGCAGTCGCCTCTTCGTGTCCCCGTGGTTCACGCCGCAATGATCACCGGCGACAAGAGCCGGTGCGTCATCGTCATGGAAGACCTCAGCTCGATGCGCCAGGGCGATCGCATCAACGGCATGACATGGGACGAATCGGTGGTCGCAGTCGAGACCTTGGCCCGTTGGCATGCCTACTGGCATGGGCACCCCGACCTTGAGCGCATGGCGGAGACCTTCTACGCAATCCAGCATCCCGTCTACAACGTGATCCTTCCTCAGTTCATGGCGGGAGGGTGGGAGAATTGCCAGAAGCACGGAGCCGAGCATCTGACGCCGGAAGTGGTCGAGTTCGGCAATCGCTGGACGGATCTGCTCCCCGTGTTCCAGAAGCACTTCAACAACGACCTCACACTCATCCATGCTGACTGGCGTGCCGACAACATGTTCATCGACGATGCCGGTGAGATCGTGATGATCGACTTTCAGCTCACCGGCGTGGGGGTGGGTGCTTACGACCTCGGGTACTTCGTGAGTCAGTCGCTCGAGCGAGAGGTCCGAGGTGGTCGTGAACGAGAGCTAGTCGACATCTACACCGATGCCCTCGCCCGTCACGGAGTGAACCGAGACCCCGATGAGGTGTGGTTCGACTTCCGAGTCTCGATCGCGTGGTGCTTGATCTATGGCGTCGCGTCGTACGCCGAGTTCGAACATCTTCCCGGTGAGGGTCAGTTCGTACTCGACACGCTCTTGCGGCGTTCCGTCGCCGGGATCCTCGACGTCGACGCGATTGCGGCGGTCGACCACCTCATCGCCGATGTCTGAGTTGGATGGCTACGTCGTATCCGCACTCGGCCCGATCCGCCCCGGCTCGGAGATCGTGTGAAGAATCCCCCATTCATCTACCACCGCCCGGAGTCGCTCGCCGAGGCCCTCGCGCTCTTGGCCGAGTTCGGTGACGACGCCAAGATCCTTGCCGGTGGTCAGAGCCTCCTGCCGGTGATGGCCCTTCGGTTGGGGCGCCCCGACCACGTTGTCGACATCGGCCGCATCCCCGAACTCTTGACGCTCGACGCCGGCCCTTCCGGAACAACGATCGGTGCGCTGGTGCGTCACGCCGAGGCCGAACGCTCCGCGGCCATCGCCACCCACGCCCCACTCGTGGCTGCAGCGGCACCGCACATCGGTCATCGCGCCATCCGCACGCGCGGCACCCTCGTTGGCAGTGTCGCTCACGCTGACCCTGCTGCCGAAATGCCGGCAGTGTGCCTGGCGGTCGGAGCAACAATGGTCGCCGCCTCGGTCGGCGGTACCCGCCTTATCGACGCCGCCGACTTCCACGAGGGCTACCTCACCACCGCACTCGAGCCGAACGAAATCCTCACCGAGATCCGGCTGCCAGCCTGGCCGGGCGACGCCGGCGGTGCGGTCGTTGAGATCAGTCGCCGTCATGCCGACTACGCACTCGTTGGCCTCGCCTGCATCATCGAGGTCGGTGATGGCTCGATTACCGGCGCAGCGCTTGCGTTCTTCGGAGCTGACAGCACTCCGGTGCGTGTCGCAGACGCAGAAGCTGTGCTCGTGGGTCGACCGCCCGCTGAGTCCGCCTTCGCAGCGGCAGCGGAGATCGTGAGCGCACGGCTCGATCCACCGTCAGATATTCACGGCACCGCCAACTACCGCAAGCACATCGCAGGGGTCCTGACCCGGCGAGGCCTCGCCGAGGCCGCTGCCACGATCGGAGTGACGGCATGAGCACCGAGCAGGTCAACGTCACGATCAATGGCTTGAGCCACTCCCTCGACGTTGAAGCCCGTCGAACGCTTGCTGACGTGATCCGCGAAGACGTCGGCCTCACCGGCACGCACCTCGGATGCGAACATGGTGTCTGTGGCGCCTGCACCATCCTGCTCGACGGCCAGCCGGCTCGAGCATGTCTGATGCTTGCCGTGCAGGCCGACGGCGCCGAGATCACCACGATCGAAGGTCTGGCCGACGGGGACGAGATGCATCCTGTCCAGAGAGCGATGAAAGAAGCGATGGCGTTCCAGTGCGCATTCTGTGCGCCCGGCTTCCTGATGAGCACCGTCGCCCTGCTCGAGGAGAATCCGAATCCCTCCGCCGAGGAGATCCGCAAGGAGCTCTCGGGAAACCTCTGTCGATGCACCGGCTACCAGTCGATCGTCGCCGGGGTTGAGACGGCCGTCAGGCTGCTCTCGTCTACCGGCACCGCAGGAGTGAACCAGTGAGTATCCAGACCTCCGGACTCGGGTTCGTCGGCCAGTCGGTCGCGCGGATCGAGGACGACCGCTTCCTGGTCGGGAAAGGACACTTCGTCGCCGATGTCCAGCCCGAGGGAGGGTTGCACGCAGCCTTCGTACGCAGCCCCTTCCCCCACGCCACGATCACCGCTATCGACACCAGCGAGGCGAGGAGGCTTGCGGGTGTCGTTGCGGTCTACAGCGGTGCAGAACTCAACGAGGGAACGCATCCCTTCGTGCCCTTCGTCGCGTCACCCGGTAGCTACAGCCCGCTGTACAAACCGATGGCTGACGAAAAGGTCCGCCATATCGGCGATCCGGTCGCACTCGTCGTTGCCGAGTCTCGCCGAGTCGCAGAAGACGCGGCCGAGCTGGTGATCGTCGACTACGACCTGCTCGAAGGGGTTGGCTCGATCGACAAGGCACTTGCCCCAGGAACACCGCAGCTCTGGGAACGAGCCGATGGCAACACCCTGCACGATCACACCGACACCTACGGCGACGTCGATGCGGTGTTTGCCGCTGCCGACCGTGTCGTGACACTCACGCTCGACAGCCATCGGCAGACCAATCAGCCGATGGAGACCCGAGGCACCGTCGTCGAGGTTGATCCCGCCACCGGTCATCTGACGATCCACAACACCTCGCAGGGTCCCCACGTCCTGAAGTGGGCGATTGCTGCGCAGACGGTGAGTCAAGGCCAACTGCGGTCGTTTTGGCAGTTCTTGCGAAACACGCAACGCCGCAAGGCCTTCTTCGCGGCAGCGAAGGAGTTCCGAACGTCCAACGCAGCTGACCTGAAGAAGCAGGACAACGCGGCGATGAAGGGACAGCTCAAGAAAGATCGCTCCTTGCTCAAGCATCTGGGCCAGATGGGCCTTGGACTTCTGGCGAAGGACGACTATCCGACTGTCACGTCCGTTGACATCGGCGGCGGCTTCGGCTCCAAAGGTCCCGTCGCCCGCGAGGATCTACCGATCGCTATCGCAGCGATGCGGCTCGGCAAAACCGTGCAGTGGATCGAAGATCGCGTCGAGAACCTCTCCGACGGCGGTCAGGCCCGTGAAGAGCGCTTCGACGTGGAGATGGCAGTCAACGAAGACGGCACGATGAAGGGGATGCGGGTTGATGCGATCGTCGATGCCGGCGCGTATCCGTCGTTCCCGTTCGGAGCTCATGTGCTACCGGGCATGTGGAAGGTGTACATGCCGGGGCCCTACCACGTTGAGGCGTTCCAGCTCCGTACAAGGGTCGTCGCCACGAACAAAGGCCGCGTCGTGCCGTATCGAGGGCCCTGGGCCAACGAGACGTTCGTTCGCGAGCGAGCGATCGACGCGGTTGCCGCCGAACTCGGGATGACGGCGGCCGACGTTCGAGCCAAGAACATGATGACCGAGCATGATGCGCCGTCGCATTTCCTGACCGGCCCGACGATCGACGAGACGATGTCGACCCGCAAGACCTTCGATCGGGCGCTCGAGATGATCGATAGCGACGAGATTGCGCAGATGAAGGCCGATGCGAAGGCTCGCAACCATCGCGTCGGCCTCGGCATCGCCAGCTATCACGAGGCTGCTCCCGGCCCCCCCGACTTCGCCGATGCGATGAGTCCGGGCGCAGGAATGTTGACGAAAGAAGATGGCCGGGCGACCGTCGAGGCCGATGGTCGCATCGTCATGTACACCTCCCAGGTGCCGCACGGCCAGAGTCACCAGACCACCTACAAACAGGTCGTGGCCGATGAGTTCGGTGTCTCGATGGACGACGTTGAGATCAACTGGGGGAACACCGACAAGTCGCAGTTCAGTTTCATCGGGACGGGGGGCAGTCGAGGTGGCCCCCTCGGTGCGGGTGTCATGCGCAAGACCGCCCGTCAGGTGAAGCACCAGATGCTTGAGGTAGCCGCAGACATGCTCGAAGCGAGCAAGGACGACATCCAGATCCTCGATGGAAACATCCATGTTTCGGGGGTGCCAGCCCACGGTCTGTCATTCGCGGACGTCGCTGGCGAAGTCGCGAAGCGCACTGGTGTAGCGCTCGGCCCCGTATTCAGCCACGCCGAAAAGTACGAGGGGGTCGGCAACGGTGGATGGTCCTGTGCGACCCACGTCGCCGTGGTCGACATCGATCTCGATACCGGCAAGGTCGAGATTCCGAAGTATCTCGTGGTCGAGGACTGCGGACCCATCATCAACCCGGCCATCGTCGACGGCCAGGTTCGCGGCGGGGTGGCCCAAGGGATCGGCGCCGTCTTTTACGAGAACACCTACTACGACGACGACGCCAACCTGCTCACCACCACCTACATGGACTACCTCATTCCCACAGCGATGGAGATTCCCGAGATTGAGATCGAACATCTCGAGACCCTTACGAAAGGCGAGAATGATTTCCGGGGCGTGGGGGAGGGTGGCATGATCGGCGCCCCGGCCGCACTGACCAACGCCGTGTCGGATGCGCTCGGTATCCAGGTGACCGAGCAGTACCTGCCGCCGAGCCGGATTCTGGAACTCGCCGGCGTCATCGACCCGGACTGACACCGGAGTCAGGGCACGTACTCGCCGGTCCAAGTCAACACCGTCATCCCGACCAGGCCTGCAGAGCTTGCGACGATCGTGGCGCGCCACAGCAAGATCCGATTGAGGTCGGTGAGGAACGCCGCAAAACCGATCATCACTGGATAGGCGTTGAGCGTGTAGCGCTCAAGCGAGTTCCAGTTATCAGCGC
>Ga0222718_10000316_pt1 | contig 52943 bp, 52 predicted proteins | sample C33_27DmetaG_FD_165045 | JGI IMG/M metagenome (GOLD analysis project Ga0222718, IMG submission 165045) | Estuarine water microbial communities from San Francisco Bay, California, United States - C33_27D | ecosystem: Environmental > Aquatic > Marine > Unclassified | place: USA: California... | reverse complement strand
CCGCTTATATCAACGAAAATCATACGGGAGAAACAATCACTGAAGTGGAGATTGAAAACCAAATCATTGAGATTGAACTTTCTGGAAACACAGAATTATTCTTTACACTCTCTGGTGATTATTTAACTACTGAAGTAGATGATGAAGATGACAACGATGATGATGATGACAGTGATGATGATGAGAATGAATACAGTTCTTTATCTAGTAGTACCTTAAGTGAAGCGGTTCAACAAAAAATAGCAGACTATATCAGTGCGAACTATCCTAATGACTCTGTAACTGAAGTTGAAATTGAAAATCAAAAAATTGAAGTTGAATTGTCTAGTGATGTTGAACTAATTTTTGATCTTAACGGCAATTTTCTTAGACTAGATGATTAAGTTTTATTCAATAATTTTTTTGCTGGTTTTTACCCAGGGAATCTACAGTCAAGTCTTGGGTTCTTTATTCGATGAAATCGAAAACAAACCCACCGAAGTAAAACTTCTTCCGGAATCAATGATTTTTACCCAAAGTATATTATGGGGTGAAAAGGGATTGATGAGAAAAACTAATTTATTTCCCCTCTCGATAGAAAGTCGGGAGCGGGAAATGAAAATAAGAAGAGGGATGTTAACTGCTCATCAACTCATTGGATACGCTACGCTTTTGGGAATGATTGGCCAGGGAATTACAGGGGTTCAACTATATAAGGGCAATGATAGATTTGAGGACCTTCATGAATCAATTGGTGTTTTTACTACTGCTTCTTATTTTACAGGAGCAGGATTGTCACTATTTGCCCCTCCTCCCTTACTGAGTATTAAATCAAAAGGGTTAAATTCTATCAAAGCACACCGATGGTTGGCAACTGTTCATTTTTCTGCAATGATTGCAACTAACCTATTGTCTGAAAGCAATAAATCTTACCATAGAGCGGCTTCTTTCACTTTATTTGGGAGCTATGCCTTAGCCATTCTTTCATTTAAATTTTAAATATGATTCGACTCCTTTTTTATCCAATCTTTTTTATGGGTGTTCTGATGCTCACTGCTCAGGAGCAAAAATATCAACTCAATACGGAGAAGAGCAAAATTACCTATTCTGCCAATCACATACTCCACCCGTGGAAAGGAGTAAATACAAAGGTGAAAGGTGTTTTAGTATTAAATACTAATAACCAAGAGATAAAAGAGATGGCAGTATTGGCATTCGTTCAAGATTTCGATAGCAAAAATGAAGGGCGTGACGCTCATGCCCTTGAAGTGTTAGAGTCCTTGTCTTATCCACAAGTTCGTTTTTACTCTAATTTAATGGAACAAAAAAAAGCCTCTCTATTCATTCATGGACAATTAGATTTTCATGGGGTTCATAAAAATGTTACTATTGTTGGTGTTAAAAAATTAGTAGGGAATAAAATAATTTTAAGTGGTAATTTCGAAATTAAACCCACTGATTATAAAATCCAACTTCCTTCTTTTATGATGGTTAAAATAGATGATGTTTTGAATTTTGATTTTGAATTAACATTCAATAAATGAAAGTAGTTCCTCTAAATTCTTTATGTGATAAAATTGTATTTGAAAAAGTATACAAGCAGTATTCGAAAGACTTGTATCGATTTTTGACCTATTCCTTTCAAGACAAAACCCTTTCAGAGGACATTACACAAAATGTTTTTTTAAAACTTTGGGATCAGTGTGAAAAGTTTGACTTGCGTAATATTAAAAGTCTAATTTTTACGATGGGAAAAAATTTGAGTTTAAATGAAATTAAACGAAATCAAAAAACAGAAGGAAAATCAGTCCAAGAGGTAACATTTTCCGAATCCCCTCAAGATTTGTTAGAAGAAAAGCAATTCAAAGAAAAATTAACCCATTCGATCAATCAATTAAATGAAAAAGAACGCGTTGTCTTTTTAATGAACCGTATCGATAATTTAACCTATCATGAGATTGCAACACAATTAGAGGTGAGTCAAAAGACTGTTGAAAAAAGAATGCATCATGCCTTAAAGGAACTAAACCGCTCCTTAGGAGTAGATTTAAAGAGAAAAAAATAATGGACAAGTCAACTTATCTGGCCTCGTGGATTGAAGGAACACTTAGTGATCTTGAGCTCGAAAAACTCGAAGGAAAAGAATCGTTAAAAAGATATAGTAAGATTAAAGAAGTTTCCTCAGAATTGGAAATCGGTATTCCAGAAAATTTGCATTGGGAAGTTTTCATGAAACAACTTCCTGAGAAAAGGGAACCACAAAAAAAGACTTTAAATTGGGTCTATTCAATTGCAGCAAGTTTTGTTGTGTTGGTGGGCATTAGTAGTTTTATACTCTCTCAAAAAACATATACTTCTCCAAATTCTTTTAATCAAGTTGACCTTTCAGATGGGAGCATAGTTCAATTAGCCCCTGGTGCAACACTTAAACACCAACGTAGTTTTAACTTAATCAACAGAAAACTTAAGTTGACTGGGGAGGCTTATTTTCAAGTTGAGAAAGGCAGTCCATTTATTATTGACAGTCCTAATGGTATTGTTGAAGTTTTAGGAACTGCATTTAAAATAATTGATAATGGAAATTTTTTTACGGTTATTTGTACTGAAGGAAAAGTAAAAGTAACACACCGAGAAAAAACCTATTTTTTGACAAAAGGATTGTCTTTTAGTTCTATCACAAAAGGGGTTTATGAAATTGATCTAAACCAATATACTGATCTGTCTACTAGTTATTACAATAAAGTTCCTTTAGATTATGTTGTCGATGTAGTAAGTAAACTCTACAATATTAATATTCAAATTTCCTCATTAAAAAACAATTACTTCACAGGTACAGTTGATCTAAAAGATCAAGAAAAGGCGCTAAGATCAATTAGTTTACCCTTTTCATTTAAGGTTGTTCAACAAAACATCAACAACTTTATTTTAATTGAAGAATAAAATGCGTTTTATCTTTTTTATAGTCTTATTCGGTTCCCTACAATTAGTTGCACAAGAAGAGACTCCTTCCCTAAAAAATTCACTTTTTGAAGCGGAAAAAAAATACAATATCACTTTCACTTTTGATGATCTTCTAATATCGGGATATCTGCCGCTACATACTGTTCTACCTCCTTCTCTTGAAGAATTTAAACACATCCTTGAGCAAGAATATAAAATGAGTTGGAATCAAGACGGAAAAGACATCATTCTTTCCATTAATAAAATGGGATTGGGTGTTGTTTGTGGCTATCTCAAAAATGATTTATTTGATGAGATTATTCAAAATGCCACAATACTCCTGGGAAATCGATTTTCTGAAGTGAACGATATGGGGTATTTCTATTTCCAAAATGTGGACCCCTCTATAAAAGAGTTGACTTTTGTGTCAGAAAAATTTGGAACAAAAACACAGTCTATTGATTTTTCTGAAACGTGTCCTGAATACTATATTAATACAAATGAAATTGATCTAGACGAAGTAATTGTAAATTACATTGCCCCCCCCATAGAAAAAGTAAGTGGGGGAAGTTTTGAGTTTAATCTAAATCAATTTCAATCAAGTCCAGGAACTATTAATCCAGATTATTTTGAATTACTTAAACTTATTCCTGGAGTTAACGCTCCAAACGAAGACAATCAGCTTTTTATAAGGGGAGGAACACCAGATCAAAATCAAATTCTTTGGAATCAAATCAGGCTATATCAAAATAATCATGCCAACGGATCTCTATCTTCCCTAAATCCTTTTAGTATAGAAAATGTAAAATTATATGTTAAAGGGGTGCCTGCTTCATACGGAGAACACACCTCTGGATTGATTTTATTAGATAGTTACAAATCAAATACAAAACCTATTATTGGGTCTTTTGGAATTGGTTTATTGGATAGTGATCTTGTAGCTCATGGTAATTTTAATGATAAAATTCAATTGAATATATCCGCAAGAACAGCATTCAATACTATTTTATCTGATCAATTTAAAACCAATACGTTTAATAAAATTGAATTAACCAATCCTTTTGAAGAACAAGTTTTTTCTGAGCAACGGATCTATTACAATGATTTTAGTTTTTCCTCTAGAATTTTCCTTAAAGAACAGATAAATATAGACATACACGGTTTTTATTTGGAAGACCAAATTGGATATGAACTGATCCAAGGAAATATCGATTATAGTGATTATCTCAATACGATAAGCTCGGGGTTTGGAATCAGAATGGATTTGGGAAAAGGAAATTGGAATCACCACTATAACGGTTCGTTCTACGATTATCAATTAAGTTACGAAAGAGACTTAATACAATATGAAATGGAAGCGGATGAAATACAAACAGAAAAAGAGTTTGAAGACTTAACAAAAAGAGAAAATCATATTCAAGAATTCCTTCTTAACTCAAATCACAAAACATCCTTATTTAGAAAAAATGATCTGACTTTTGGGTCAGAATTCCTTTATCGAAATGTTGATTTGTTAAATGAAAATAGGGTTAATGACGAAGAACGAATTCTTACTGAATCGCTTCAAGGATTAAATATTGTCTTGTATTCAACTTTTAATTCTTCTCTTTTTAAAAACAATTCTATTGATGTTGGTCTTCGGTACAATTATTTTCAATCACTTGGAATTTCGAGGCTTGAGCCTAGAATTAATTTAAATCAAAAAATCAGCAAAAGATGGATTATAAACACCTCTTTTGAAAAAAAATCACAAACGATTTTTAAAATAAATGAGACCATCCAAAATACAAACTCGAGGTCAAATAATCTTTGGACGTTAGCGGGAAATGAACTCTATCCATTATTAAAATCAACACAGTATAGTTTGGGTGTTACCAGAAAAGGAGGGAGAACAATTTTTGATTTAGATTTTTATGCCCGACAATTAGGGGGTATAACAACTTTTAATTTTGGATATCTAGATCGAAATGATAGTGATTACCATCTTGGAGAGGCCTCTGTTTTGGGTGTTGATTTGTTATTGCAAAAAAACTGGAATAATTTAAATTTATGGACCAATTATAGTTATCAAGACAATCAAAATAGATTTGATGATTTAAAAGGGGGGCTTTGGTTTAATAGTAATTTTATGGTAAAACACCTTTTGACTATAGGTGTGAATTATACGTATAAAGGGTGGAATTTGAGTTCTAACTGTATATTGAGAAGTGGTGTCCCTTATTCTTCCCCAAACGGGTATCAAATCATTAGTCAAAAAGTTGTGCTTGACTATAATGATCTAAATTCTGAATTCCTTCCTTCCTTTCAACGATTAGACGCGAGCCTCACAAAAAGGATTCGTATGAATCAACATTTTAAAATGGATTTAAAACTTGCTTTTAAAAACCTTACAAACAGAAGAAATGTATTGGAGAGAATCTATTTGTATGATTCAACCTCAAGTACTATTAAATCGGTTGACAGATACTCAATGGTTCCCTTTATTAATTTTGGAGTTCGATTTACACTTGACTAGTATTTTTTCAAATCATACCCCACAAAACTCCTTTCCAACTTATCACAAACTCTCCCAGTAGTTCCACTACCCATAAAGGGGTCTAATACTAATTAACTTATGTTAGATTTAACATAAGTTATTTCAAAGATGAGGTTTCTTGTAACTGAGAAAGAACTTTTTCCCTAAACCCCAATCGGAGTAGTTTTTATATCGGAGTCAATTTTTTTACCCTATGTGAAATCATTTGGTTCGAGTCCATCAAGGGGAGCAACTTATAATAATAAAACGGTTATACTTTTATAGTGTAGCCGTTTTTTAATTAAAAGACTTCGTTCAACATCTTCAAAGATTAAAGAAGATCCTCCTGCGATTATTAGACCAGTTTAAAATAGGATTGAAAAAATTTAACGTCATATAAGAATTTATTTCATTATTTCTGTAATAAAATGATAAACGAGTACAAAAGTTCCTATTATCCAGAAACATCTACCTATAAACAGGAGATTTATTCTACATATAAGGAGTTAGCGGCAATTAAAAAAAGAAAACCCCAACGAGTTGTAAATCAACTAGTTGAGGTTTTCTGTTGGTGGTCCCACCTGGGCTCGAACCAGGGACCAACTGATTATGAGTCAGCTACTCTAACCAACTGAGCTATAGGACCTTTTGAAAAACAGTTTGTTTAACGGTTGTAAAAATAAAACTTTTGGTAAATATTTGGCACACATTTCACACTCTTTTAAATGTCTTCTTTAAAAATGGCAAATCCACTCTTTCATTTAGATTCCTCTCTGTTCTTTCTGTTTTGTAATTTTGTCTCTATGAAAAAACATACTCTTTTAGCACTTGTTTTTGCTCTTGCTTTGGGCCTATTTCTTTATATACAGTTTGGAGTTATTCTTATGCTTTTTCTCTAAAAAAAATTTGTCTAATGCTTGGACAAAAATACAGTTTTGTTTAATTTTAGTAAAAAATTGCTAAACATGGAATTGCAACGAAAAGAATACGCTTATTTTGATGTTCGAGAGAAAAAAATCAAGTTTGACCGATACTCATGGTCAGAAACCATCAAATGGATGGTAGTGAAATTACTGCGTTTTTAAAAAAACCCAGTTGCTGTTTTGTTTAACGTTTGTTATATTTTTAACATTCATAATAAAAACACTTGCATTAGTTCTACCCTTTTTTTCTTAAATCAGGATTTTTTACTCTCTGGTCAGAACGTATGACCCAAGATTCATCAAAAAAGATCTGCCATAAAATTATAATAGACCCATAACGCTCTTCTCGTCCCTCTAGATCAGGGGTTTCTCATTCAAAGGAATACTTCTTATCTTTACAAAAAAATCGCTTTGAAGAAAAAGAAGCCCGATGCAGTTGTTTGGGATGAAACCCATGAAACCTACTTTGCAAAACTCCTTCCATATGCCAGCTCTCTCAGTGGGCCAATTATTGAAGTGCCTAATGTAGATGCCTTTAAAAAAAAGGGGGTAGATAAGGTTTCTAAACAATTTCAAGCTGAGCTTACCGACCTTCAAGAAAAAATTAAATCCTTTGTAGCGCTCGCTGCAGATACCCAACAGGTGTATAACGCCCATTTTAAATTTGAACCTATTGTGGGAGAAACCTATTTTCTGTATCAAGGCAAAAACAACACCTTTCTCTCACTTATAGAGCCGAGTCATTGGGACAAAGAACACTTAGGTACCTTTCGCCTCAATAGCGATTATAAGTGGGAACGTCTCTAAGCCCTTTTTTCTCCCTATTTTTGTAAAATGGAAAAACAAGAAACGCCTCGGCAAAAAAAAATAGGAACTGTACTCCAACAAGAAATTGCCGCTTTATTGCAAAAAGCCATTCGCAAAGGAAATGTTTCAAACCTAATGATTTCGGTTACCAAAGTAAATGTCACTTCTGACCTGTCTATTGCCAAGGTGTATCTGAGTATTTTCCCAAACGACCAGGCCTCAAACTATTTTCAAAACCTCAAAGAAAATAAAAGTCAATTGCGCCATGACCTTTCCCAAAACATGAAAAATCAGTTACGGCGAATTCCTGAACTGAACTTTTATTTAGATGACTCATTGGACTACATCGAGAGAATTGAACAAGAACTGAACGAAGGAAAAAATCCCATCAAAAATCCCGAAAATTTAGAGTCTCGTCAGAAAAGATAAACACGAAACATCCCATGTCCTACACCTTTAAAATCGCTTGGCGTTACTTTTTTTCAAAAAGCAAGCAAACGGTAATCAACCGGATTAACAGTTTTGCTTTTTTTATGGTAGTTGTCGCTTCTGCAGCGCTGTTTGTCGTACTAAGTGCCTTTGCAGGGCTCAAAGACTTTGGTCTTTCGTTTACCAATACCTTCGACCCGGACTTTGAAATACTTCCAGAACGAGGGAGTTACTTTTCTGTTCCAGACAGTACCTTAGTACAATTGCACTCCCTTCCTGAGGTCATCGCTGCCGCACCTGAAATAGAGGAAAAAGTGTTTTTGTCATTTAAAGACAAAACCCAAGTGGCCTTTCTCAAGTCTGTCTCTCCAGAGTACACCACTGTGATTCCCATAGATAGTTTAATTGCTTTGGGTGACTGGCTCTCTTTTAATGGTCCCGATGTTGTAGCTGGATTTGGTATTGCGGGAAGTATGGGGCTGGGAATTTATGACTACAACACCTTTTTAAACATTAGCGTCCCTAAAAAGAAAAAACAGACCATACTCAACCAAAACCCTTTTACCACATCTTCTAGTGTGATTTCAGGCTTGTTTCAAATCAGTGAAGATCTCGATAAAAAATACCTCTTTTCTGATATGAGATTCGGACAGCAACTTTTGGAACTCCAGCCCAATCAGTTCTCTTCAGTTGTATTAAAAACTCATGCCCAAATCGATAAATCTATTTTAGCAGAAAAACTTAAACCTCTTTTTAAAAACCCTGTTCGTATTGTTTCCAGATTTGAACAAAATGCCGCTCTTTACCGGATGCTGAATGTGGAACATTTGGCCATCTATTTTATCTTTACACTGGTAATGATTATAGCTTTATTTAACGTAGTGGGTGCGCTAATCATGATGATCTTAGACAAACAAGGACAGTTAAAAATCTTGTTGACTTTGGGTGCAGAGCCCAAAGGAATTCACAAAATCTTTTTTCTTTTAGGACTTTTAATCTGTGGTGTAGGGGGTCTCGTTGGCTTAGTTTTGGGTATCATTTTGGTTTTGATACAATCCTCATCCCCTTTTATTTACGTTCCTGGTACCAGCCTTTCTTATCCAGTCCTCTTCGAATTCAAAAACCTTTTCCTCGTTTTGGGCACATTGATGCTTCTAGGGACATTGAGTACGGCATGGGCCACAAGAGGATTAACAAAAAAAGTGCGAGATTATAGAGCCTCCTGAGTGGCAAATGTGTCGAGAACTTCATCCAATACAGCATATACCTCTTCCGCTTCATTTGAAGTTACCATCCTTGTGCGGTAGGGCTTAAAATTAGAATATCCTTTAAAATAATTCGTGTAGTGTCTTCTTGTTTCTAACACGCCTAGTACGGGGCCTTTCCAAGCTACGGACATTTCAAGGTGTCTTCGTGCTACCTCTACACGCTCTGCAATAGTGGGGAGCACACGATGAGTTCCCGTTTCCATAAAATGCTTGACCTGATTGAAAAACCAAGGGTTTCCGATACTAGCTCTGCCAATCATTGCACCATCCAGACCGTATTGATCTCGCATTTCAACTGCCCTTTCTGGACAGTTTACGTCTCCATTTCCAAAAACAGGAATGTGCATTCTTGGATTGTTTTTTACCTCTGCAATAGGACGCCAGTTGGCATCTCCCTTGTACATTTGTGCACGCGTACGCCCGTGAATGGAAATCGCAGCACAGCCTACATCCTGAAGTCGCTCCGCTACTTCAAGTATCCTGATAGAGTCATGGTCCCAGCCCAATCGGGTTTTTACTGTGATTGGTAAATTTGTGTGCTTCACCATGGCTTGGGTCAGTTCCACCATTTTGGGAATGTCTTTTAAAATGGCCGCACCTGCACCTTTGCATACTACTTTTTTGACCGGACATCCAAAATTAATGTCAATAATGTCTGGTTTTGTCGCCTCAACTATTTCTACAGAACGTAGCATGGAGTCCAAATTAGCTCCAAAAATTTGAATCCCTACAGGGCGTTCTTTTTCATAAATATCAAGCTTTTGAATACTTTTTGCTGCATCGCGAATCAATCCTTCGCTAGAAATAAACTCTGTATACACGACGTCCGCACCCCCTTCTTTGCACAACGCGCGAAAAGGCGGATCGCTCACGTCTTCCATCGGGGCAAGAAGTAAAGGAAAACAACCCAATTCAATATCTCCTATTTTGACCAACGCTCTTAATTTTTGTCAAAAATAGGGAAAAGTATAAGCTTACTTGACCTCTTCCTTAATTTCCTGCCAGTTGAGTCCAAGTTGTTTGCCTGAAAAAGAATCTTTGACCGGGTAGTTTAGTGATCTTTTAATTCGAGCACTATTATGTGGATGAGTCATTATGAATACTATGTTTTCATTGTATGCGCGATTTTCACGATTCCATTTACAAAAAAAATTAGCCCACTCAAAAGTTCCCTAAAATAGATTTTCACAGATGACAATCTCGTATATTTGTACCGCTATGAATGACGGCGTCGTATGAAAAACATCAGAAACTTTTGCATCATTGCCCACATCGACCACGGTAAAAGTACTTTGGCTGATCGTTTGTTGGATTTTACTGGAACCGTCACCGAGCGCGAAAAACAGGACCAACTTTTGGACAATATGGACTTGGAACGCGAACGTGGGATTACCATCAAATCACATGCGATCCAGATGGAATACACCCATGAAGGAGAAACCTACATTCTCAACCTCATCGACACCCCAGGACATGTAGATTTTTCTTACGAAGTTTCTCGTTCCATCGCTGCTTGTGAAGGCGCATTGCTCATTGTAGATGCCGCCCAAAGTATTCAAGCACAAACCATTTCAAACCTATACCTTGCCCTTGAAAATGATTTAGAAATCATCCCCGTGCTCAACAAAATAGACCTGCCTTCTGCCAATCCTGAAGAGGTTACTGACGATATCGTGGACTTGTTGGGCTGTACCCCAGAGGAGGTTATCCCCGCTTCTGCCAAAACGGGTCTTGGGATTCAAGAAATCCTAACTGCCATCATCGATCGGATTCCGGCACCCAAAGGAAGCCCAGACGAGCCTTTACAAGCGTTAATTTTTGATTCAGTATACAATCCTTTTCGCGGTGTAGAAACCTACTTCCGTGTCATTAACGGAACCATTAAAAAAGGGCAGAAAATTCAGTTTATAGCTACTCAAAAAAATTATTTTGCAGATGAAATTGGAACCCTCAAGCTCAAGCAAGAACCAAAAAAACAAATTGCTGCCGGTGATGTAGGCTACTTGATCACAGGTATTAAAGAGGCTAAAGAAATTAAAGTCGGTGATACAATAACTGACCCCGAAAACCCTACTCAAGAAGCTATTGAAGGTTTTGAAGAGGTAAAACCTATGGTCTTTGCAGGAATATACCCTGTAGATACAGAAGAATATGAAGAACTTCGTGCTTCCATGGAAAAATTACAACTCAACGACGCTTCGCTAGTTTTTTTCCCAGAAAGCTCTGCTGCACTTGGCTTTGGTTTCCGTTGTGGATTCTTAGGAATGCTTCATTTAGAAATTATACAAGAACGGTTGGAGCGTGAGTTTAACATGACTGTAATCACTACGGTTCCCAATGTATCCTATCAAGCCTTTACGAAAAAGAATCCTGAAGAAATTCTATGGGTAAATAACCCTTCCGACTTGCCCGACCCTTCAGCTCTAGACCGAGTAGAGGAACCATATATCAAGGCCTCCATCATTACTAAAGCAGATTATGTAGGAAATGTAATGTCACTGTGTATCGAAAAACGCGGACTGATCACAAACCAAACTTATCTGACAACAGAGCGTGTGGAGTTAACTTTTGACATGCCTTTGGCAGAAATTGTGTTTGACTTTTACGATCGTTTAAAAACAGTCTCCAAGGGGTACGCCTCTTTCGATTACGGTCCTATTGGTTTGCGCTCTTCAAAACTAGTTAAAGTTGATATATTGCTCAACGCCAATCAGGTGGATGCACTCTCCGCTTTAGTTCACGCAGACAACGCATACGCCATCGGTAAGAAAATGTGTGAAAAATTGCGCCAACTTATTCCCCGTCAACAATTTGATATTCCCATTCAAGCCGCCATTGGAGCAAAAATTATTTCCAGAGAAACCATTAAAGCGCTTCGTAAAGACGTGACTGCCAAATGTTATGGAGGAGACATCACCCGAAAGCGCAAACTTCTAGAAAAACAGAAAAAAGGGAAAAAGAAAATGCGCCAAGTAGGAAGCGTGGAAATTCCCCAAGAAGCGTTTATGGCAGTTCTTAAGCTAAACGATTAATTTTATTTATTAAATCCTCTTTTTATTTCATAGTGCAAGTGACATGGCTATTACTGTAGCAAACAGTTTACTGTTCTATGATACTTTGATAGAAAATGGCTTTCCTGCAGAAATGCATCTCTATCCCGAAGATGGACACGGTTTTGCCTTAGCGCGGGGGAAAGGGGCGTTGGAGGAGTGGCCCGAACTACTTTTCCGTTGGATTCTCGATTTGGAATAGGACGAAAATTGGATGCTAACACTTCGTAATGGGGTTAATAAGGATAAAAAATTTGCTCTTTGAAAACCGTTTTGTTTTTGGAAATCAATTATATTAGGAAGGAACTATTTTTAACCGCTCTAAAAGAAAAATGGAACAAAAGCCAAAAGAAGGATTTAAAGGGTTAGTAGAAAATTTTCAAAGTGATCTAATCGCAGCAATAAGTGTTTCTCTTATTGCCTTGCCGCTTTCATTGGGTATTGCTTTAGCTGCAGGGGCCCCAGCCATGTCTGGGATTCTTTCTGCTGTGGTAGGCGGGGTAGTAACCACTTTTTTTCGAGGTGGACATATCTCGATTAATGGCCCAGCTAAAGGGGTTATCGCTGTAATACTGCTAGGTATCGCATTAATGGATGACGGTACAGGACAGGCGTTTAATTATGTCCTTGGCGCCATTGTTGTTTCGGGTGCCATTCAAAGCCTCTTAGGGCTTCTCAAACTAGGGCGATTTGCGGACATTTTCCACTCTTCCGTGATTCTCGGTATTTTGGCTGCAATTGGAATTATTATTTTTGCGAAACAAATTCATGTTGCTTTGGGAACTCACTCGGAAAGCAGCAGTATTGTACAAAATCTAATTGATGCGGTGCTTCTGCTCCCTCAAGCCAACCCTTTTGTTGTGCTTATTTCCTTAACAGGGTTGATCATCTTATTATTTCACTCAAAAATATCTTTTCGTTTTTTTCAGTTTTTCCCCGCACCAATTTGGGTCATTACACTTTCCATTCCCTTCGTGTATTGGTTTAATTTTTTTGATGCGCAAACCCTCAGTTTTTTTGGAAAGCCTTATGAAGTTGGCCCTAAACTTCTGTTGGAAATTCCCGAAAACATTATGGACTCTATTATGTTCCCTAATTTTTCGAAAATTAACACTGTCGAGTTCTGGACTACGGTATTCTCTTTATTAATAATTACAAGTATTGAGTCTTTAGCCATTGCGAAAGCAGTAGATAAAATTGACCCTTATAAGCGTAAGACTGACTTAAATAAGGATTTGACTGGAATTGGGCTTAGTACTGTCGCTTCAGGGTTTATTGGAGGGTTGCCAATTATTTCGGTTATCATCCGAAGTACTGTGAATATCCATAATGGAGCGAAGACAAAATGGTCTAATTTGTACCAAGGTATTTTACTGCTTGTTTTAATCGTTGTGTTGGGCCCTTTGATGAGGCAAGTGCCTCTCTGTGCCTTTGCAATATTACTCGTCTTTACCGGCTTTAAATTGGCTTCTCCTGGCGTTTTTAAACAAGTCTATGACCACGGTCCCGAACAATTAATATTCTTCGTTTTTACTATGGTATTAACACTCTATACAAACTTGCTTGTGGGGCTAATTGGGGGGTTGTTATTGGCTTTGGCGACTCATATGTTGTTAGCAAAATTGCCTATAAGTCAGTTTTTTAGAATGGTCTATAATTCGGGTTCCGGATTAACCCAAATCTCCGAAGATCGCTATGAACTAAAAATCAAAGGAATTGCTAATTTTTTAAGCATCCCTCGAATCGACAAATTAATCAAAAAAATCCCCGATGGTGTTGATGTAAGGGTCGATCTAAAGGACACTAAGCTCGTTGGGATTACATTTATGGACTATATCGTTGATTACTTAAAAGTTCAAAAAACCTTAGGAGGCAATGTCGTATTGGAAGGCTTGGGTTCACATGTTTCTTACTCTACCTTCAATAGAGCATTAAAAATATCTTTAAAAAATTCTGTTGTGAAACTCTCCCCTAGACAGAATCGTTTAAAAAACCTTGCTGATGAAAGGGACTATCGTTTCAATCATGAGGTAGACTGGGACACCAACTATCTAAAACAGTTTCATTTTTTTGAAATCCGTCCCATAGAACGAAAATCAAATTGCCTAACAGGACAATTTGATGAAACTGGGGTTTCTTGGGAAATTTCTGATGTAACATTCAACGAAGGAGACGCTTTCTCGGCAGAAACTTTTAACACCACGCTCATTGTACTCAAACTGAATAAGAAAATCCCTGTCTTTACTATGGAAAAGGAAGGTCTTTTTGAGAAAATTTTTGACCGGGTGATGGCTCTTACAGGATATAAAGACATCGACTTTGAAATGTATCCGGACTTTTCAGGAAAGTTTCTAATTACTGGAAAAAATGAACCTGAGATCCGATCCTTTTTTACAGATGAGATTGTAACCTTTTTTGAAAAAAATCATATTTATCATATTGAAAGTAACGGAGAAGCAATAATTATTTTTGATAAAATTAAGTTGGCTCGAACGGATGAAACAATTTCCTTAATTGATTACGGCAGAAAGCTTGTCAAACTCTTAAATTAGAAAAGCAGGCTTCTTCCTATTGTTTATTTTTATTTTGAAGGGACAAAACCAATCGCCATCATAACTCACCTAAATGCGTTAAATTAAAACCTAACAAAAAATGAAACTCTACCCCATTGAAGCAGGAAATTTTAAACTTGATGGAGGCGCTATGTTTGGTGTCGTGCCAAAGGTACTTTGGGAGCGATCCAACCCTGCCGATCAAAACAACCAAATAGAAATGGCAAGCCGCTGCTTGTTGATCGAAGATGGAGCTCGTTTGATTCTCATTGATACCGGCATGGGCAACAAACAAAATGAAAAGTTTTTTGGGCATTACAATCTTTGGGGGTCCCACTCTTTGGATAACTCACTTGAGAAAGCAGGCTTTCATAGAGATGATATTACAGATGTGTTTCTTACGCACCTTCATTTTGACCACTGTGGTGGTGCTATCGTCCGATCCGAATCGGGTGTGCTACAGCCTGCCTTTAAAAACGCCTTTTTTTGGGTACACGAGGCGCATTGGGATTGGGCAATCCATCCAAACCTTAGAGAAAAAGCTTCTTTTTTAAAAGAAAATATTCTCCCCCTCCAAGAAAGTGGACAACTGAAGTTTATTGAAGGTGAGGGTCCTTTGCTCACACAGAATCCCCTTCCCTTTTCTGTTTTATTGGTCAGTGGGCATACTGAAAAACAAATGCTTCCTGTAATCGAATATCGGGGAAAGCGAATTGTTTTTGCGGCTGACCTCATTCCAACGGTTGGACACCTGCCTATCCCGTATGTAATGGGATATGATACAAGACCCCTGCTTACACTAAAAGAAAAAAGCGCTTTCTTGGAAGACGCTTTTCAAAAAGAGACCTTATTGTTCCTTGAACACGACCCCTATCACGAATTAATCTCTTTAAAACAAACAGAAAAAGGTATCCGAATGGACGATCATTATCAATTGGATTCTTATTTTAGCTAGAAATAAACATAAAATGAAACATTTTGTTCTTCCCCTGCTCCTATTTACAGCATTTTTTCAGAGTAACGCACAATACTGGCAACAAGCGGCAGACTATACCATGGAGGTCTCCTTAGACACTGAAACTGCAAACTACTCTGGCGTTCAAACGTTGGTGTATACCAACAATTCTCCTGAGACACTTCACAAAGTTTTTTATCATTTGTATTTCAACGCATTCCGACCTGGGAGTGAAATGGCAGTAAGACTGAAGAGCTCACCCGATCGCAATGGACGTTTTAAAGTAGACTTGGACAGTTTGACAAAAGAACAACAGGGTCTATTAAAAGTTTCAAACCTCACACAAGATGGTGTGGCTGTTCAAACGGTTGATTCTGAGACAATACTAGAGGTTATTCTAAATCAACCCATTCCTCCGGGGGGAACGACAACTTTTGAACTTGACTTTGAAGGTCATGTGCCTGATGTCATTCGTCGTGCCGGTAAAAACTCTGCAGAGGGTGTTGCTTTTTCCATGGCACAATGGTATCCTAAAATGGCGGAATACGATTTGGAAGGGTGGAACGCCGATCCTTACACAGGAAGAGAGTTTCATGGGGTCTGGGCAGACTTTGACGTAAAAATCACTTTGAACAAAGACTTTATGGTAGCGGCTAGTGGTTATCTTCAAAATGCGGATGAAATCGGTAAAGGATACTCTGATCGCAAAAAGCCTAAAACCAAAAAGGGGGAGATCACCTGGCATTTTGTAGCTCCCCAAGTTCATGATTTTACTTGGGCTGCAGACCCAGAATATATTCACGATACCCATCCCGGTCCCAATGGTGTAACTCTTCATTTTTTCTATAAAAACAATCCTGAAATCATTGAAAACTGGAAAAAGCTTCAGCCTCACACTGCTCAAATGTTCGAGTTTTACAATGAAAAAATTGGCCCTTACCCTTACCAACAATATTCTGTGGTTCAGGGTGGCGACGGAGGCATGGAATACGCCATGCTAACCCTAATTACTGGAGGACGAAATTACGAATCCCTTTTTGGTGTTACTGCTCATGAACTTGGACATTCTTGGTTTCAACATGTGTTGGCTACCAACGAAACGAAACACGAGTGGATGGATGAAGGGTTTACCTCTTTTATTTCTAGTCTTGCGAGTAATGAAATTTTAGAGCAAAATAGAGACTTTCCTTTGGAAGGGTCTTATCGTGGCTATTACCAGTTAGCTTCTTCTGGTGGAGAGATGCCTCAGAGCACCAATGCCAACCGCTATCATCACAACTACGCTTACGAACGTACCGCCTACAGTAAAGGAGCTGTATTTCTAGGTCAATTGGGCTATATCATTGGGTTTGATAAATTGTTTGAAACACTACAAACTTATTTTTCTGAATGGAAATTCAAACACCCCTTACCCAATGACTTTAGAAGAATTGCAGAGCGTGTTTCTGGGCTTCAACTGCAATGGTATTTGACAGACTGGACTCAAACGACCAACAAAATTGACTATGCTTTGACAGAAGTAAAAGATAACGGGACGTCAACTGTACTTCAGTTAGAACGAAAGGAGTTGATGCCTATGCCTCTTGAGATTTTAGTCGTATTAAAAAACGGTGAAAATGAATTGCATTATATTCCAATTTCTCTCATGCGAGGAGAAAAAGAAAATACATATCCAATATCGTGGTCTGTTCATCCTGACTGGTCTTGGGCACATTTAAATTACAGTTTGGAAATAGACCACCCAAAAGAAACGATAGAGGCAATTATAGTCGACCCAAGTAATCTTATGGCCGACGTTGATAAAAGCAACAACTATTATGCTCCCGATAAGGAATGAGTTGAAAATAAAAAAATTAAAGGGCAAAACAACTATTGATTTCCTTTTTAAAAGAGGAACGGTCTATCAAACAAAAAACCTCTTGCTTCGCTTGGTCTTAGACACAGAAACGTCTGTTTTAAATTTTGGTGTTTCCGTGTCAAAAAGAAATTTTAATCGTGCTGTGGACCGAAATCGAATTAAAAGACAGCTAAGGGCTGTTCTCAAACATCACGAGCAAAGTTTTAGTATAGGAGGGAAATACATGCTACTCTATACGGGAAAGAATATGCCAGAGTTTGCCACCCTAATCGATGAAACAAAACTAATAATAAACAATATTCGTGTTTAGCTTGACCTTCTAATCATTCCTATATGAGGTATTCCGTCTTCTAAATATGGTTTTCCTGTTTTTTTGAATCCATGTTGCTTATAGAATTCTTCCAGATGGGCTTGTGCAGATATTCGAATGGCTTCTTGCGGTTTTCTTTCTTCTATTAACCGTATGCAAAAACGCATTATTTCGTGACCTATTTTTTTTCCTCGATAAGAATTGGCTACTGCAACTCTTCCTATGGCCACAGAATCTGGGTAAGATACTCCTTTGTTTAATAATCGCGTATAAGCAATGATTTGGCCATCCTTTTTCCCTAGCACGTGGAGTGCTTCATGATCTTTACCATCAATATCTTGATATACACAGTCTTGCTCTACCACAAAAATCTCTGACCGTAGTGCCAGCAATTCGTATAGCTCAACCGCATCAAGTTCATTAAATCTTTTAATAAAAAAGTCTACCATTAATTACATGGTATTTTATCTATTCTTCCTTGGTGTCTTCCTCCTTCAAACTCTGTATTAACAAACGTTTCAACCATTGCTATTGCTTGTGGTATTGAAAGAAAACGTGCGGGTAAACTTAAAATGTTGGCGTCATTATGTTGGCGAGCTAAAAAAACCAGCTCTTTATTCCAACATAACGCTGCACGTACTTTTTGATGTTTGTTGGCTGTCATTGCTGCTCCGTTCCCGCTACCACAAATAATAATTCCTAATTGTGCTTTTCCTTGGCTTACATCCTCAGCAACGGGATGGATAAAATCTGGATAATCAACACTTGAGGTTGTGTCTGTACCATAATTTTTTAATTCATGTCCTTGATTTTTAAGGATTTTCATAATTGCTTCCTTGTACTCTGGTCCTGCGTGATCGTTACCGATGCTTATTTTCATAACTTGTTCTTTGATATAAAATTATAAAAAGATCATTTCTTGTTTACAAAGTGTTTACTTCTTTATTTATTTTTTGTTGACAACATTTATTAAAAAAGAATTCTTTTAATTTTATTTTTTTACCTAGAAAATGAAATGAAATATCAGGTGAAAATCAATCTCTTTTTATTCACCTTTATCTTCAAAAATAACGTCAGTTTTAAACAATAAATAAATCCCAAAACGAACTTTTTTATTCCAACTCTCTTTTATCAACCGTTTGTTTATAAATGCTTATTTGGTTGATTTTATGAAAGTAACGTTGTGTATAACCAATAAAAAGATGTGGAAAGTTTACTGTTTTTTAGAAAAGGTTTTATTATTAAATATTTTTTTCAGCATTATTCACAAGCCATATACATCAACATTATTTTTAAAATTAAATTAAAAAGAATAATAATAATGTTAATGGTGTTAATAACAAACAGAAAAGCATTATCGTACCTTTGTTGTGAAGAACAAATTCATGTCTAAAAAGAAAAAAGAATACAATAGAATAGAACGACAAATATTAAGTCTATTTAAAAGCCAACCAAAGCGTATTTACAATCACAAGCAATTGTCTGCCCAATTAGAAATAAAGGATACCCAAGGAAGAAACAATATTATTCGTGTTCTAAATGGGTTACGTAATCAGAAACAACTTAGTGAAGTAAACCGAGGGCAATATCGATATAATGCACCACGAATTAAATACTATGAAAGTCTTTTAAATGTTCTCCCTACAGGGAAGGGAAAAGTGGTTATAGAAACACATGAAGAAGAGATCCTGGTTCCAAAAAAGCAACTAAATAAAGCACTTGATGGAGATCTTGTTGTAGTTAGTTTACACAGGAAGGAAAATGAATATGTGGCACACGTAGAAGATATTATAGAAAGGGGAAAAAAAGAGTATATAGGAATATTTGAAAGACAAAAAGATTTTGGTTTTGTATTGTGTAGAAAAGGTGCTATGTATACAGATCTGTTTATAGAACCAGGAGAATTACATAATTTTAAAGATGGAGAAAAAGTTGTCGCTGTTTTTAAAAGTTGGGATGAAGGAAGGGATGCGCCAAATGGAAAAATTATTAAGAGTTTAGGAGAACCAGGAACGTCAGAAACTGAAATTCATGCAATTCTTCATGAATATGGTCTTCCTTATGAATTTCCTAAACAAATTGAAGCAGCAGCACAACACTTAAATATAGAAATAGAACAATCAGAAATAAAAAAAAGGAGAGATTTTAGAAATGAATTGACCTTTACTATTGACCCTATAACTGCAAAAGATTTTGATGATGCGATTTCTTTCAAAAAACAAAAAAATGGAGAATATGAGATCGGTATTCATATAGCTGATGTTTCTCATTATGTGCAGCCAAACACCATTTTAGATAAAGAAGCTTATGATCGGGCCACGTCTGTTTATTTGGTTGATCGTGTTGTGCCAATGTTACCAGAAGTTCTTTCTAATGGTCTTTGTTCTTTACGTCCAAAAGAAGAAAAATATACGTTTTCAGCTGTTTTTACATTAAATGCACAAGCAAAGGTTGTAAGCGAATGGTATGGAAGAACAATAATATATTCAGATTACCGCTTTTCTTATGAAGAGGTTCAATATATGTTAGACAGTGAAAGTCCACATGTGGATTCTCAGATCGCTCTTTCTGGTGAATCGTATAATGTTCCTGACCCTGTTTTTGATGCGTTAACAACTTTAAATACTCTTTCTAAACTGCTAAGAAAAGAACGCATGAAAAATGGAGCAATTTCATTTGACCGTGTGGAAGTAAATTTCAATTTAGACGACGAGAATAACCCAGAGTCTGTTTTTTTTAAAACCTCTAAAGATGCCAATAAATTGATTGAAGAATTTATGTTGCTTGCAAATAAAAAAGTGGCACAATTTATAGGCAAACAATCACCTCCTACACCTTTTGTGTATCGTGTCCACGACGACCCAGATGAAGAAAAACTTTTTAATTTAAAACAGATTATTTCTTCTTTTGGGTATTCTTTTAATCCAAAAGGAAAAAACATAAACAAAGAAATTAATAAACTTTTAGAAGATTGTAACGGAAAACGAGAACAAAACCTTATTGACACTTTAACTCTGAGAAGTATGTCAAAAGCCGAATATACAACAGACAATATTGGTCATTATGGTCTTGCGTTTTCTCATTATACCCACTTTACATCCCCAATACGAAGATACCCAGATGTGATGGTACACCGTCTTTTGCAACAATTTTTAGACAAAGCAAAGGCGGCATCCAAACAAACACTAGAAGAAGCATGTAAGCATGCATCTCAAAGAGAACAACTAGCAACAAAGGCGGAACGCGATTCTATAAAATTCATGCAAATGGTATTTATGGAAGACAAAGTAGGAGAAGAGTTTGAAGGTGTTATTACAGGGGTTACCGACCGTGGTTTGTATGTTGAAATTGTTGAAAACAAATGCGAAGGGATGATTCGGATGGTAGACTTAAAAAATGATTTTTTTCAATACGACATGCAAAACCATACAATTATTGGAAGGAAATCAAAAATCATATATCAGCTCGGCGACCCACTCAGAATTAAAGTAAAAAAAGTAAATATACAAAGGCGGTTTTTGGATTTTATTCCTGCAGAATAAATGCGTTATTTTACTACATGAAAAAGTTTCAATACATACTAATCCTTTTTTTAACAACCCTTACTCTTTGGTCTCAGGATACAGACAAAAAAGTTCTCGCCATAAGTCCTTTTCAGGGTCTAAAAGTGTTTTCTAATCTAGATGTTGAGTTGATCCCTTCCGACGTAAATAAAGTGGTCGCTTTTGGTAAAAACTCTGACTTTGTAGTCCTGTCCTTAAAAGGGGAAATTCTAAAAATGAAGGTTTCAGGAGGGAGTTTATTAACACCAGGGAAAACGAAAATAAAAGTATATCATAGCCTTCCTCTTGATCAAATTTATGTATATCAAGGAAGTCATTTAACGTCGAATACACGATTAACACAAACAAGTTTGACCCTGGAAGCCAAAAACAATGCTGTCGTAGACCTGGAAATTCAAGCAGATCGTTTAGACACCAAAGCGAGTTTTGGAGGAAGGGTTTTTTTAAAAGGAAAAGTGACCAATCACGAAGTGTCTATTGTGAGTAGTGGGGTTTGTGAAGCAGAACAACTCCTAACAGAACAAACTAAAATAAAAAGCTATGGAGGAGCATACAGTTACGTCTTTGCTACTTCCCTAATAGATGCAGATTTATATGGTGGTGTATTACGGGTTTCGGGTAGCCCGAGCAAGCGGATAACGCAAAAGCGGTTAGGCGCAATAGTTTATATTCAATAAACAAAGAGAGGCATCGAGCGGATTCGAACCGCTGTACAAGCTTTTGCAGAGCTCTGCCTAGCCACTCGGCCACGATGCCATGGCGCAAAAGTACTAATATAAATCCAAATTTAACTCAGATCTTTGTAGTTCTCTTTCAACGGCAACCTCTTCTACATTTCCTCCAATGGGTGGGTTTTTTTTTGCAACTTTTACCGAGGCTTTTTTAACCGCAGGAAAATCAATCATTATTTTATTGATGATTCGATCCGCTACGTGCTCCAGAAGCTTTGCCCTTTCCTCCATTTCTGCCTTAACAATGGCGTGCAAAGCGACATAGTCCACAGTATCTTTAAGATCATCCGTTTTCGAAGAGCGATTTAAGTCGGTGTCTACAACCAGGTTAACGACATAGTCACTCCCTATTTTTTCCTCCTCGTCCATACAGCCGTGAAAGGCATACAAACGTATGTTTTTCAAATAAATTTTCCCCATAACACCACAAATATAAAGACTGTTTTCTTCTTTCCGTTCAAAGAAAGCATTCATTATCTTTGTCTCAAATAAAAAAGAGTCATGGAGCGTTCATTGCATTTTATAGAACATATTATTGAAGAAGATCTGACTCAAGATTATAAACGGGATCAGTTGCGTTTTCGTTTCCCCCCGGAACCTAATGGTTATTTACACATAGGTCATGTGAAAGCAATATGCCTCAACTTTAACTTAGGGCAGCGATACAATGCTCCTGTCAACTTACGGTTCGACGACACCAATCCCGCGAAAGAAGAACAACAGTTTGTAGATGCCATTAAGGAAAACATACAATGGTTGGGCTACCAATGGGACTCAGAGTGTTATGCATCAGATTATTTTCAACAGCTCTACGAATGGGCAGAAAAACTGATAACCGAAGGAAAGGCATATGTTGATTCTCAAAATTCGGATACGATTGCGGAACAGAAAGGGACACCCACAAAACCAGGGGTAAATAGTCCCTATAGAAATCGCTCAGTAGAAGAAAACCTAGAGCTATTTGCCCAAATGAAAGCAGGAAAACACAATGAAGGAGCTCATGTACTCCGCGCTAAAATTGACATGGCATCTCCCAATATGCTTCTTCGAGACCCTGTTATGTACCGCGTTTTATATAAAACACATCATCGTACTGGAGACGATTGGTGTATTTATCCGATGTATGATTGGACTCATGGACAGTCGGATTATATTGAACAAGTTTCCCACTCTTTATGCTCTTTAGAGTTTAAGCCTCACCGGGACTTATATGATTGGTTTTTGGACGCTTTAATGCCATTAAAAAAATTACGTCCCAAACAGCGTGAATTCGCTCGCATGAACTTGTCTTATACCGTTACAAGTAAAAGAAAATTATCAGAGTTAATTGAGGATGGGCACGTAACTGGATGGGACGATCCGAGAATGCCAACTATCGCAGGCCTAAGAAGAAGAGGCTACACCGCGAGATCGTTACGCAACTTTGTGGATGCAGCAGGAGTTGCCAAACGTGAAAATGTTATTGATATGTCCCTTTTAGAACATTCGGTTCGTGAGGATCTTAACGCGATAGCACCAAGAGTTATGGGGGTTTTGGATCCAATTAAACTCACATTAATCAATTACCCTGAAGACAAGACCGAATTGTTAGAAGGAGAAGTTAACCCAGAGCAACCTGAAAAAGGGAAACGAAGTTTTCCTTTCTCAAAACACCTTTATATTGAACGTGAAGACTTTAAAGAAACAGCGAATCGAAAATTCTTTCGTTTGACACTAGACAAAGAAGTAAGATTAAAAAACGCGTACATTATAAAAGGTGAATCTGTTGTCAAAGATGCGCAAGGGAATATTACCGAAATCCTTTGTACTTATGACCCTGAAAGTAAAAGCGGAAGTGGCACTGAATCAAGCCAACGCAAAGTAAAAGGAACCTTACACTGGGTAACACAGAAGGAAGCACTAAAAGTACAGGTACGTCTCTACGACCGTTTATTTAACGTGCCTTCACCAGACCAAGATAAAGAGAAGGACTTCAAAACCTTTGTGAACCTGAACTCATTACAGGAAATATCAGCATTTGTAGAGCCTGGTCTTTCGGAGGCCAAAAAGGGAGATTTGTTCCAGTTTCAGCGCTTAGGTTACTTTGTTTTAGACCAAGACTCTACCGCCCAGCAACTGGTTTTCAATAAAACAGTTGGCCTTAGAGATACTTGGGAAAAACAAAACCAGTAGCTGTTATTTGTCTTTAGCTCCTGTGCCTTTCAAATTCTGATTTTTCATTGCTTCACCGATCTGATTACTCGCTGTAAATGAGGCGACCATATCATTTAGCATTTGACTTCCAGCTTGCGGTGAATTTGGCAAAAGAATCAAGTTGGAATTTGTTTCTCCACCAATCGCTTGAAGTGTGTCATAATGTTGGGTGACCACAATTAACGCAGAGGCCTCTTGGGAGTTAATTCCCACTTTGTTTAACACATCAACAGACTCTTCTAGACCTCGGGCAATTTCTCTCCTCTGATCTGCAATACCCTGCCCTTGAAGACGTTTGCTCTCGGCTTCTGCCTTTGCTTTTTCAACAATTAATATACGCTCTGCATCACCGTCATATTGAGCAGCAACTTTTTTGCGTTCTGCAGCATTAATTCGGTTCATCGCCGCCTTTACCTCTGGGTCGGGGTCAATGTCGGTAACCAAAGCTTTGATAATGTCATAGCCGTAGTTTGTCATAGCATCATTAAGCTCTCCTTTTACGGCATTGGCGATATCGTCTTTTTTCTCAAACACATCGTCCAGCTTCATCTTTGGAACTACTGCACGGACAACGTCAAAAACATAGGAAGTGATTTGGTCTTGAGGGTAATCCAATTTATAAAAAGCATCATATACGTTTTCTCTCACCACTTGATATTGTACAGAGACTTTCAGTTTTACAAAAACATCATCTTTGGTTTTGGTCTCTACAATTACATCCAGTTGGAGAATTCGAAGACTGAGTCTTCCCGAGATACGGTCAATGATTGGAATTCTATAGTGTAAACCTGACTGACGGATGGATAAGAACCGACCAAAACGTTCAACTATAGCGGCAGTTTGTTGTTTCACCACAAAAATTCCTGATAACAGAAACAGAATGAATAAAAGGGTAATTACATAGGAAAAGATAGTCATGGGAAAAAGGTTTAATTAGGATAAATACTGAATAAAATTTTGCACTCTTTTTAAAGATACATTTTTTCCTAATAGAGTACAAATTTCAAATAAATCAGGACCCGTTAATTTTCCAACGAGGCTCAATCGGAAAGATTGCATCACCAGGCCTAAAGGCACGTCATTATCTTTAGCCCACTGAAACAGATCGTTTTTAATGGTTTCGCCCTCTTTTTGATTTTCTAAAAGCAATGCAATTTGTCGTAAAACCATTAGGGGGTTTTTATTTTGAATCTTGGCAACACTTTTCTCATCGTAGGGATGCGGGTTTCTCAAAAAGGCAATTTCTTCCTCAAGATCGTTAATTGTATAAAGCCGCTCCTTGAACAAGTTGATGATTTGTAACTGTTTTTCCTCCTCAAAGTCGTTCAGAACCTCTTGTGCCTTTTGCATGACCAGCAAGGTCCCTGCATCCGCTTTTGAAAGGTATTGATGGTTCACAGATTTTGCTTTTTCGTAGTCAAAACGAGCCCCTGCCTTTTGCACACCTTCTACACTAAATGCAGCTTCTAACTCGGTTAAAGAGAAGAGCTCTTTTTCACTTCCATCGTTCCATCCTAATAAAGCTAGATAGTTTACGAGTCCCTCCGGTAAAAACCCCATTTCTCTAAATCCCGGAGTATCTTCTCCCCATTCTAATGGAAACACAGGAAAACCGTCCTTATCTCCGTCTCTTTTCGATAGCTTCCCTTTTCCGTTGGGTTTTAAAATTAATGGCAAGTGCATAAATTTTGGAGTTTCCCAACCAAAAGCATCGTAGATAAGCTTGTGCATAGGCAACGAGGGAAGCCACTCTTCCCCTCGGATGACAGTTGTGATTTCCATTAGCCTGTCATCTACTACATTAGCAAAATGATAAGTAGGCATTCCATCACTTTTCATAAGTATCTTGTCGTCTAGCAGATCGGACTCAACCGTTACATTCCCACGAACTTCATCAGTAACACTCACGCGTTGTCCGGGAGTCACCTTTAGGCGTACAACATAGTCACCCTCTAAGGCTGCCTTTATTTCATTATCACTTAGAGTAAGGCTATTTCGAAATTGCATTCTGTTATGACTGCCATATTGAAAAGTTTCTCCCTTCTGTTCTGCTTCTTTTCTAGAAGTGTCAAGCGTGTCCGTTAAATCAAAAGCGTAATAAGCGGTTCCAGATGCAATAAGTCGATCGATGTGTTTTTTGTAAATTGACCTACGTTCGCTTTGTCTATAAGGACCATAAGCCCCCCCATTTACAGGCCCTTCATCAGGGACCATACCACACCATTCTAGCGCTTCTTGTATATACGTTTCGCTTCCACTTACGTATCGGTTTTGGTCTGTATCTTCAACACGTAAAATAAAGGTTCCCTTGTGTTTTCTCGCATATAGATAGTTGAAAAGGGCGGTACGCAACCCACCTATGTGTAAAGGCCCTGTTGGGCTGGGCGCAAAACGAACACGTGTTTTCATCTTTTTTGGGCAAATATAAGGGCTTCTACCCGAATCCACTATCCGTACCAAGCAAATCGTTTATATTTGCAAAAAAATAGAATATCATTTCTTTTCACAACATACCGGAGTTTTTAAAAAATGCAGAACTTGAAAGCGTTTTAATGGATTTCGTCCGTGAGTATAAGTATACCATTGGAAAGCTTTCATATAACTTTGTTTCCAAAGAAGAGCTGCTGAAAATGAACCAAGAATATTTAAATCACGATACACATACAGACATCATTACGTTTGATTATTCATCACAGAAAACGCTGAGTGCAGAAATTTTTATTTCCATGTGGGCCATACGCCAATCGGCTAAAGATGAAAACCAAACAACTGAAAATGAGACACTTAGGGTTATTTCACATGGTGTATTACACTGTATGGGGTTAAATGACAAAAAAAGAGAAGAAAAAGCGATGATGCGTAAAAGTGAAAATAGATTCATAGAATTGTTCCACGTGAAACAAAAGAAATATGTTTGATACGCAATATGATGTTATAGTTGTAGGAGCTGGCCATGCAGGCTGCGAAGCTGCTGCTGCTGCTGCCAACTTGGGTTCAAAAACATTGTTAATTACAATGAATTTACAGAATGTTGCCCAAATGTCTTGTAACCCAGCTATGGGAGGTATCGCAAAAGGACAAATTGTAAGGGAGATTGACGCCTTAGGGGGATATAGTGGAATTGTTTCCGATCGTAGCGCGATTCAATATAAAATGTTGAACCAATCCAAAGGCCCCGCTATGTGGAGCCCAAGAGTACAATCCGATCGCAGCTTATTTTCACTAGAATGGCGCTCTATGCTAGAGCAAACCCAATTCGTTGACTTTTATCAAGACATGGTTGTTGACTTAATAGTAAAAGAACATCAAGCTGTAGGAGTGGTTACCTCTCTAGGATCTAAAATTTATGGCAAGGCGGTAGTGCTTACGAATGGAACTTTTCTCAACGGTCTTATTCATATCGGAGAAAAGAATTTTGGAGGAGGACGTGCTGGAGAAAAGGCAGCAACGGGCCTTACCAGCGCCTTGCAAAAATTAGGGTTTATCGCAGGGAGGATGAAAACAGGTACTCCCCCTCGGGTGGACGGAAGGTCCCTAGATTTCTCTAAGATGACTGAACAACCCGGAGACGTGAACCCATCCAAATTTTCATTTTCCGATAACACAGAACCCCTTACCAAACAACGAAGTTGTTATATTACCCACACCAATCTTGAAGTACACGACATACTGAGGGATGGTTTTGACCGCTCCCCAATGTTTAATGGCGCTATTCAAAGCACAGGGCCACGGTATTGTCCCTCCATTGAGGATAAGATTAATCGTTTTGCCGACAAATCTCAACACCAAATATTTGTAGAACCTGAAGGATGGAATACAGTGGAAGTGTACGTCAACGGATTCTCTACCTCATTGCCAGACGATATACAATACGAAGCACTAAGGCGGGTAAAGGGATTTGAAACGGTAAAGTTTTTCAGACCAGGCTACGCCATTGAATACGATTACTTCCCCCCCACTCAGTTGTTTCACAGTCTAGAAACAAAACTTATACAAAATCTGTTTTTCGCTGGACAAATCAATGGAACAACAGGATATGAAGAAGCCGGCGCACAGGGAATTATGGCAGGAATCAATGCCCATCTCAAGCATATGGAGCAAACTCCATTTATTCTAGGAAGAGAAGAAGCCTACATAGGCGTTTTAATAGACGATCTTATTCTAAAGGGAACAGAGGAGCCTTACCGTATGTTTACCTCGAGAGCAGAATACCGAACCTTGTTACGTCAAGACAATGCAGACGAGCGTCTTACGGCCAGATCACATAAGCTAGGCCTAGCATCTGACGATAGATTAAAGAAGGTAGAGGAGAAAACTAAAAAACGCATAAGTTTAGTGAACTACCTTAGAAAAGAAAGCTATCCATTAGACGCCACCAATACACTTTTAATTCAGAAGGAAGCAATCCCAGTGACTCAAACTGATAAATACGCGAAACTCCTAGCACGACCAAACATCACCCGAAAGGATTTTAAGACATTTGAGCTGTTGAACAGCTTTATGTTGGAGAATCAAATGGATGATACCATCTTTGAGCAAGCAGAAATCGAAGTAAAATATGCGGGCTATATAGAAAAAGAAAAAAGGAATGCCGACAAACTCAAACGTCTTGAAAACATCAACATTCCCAAGAACTTTGATTTCGATGCTCTGGCATCATTATCGTATGAGGCCAAAGAAAAGCTAAATAAGTTACGACCTGCTACACTAGCACAAGCATCGAGAATTAGTGGCATTAATCCAAGCGACATAAGCGTGCTGTTGGTATCAATGGGAAGATAATATATTGTTTCACGTGGAACAAAATGAACTTTAAAAACAATTTTATCGAAGCGAAAGATCATCTGGTAAGCGGAGAGATCTTTAAAATAAAATGGGACCCAACAAAAGGGAGGGCCGCTACTCAAGTCAAGTCTTCGCTAGATCTTTCAGCATACTATAACTCGCAGGACTATACTTCTCACAAAGAGAGCGACTTCTCTTTTATTGAAAAAATTTATGTATTCGTCCAAAACAGGATGTTTCGTTACAAAGCTTCAATTGTAAAGCAAACGACAAGAGACAAAACTCTATTAGACTTTGGTTCAGGGATTGGTGCTTTTTGTTCATTTATGCAGGAACAAGGATATAACGTTAGTGGCATAGAGCCAATGAATCGCCCACGAACGATCGCAAAGGAAAAAGGGCTTAATGTTTTTCAATCTCTAAAAAAGATTCCTAAAACTGTACATTATGACATCATCACTCTTTGGCATGTACTTGAGCACCTTCCTAAGCCCGAAAAAACAATAAATAAACTGGCTAAACTTCTACATACAAAGGGAGTGATAATTGTGGCAGTTCCTAACTTAAGTAGCTATGATTCAGACTTTTATGGCCAAAAATGGGCTGCGTTAGACGTGCCAAGGCACTTATGGCACTTTACCTCAAGAGGGGTATTAAATCTGATGCAATCAGAAGGGTTCTTTTTAAAAGAAACGCATCCCCTATGGTTTGATGCACTATATATCTCTTATCTCTCGGAAAAACATAGCGGTTCATATTTCCCTTTTCTTCGAGGGGTAATAATAGGGTTACTCTCCAATTTTAAGGCCTTGTTTACAGGAGAGTATTCCTCACTGATTTATGTGTTTTCTAAGAGCGAGCCTTATCAGGAAGATTAATTAAGCGCGTTAATTTTAAGGCGAGATCAGCAAACAGCATTTTTGCACTACCATTACGCAAAATATGATAGTGGGTTTTTTCAAAAAGCGAAATCAATTCTGAAATGTTTCCTGAATGTACATAAGGAGCAAATTTAGATAGTTCAAAACCTGTTTCGGATCGAAAATGAACGAGATCATTTACGGGATAATTTGTGAGAAAAGAGTCTCTAAAAAATTGAATTCCGTAGGATAAAAAGGCTTTTTGTTCTTCCCTACCTAGAGAGGCCAATTGTGAAGCCCATTCCATTAATTCTAGAACTACTGCTTTGTTTCCCTTGGCTTTAAAAGCATTTCTCAATCCCGAAATCAAAAGCATTTCTCGTTCTTTATTTTCGCTTTGATCTAACATTAGAAGAAGACGGCCATAATCCCCTTCTGCCTGAGTCACCAGTTGATTGGGATTTGGCGTAGTTTCTGGAAGGGCTAATTTAAGCGCTTCTTCCTCAATGGGACCTAAGACAAGCTGTTGACAACGAGATAAAAGCGTGGGCAAAACAAGCTCTACCTCCTCAGCGAGAAGTAGAAAGAAAGTTTGCTCGGGGGGTTCTTCCAATAACTTTAAAAAAGCGTTCGCCGCTTGGGCATTCATTTTTTCCAACCCCCAAAGGATGCAGACCTTGCGTTTACCATAAAAAGCTTTGAGATACATCTTATGATGTAGCTTTTCAATTTCTGCAACACTTATGATCCCTTGTTTGTTTCCCACCTCAATTGCATCAAACCAAGAGGTATAATTTCCATAAGGCTGCCGGTCTAAGAACGTCGACCATTCTGAGGAATAATCCTGAGCATATACATGTTTTTCATTACTCTTTTTTACTACAGGGTAGACGAAATGAAGGTCGGCATGTTGGCTTATTTTCCCCAATTCACTTGGGCGAGGATCAGACGACTCATATTCCAAAAGACCAAGGGCAAATTCAATAGCTAAAGGAAGTCCACCATACCCAGAAAGACCCGTAAATAGTTGTGCATGAGGAACTTGGCTAGAAGAAAAAAGATATTCAAGCTGTTTTTTTAGTCGTTTTTGTCCGATAACGTGAGACCAAATCATAGGTAAAGATACATTTTCCAAACCGCACTATTTTAGAGAAGTTTAAAAAATGAGTTGCATCCCTCTTCGTTTATTGTATTTTTGAAAAAAACAAAAATGCGGACCTTAGATCAAATCAATTTTAAAGACCAACGTGCAGTAATCCGGGTAGATTTTAATGTTCCTCTAAATGAAAAACTGGAGGTTACTGATCCAACTCGAATTCAAGCAGCCCAACCTACGATACAACATATTTTAGCCCAAGGAGGGAGTTGTGTTTTGATTTCGCATTTGGGAAGACCCAAAGCAAAAGATCCGAAATTATCGTTAGGAAACATTACCAATACTGTAGCGGAAATTTTAGGTGTACCAGTCTCTTTTTCTGAACATTGCGTGGGGAGTGAAGCGGAAGCTCTTACGGCAGCTTTGCCTGCAGGGGGGGTTTTGTTGATGGAAAACTTGAGGTTTCATGAAGAAGAAACGAAAGGGGACCTAACTTTTGCTGAACAACTTTCTAATTTGGGAACAGTATATGTAAACGATGCCTTTGGAACCGCACATCGAGCGCATGCCTCCACCACGATAATGGCGCAGTTTTTTGAAAAAAAATGTTTTGGAAAACTCCTTGAAAAAGAAGTTCTAGCTATCGAAAAGGTAATGTCAAATGGGGAAGCTCCAATTTTAGCGATACTGGGTGGAGCAAAAGTTTCTTCAAAAATTACCATCATAGAAAGCCTCTTAGACAAGGTAGATCATCTGATTATAGGCGGCGGAATGGTTTATACTTTTACAAAGGCTCTAGGAGGAAAAGTGGGAAATTCGATTTGTGAACCCGACTTTTGTGATTACGCACTTGAATTACTTGATAAAGCAAAACAAAAAGGCGTGGAAATCCACCTCCCTGTGGATGTTGTGGCGGGTGACGCTTTTAGTAATGATGCCGAACAAGAGGTTTTTGATGTTATGGAAATTCCAAAAGGATGGGAAGCAATGGATGCTGGACCTAAGAGTTGTGAAATATTTGACGAACTGATTTTAAAATGTAAGACTATTCTATGGAATGGCCCTATGGGTGTTTTTGAATTTCCCAACTTTGCCATGGGCACCATTGCCGTAGGCGAATCTATCGGTAGAGCAACTCAAAAGGGAGCTTTTTCGTTAGTGGGAGGAGGAGACTCTGTAGCAGCGGTAAAACAGTTTGGTTTAGAATCTAAAATAAGCTATATTAGTACAGGAGGAGGCGCTATGCTTGAAAGTCTAGAAGGGAAAACCCTACCTGGAATCTCTGCCTTAGATTAAGAAAATGAAAAAATACAGTTTAATTTTTCTTGCCGTATTAACACTTTCGTGTAATTCTAAAAGCGATCGATCACAAGCCTTTTTTCCCACTTCAAGTGGAAATTTAAATCACGTTACTGTCGTGATGCCAAAGGCAGACTGGGAGTCTAGTTTAGGGAAAACCGTGCGTGATCAGATGGGTAAAATCTATGAAGGTCTTCCGCTAGATGAAGCACAATATTCGCTAGTTTACCTGAATCCTAAAGCGTTTACTGGTTTTGCCCGCCAAAGCCGAAATATTATATGGTTTCAAAAAGATTCGATCTCTAGATTTCAATTGGGAAAAAACCAGTTTGCAAGGCCACAGATTGTAGCTTCCATTACTGGCGAAGATTCAGAAGTCCAAGCCTTTTCTTTTGAAGAAAACGCAACTCTTTTGAGACAAACCCTCGCAGAAAATGAACGCCAAGAAAAGCTTCGTAGAATCAATAAATCTCCTACGACAGAGACTAATTTAGATACTCGTTTTGGAATTCATTTAACATATCCTTCTGCATACAAAACAGTAAGAGATACTACAAATTTTATCTGGGTTCAAAAACAAGTCCAAAAGGGGCATTTAAACATAATAGTGTATACCTTACCCGAAAGAGCGCTAGAAGGAAAGTTTAACGAGAAGATATTAAATATACGCGACTCTATTGGAAAACTATACATTCCAGGGCGTTTGCCAGGAAGTTATTTGATTACAGAAAGGGCATTTCGACCCTATTTTTATAAAGCTTCTTTAGATGGAAAACAAGGGTTTTTGACCAAAGGTACTTGGGAAGTCGCAAACGACTTTATGGCAGGCCCCTTTGTAAATTATATGCTTCGAGACAGCGTTAAAAAAAGATGGATAGCGGTAGAAGGTTTTGCTTTTGCGCCCTCAATGAGTAAACGGGAGTATATGTTTGAATTAAACACAATACTCAGCACGTTGAAAGAGGTGAATTAGTCTTTCTTCTCTTTTTCAACTTTTGGCGTTTGCTCTTCTTCCTTTGTTGCATTTTTAAATTCTTTAATTCCGCTGCCTAGCCCTTTCATTAGCTCGGGAATTTTACGCCCTCCAAAGAGCAACAAAATTACTGCGATAATTAAGATTATTTGTGGTGCACCAATCATACCTAAAAATGTTAAAACCAACATGATTTATCTTATTTAAAACAAATGTACTGAAATATTTAAGTTTTCAAAGCACGAAAATTAAAGGGGAGTATATTATGCACTTTAGGAATCCGTATCTTTGTTTTTAATATGGCGCAACAAGAAAAAAAGAGAAAACAATTCTTTCAAAGGCTGTTAAATCCTTATTTGGTGATGATCATTGATGAGGAAACTTTTGAGGAGCAAACTCAAATTCGTTTTTCCCGACTTAAAATGATTTTTGTGGGGGTACTTTTGTTTGGACTTTTTGGAGGTTTTTTCTTTTCTATGATTGCGTATACACCAATTAAAGAATACATTCCAGGCTATGATTCTTCAGAATTGAGAAAAAAAGCGCTTCAAAATTTATTTTTAACGGACTCACTTATTACACTTTATAATCAAAATATTCAATATTTAAATTCCGTTAGAAAAGCCCTGTCAGATGATATTTCCTTTGAGGAACCAGAGTTTTCCTTAGTAGAATTTGAGAATCAAAACCAAGATACCACATCTTTTACTTCGCCAATTTTGGAAGATTCTCTTTTACGTGCTTTTGTTTCCAGGCAAGATAAATACAACCCAATTGTAACCGATAAGGTCGAAATCAACAGCTTGTTGTTTCCTCCAGTTACGGGGCCTATTTCTCAGCCTTTTGATATAGAGGAGTCCCACTATGCTGTAGATATTGTTGTGAAAGAGAATACACCTATCAAGGCCATAGCAGATGGCACTGTTATTTTTTCAGAATGGACTGCGGAGACCGGTTTTGTAATCATCCTTGAACACAGTTTTGGAGTTTTATCAATATATAAACACAATGCGACTTTGGCGAAAAAACAAGGGGATGCCGTTCTAAGTGGAGAAGTCATTGCTACTGCGGGAAATACAGGAGAGCTTTCAACAGGATTTCACCTCCATTTTGAATTATGGATCGATGGTTACCCTATGAATCCAGAAAACTTTTTTAATTTTTCTGAAGAATGATTAAAGCTTTGGGCGCAAAAATATATGCGGCTTGGTCCCATTATAAAAATCAGAAGTGGATAAATTCACCTCTGGAAACACAAGAGAAATTACTTCAAAATTTGCTTCACCATGGCGCTCAAACGCGTTTTGGAAAAGACCACAATTTTAAGAAAATAAACGACCTAAAAACGTACCAAAAAGAAGTGCCTGTTCGAGATTATGAGGGGTTAAAACCTTATATCGAGGAGGTGCTCGAAGGCAAAAAAGACATCTTGTGGAAAGGAAGACCCTTGTATTATGCCAAATCCAGCGGAACCACCTCTGGTGCTAAGTATATTCCCATTACCAAAGCCTCGATGCCTCAACACATTCGGGCAGCACGAGAAGCTCTATTGAATTACATCTATGAAACAGGGAATGCCTCTGTAGTCAGAGGCAAACACATTTTTGTTCAAGGCAGTCCCGTTTTAGAGGAATTCAATGGGGTAGCCCTAGGACGTTTATCGGGAATAGTTGCCCACTATGTTCCTAGTTACTTACAAAAAAACAGAATGCCCAGTTGGAAAACCAACTGTATTGACGATTGGGAAACCAAGGTAGATGCGATAGTCCAGGAGACTTATGCACAGGACATGACTATAATCGGAGGAATACCCTCTTGGGTACAAATGTATTTTGAACGTTTGATGGCTAAAACAGATACAACTGTAGGTGAACTTTTTCCTAACTTCTCCCTTTTTGTGTATGGAGGAGTCAATTTTGAACCTTATCGAGGAGTATTTGAAAAGCTTATAGGTCGTTCAACAGACTGCGTTGAATTTTATCCCGCTTCAGAGGGGTTTTTTGCCTATCAAGACCAGCAAAAGGAACGTGGGTTACTACTGCTTTTGGATCATGGGATTTACTATGAGTTTATCGTTGCACAAACCTTTTATGAGGAAAAGCCCACGATTCACAGCCTTGCAGAAGTTGAACTTGGGGTTAATTATGTGATGATTATTTCTACTACTGCAGGTTTATGGCGTTACAATATTGGCGATACTGTTCAATTTACGAGCACTCATCCTTTTCGTATCATCGTAAGCGGAAGAATTAAGCATTTTATTTCCGCTTTTGGAGAACATGTCATTGTAAGTGAGGTGGAACAGTCTTTAGAAGAAGCCATTACTCAAAATGAAGAGGTCATTCGTGTTAGGGAATTTACGGTAGCTCCACAGATTCAACCCAAAGAGGGGCTTCCTTATCACGAGTGGTTTATCGAATTTGATACACCACCTCAAGACAAAAAGGCGTTTGCCTTACAAATTGATCAGGCAATGCAATCTAAAAACATTTATTATCAGGACCTTATTGTAGGAAAAGTCCTACGCCCCTTGGTGATTCGAGAAGTGGCAAAAGAGGGTTTTACTACTTATATGAAAAGTATAGGAAAATTAGGAGGACAGAATAAGGTTCCTCGGGTTGCGGATGACCGAAAAATTGCGGATGAACTGGAAGCCTATCTAGTAAACACTTAAAAATGCAAGGAGAAAAAATCACCTTGATTTGTAATCTTAAAAACACCTTTGTAGTCAAAGACATAGCTCTGTTGGAACAAATGGGATATCGGGTTTTGTTGATTCATTCACCGACCTATAGCGATCCGTTGCGTTTTTTTGGAAACCGTCTAAGAGAATTGATATTATGCCTAATTTACCTTCCCCAATCCAAAGCGTGCTTCAGTTGGTTTAACGATTATCACAGCAGTATTCCTTTGTTTCTTTCGCGAGTATTGAACATCCCATTTACCCTGATTGTAGGGGGCTATGATGCGGTATCAAGTCATCGTTTGAACTATGGAATTTTTTTAAAAAAGAATTTCAGACAAAGATTAGCACGCTGGAATTATGCCAAGGCAAACACCATTTGGGTGGTTCATAAAAGTCTTGCTGAAGGATGCCCGAATGCCGAAGAAGACTCGGGTGCCCAGTCAGGAATACGTTTTTTCATGCCTCATTTAAAAACAAAAATCGAAGAAGTTCCAACCGCATACGATTCCAATTTTTGGAAAAAAACGAATTCAAAAAAACCAAAAACGGTCCTTACCGTTGCCAATATTTCTGATCAACGTACTTTTGAAAGAAAGGGTATTCCTCAATTTATTGAGATTGCCAAAGCATTACCCGATTTCGAATTTACTGTAGCAGGTATTGAAAAACCAATTAAAGCAGTTCATACTTATCCCAAAAACATAATTCTTTTAGGAAAACAATCACGGGAAGCGTTAAAAACTCTTTATGGGTCACATCGCTATTATTTTCAAGGATCACAAGTTGAAGGGCTTCCCAACGTTTTGTGTGAAGCGATGCTATGCGAGTGTATTCCCATTGGGAAAAATGTTTTTGGAATTCCAGACGCAATAGGCGAAACAGGGTTTTTATTTGACTCCGCTACACCTATTGAAAAAATCACTTCCTTTTTTGACACAGAAAATAAAGGTTTGGGAGTAAAAGCAAGAGAGCGTATCATAGAACAATACCCGTGGGCCAAAAGAAAAAACGCCTTTAAAAACAACATTCCACAAAACGACGAAAATGAATAAAACCTTTGGTGTTTTGGCGTATCCCCATTCGAATAATTTGGGAGATTTTATCCAAAGTCTTGCTGCAGAACAATGGCTAAAAGGCAAAAAAGTTGTGGCATTGGATCGAGATTATCTTCACAATTACGTTGGGCAACCCGTGTATTTGGTGATGAACGGTTGGTTTATGGAAAAACCTGATAATTGGCCGCCTTCTGACCAGATCATTCCTCTTTTTATTTCTTTTCACCTAAACCCGACAGCTAGAAAAGGCATGCTAGATGTAAAAGGAATCGCCTATTTAAAAAAACACCAACCCATAGGTTGCCGAGATAATTACACCCAAAAACTGCTAGAAAGTCATGGAATTAAGACCTATTTTTCAGCCTGTCTTACACTTTCTTTAAATCGCAATGAATATGTTCATCAAAATCAAAAGCGCGAAGGGATTTTTGTGATTAGTCCATTGGAACGTCTGAACCCAGAAAGAGACCCTGTGCCAAAAGGAATTATAAGCAAAATGATGCAAGCGCTCAAAAAGCCTCAAAAGAGAAAGCGCTATTTTCAAGCGATCAGACGATTGGAAAACTTTCTTGAGCAGCAAAGCGAAACGGTACACTACAGTTCTCAATTACGAGATCCCTTGGCTTTTTCTGAAGAAGAACGTATGGAGGAAGCAAAACAACAGCTTAAAGCAATCGCACAAGCCAGTTTGGTGATTACTTCTCGGATACATACGGCTTTACCTGCTGTAGCTTTTGGAACTCCTGTCTTATTTTTGTCAGATGGGTTAGAACATCCAAATCAGAAAAGCCGCTTAGAAGGGTTGGAATCGTTTTTCCCAATTTTCAATTCAACCGAATTAGCACAATGGAAATCTAAAACTCCAGAACCAAGCCAAGCACATCAACCTTTTATTGAACGGTTCAAAAAAGAAATTTCTCGTTTTTTTAAAGAATACACTTTTGGCAAAGCGGGAAGCGGGGAATAGGTATTATCTTTGTTAAAAACGTATAAGCATGAATATATTGGTAATCGGAGGCGGAGGGAGAGAGCACACCTTATGTTGGAAATTAAGTCAAAGCCCACAATGTAAACATCTTTTTGCTGCTCCTGGAAACGCCGGGACAGCCACTTGCGCTACCAATTTAGCACTTGGGGTTACTGATTTTAATGGAATTAAAGCAGCTGTGCTCGAACACCAGATCGATATGATTGTTGTAGGACCTGAAGATCCACTGGTATTGGGAATTCACGACTTCTTTATTCAAGACCCTCTTTTGGCAGATGTGGGCGTCATTGGACCTCAAAAGGCTGCAGCGACTCTGGAGGGAAGCAAGGCTTTTGCAAAAGCGTTTATGAAACGGCATGACATACCTACCGCAGCCTATGCTGAATTTACCTCAGAAACCGTGGGAGAAGGCGAAGCCTTTTTAGAGCAAAGTCAACCGCCTTACGTTCTAAAAGCAGATGGATTGGCGGCAGGAAAAGGAGTACTCATTTTAGAGGACCTCAATGAAGCCAAAAAAGAATTGAGACAAATGCTTTTAGAAAACAAATTTGGAAAGGCTTCGAGCAAGGTCGTGATCGAAGAATTTTTAAAGGGAATTGAACTTTCTTGCTTTGTGTTGACCGATGGAGAAAACTACATTACTCTTCCCATGGCAAAAGACTACAAGCGCATAGGCGAGGGAGACACAGGCCTAAATACAGGAGGAATGGGAGCGATTTCACCCGTACCTTTTGTGGATGATTCATTTAAAGAAAAAATTGAAAAGCAAATTATCATACCTACCATTGAAGGCCTTCAAAAAGACAAAATGCCTTACAAAGGATTTATTTTTATCGGACTAATCAAAGTCGAGGGAGCTCCCAAAGTAATTGAGTACAATGTCCGTTTGGGCGACCCTGAAACTGAGGTAGTCATTCCGCGCATTAAAAATGATTTAGTAGAGGTATTTAAAGCGGTTCAAGATAACCGTTTGGACAAAGTGAAACTCGAAGTAATTCCCGAAACCTCAGCCACAGTAATGGCTGTATCCAAAGGATATCCAGAGGCATACGAAAAAGGGAAAGTGATTACGGGTATTTCGGAAGATGAAATGATCTTTCAGGCTGGGACACAGCTTATAGAAGGAAGCATTTTAACTTCAGGAGGGCGTGTGTTGACAGTGACTTCCTTTGGTGAGAATCACCACAAAGCAGTACAAAAGTCGTATGAAACCCTTTCAAAAGTTAACTTTGAAGGGATTACTTACAGAAAGGATATTGGGTTTGATTTATAAAAAAGAATGTGCTGAGGGATCTTTGTCTTCTTCGCCATTTTTATCGAAAAGATTCAGTTGGAGAACCCAGTATACCATGGCAGAAAAACCTACAATCAAAAAAAGCCAGTTGACGGAATTTGCCAAAGCCCAGTTGGTAAGCTCAAGTTCTCTTAAGATGCTGTAGGGAAGAAAAAGGATTTCTTCAAATAACCACGCGATTCCTTCAAAAAAGTTTTTCATAATTAGTAGTTTACTTACCTTGCAAATTTAAGGGAAACCAAGATGCTAGCCAACCTTTTTCGAAAAACAAAAATCATTTCCCTTTCCCTTGGGACGGCTTTGCTTTTTTTGACTTTTATTTTTTATCACAATTCTTTTGAATCACTCTCTGAAAACCCATTAAAACTTCTGGGAGAATCGGCAATAAAAACCTTTATTTTGATTGTAACGCTGATCTTTTTAATGGTACAAGAGATTCGGTATCGACATGTTAATGTTTTTCCAATACACAGTTTGAGTGCAGTGCTTATTGTCCTGTTTTTACCTCAAGGGAGTATAGGGTTTAATGGTTTGATAATTCAATTCTTTTTGGTGATGACCTTGCATTTCATTAGTTTGATTTGTAATACCAAAGACACACTCAAGCCCTTTTTTAATCTAACCCTTGTGCTCTCGGTATTGGCGATATTTGAACCCTTATTTCTTTGGTTATTTGTAGGACTGGTTTTTTTGTTATTGGAGGAGCGGTTTCGGAACTTAAAAAACGTAATGGTTATAGTTATCGCGTTTTTTATTTGTTTTATTTGGGCGAGAACAATTGAGCATTATTTTCAACTTGAACCCTTGTTTCAAAGGACAAACTCGATGAACTTTTTTGACATAAAAAAAATTGCTCGGGATGAGTTGTTATATATTGCGCTAATCGGATCGCTTGTTTTGATTCCAATAAAGAAAAGCTTAAGAAGAGACTACATTTCAAATTCTTTGATACTCAGCTATCTATTTATCTGGTTGTTTTTAGGAATTTACATTTCCTTTTTCAGAGGCACAACCCACCTTAATCCTTGGGAATTAACCCTTTTTCCACTTCTCTATCTGTTTGGAATTTTTCTAAATGCAGCTTCAGACAAAAAAGTAACAGTTGTGGTCATTCTCCTTTTGACAATTAAGGGATTGAGTTTAACTGTCGGATAAGGCGCTTACACATCGTCGTAATCCACGCTTATATTTTCAGTTTGAGCAATGGCTTGACAGGTTAGCACCAAACCTTCTTCAACTTCTTCATTGGTGAGAATTTGATTGGCTTGCATTTCGGCCTTTCCTTCTGTTATTTTACCAATACAACTACTACAAACCCCACCTTGGCAAGAGTAGGGAACATCAAGTTTTGCTTGAAGCGCAATGTCGAGAAGGGTTTTATTAGGAATCAATTTTACCGTATGTACAGTTTCATCACAGGTAATTTTCAGAAGACCTTCTGCAGCGGCATTAGTGACTTTAGCGGCTTGACTACTGGCTGTAAAAAGTTCGAAGAGGACATGCTGCTTGGCAACCCCCTTATCGGCTAGAAGCTGTTCAGACGACCGAATCATAGCCTCTGGACCGCAGAGGTAAAAACGTTCAGGCGCTTCAGAGTTTTGATTTAAAGCATAATTCAAAAGTGCCGTATCAATCCGTCCAAAATGAGCGTCTTTTTCATTTGATTTACTAAAGACCCAGTGCACTTTGAGTTGTTCAGGGTATTTGTCTTCAAGGTCTTGTAATTCTTTATAAAAAAGGGTTTCTTCAGGCGTTTTGTTTCCGTAAACTAAAGTAAAAGGGTTGAGTGAACTGCCGTGTAAAACCGTTTTTAATATGGACATTATTGGGGTGATTCCGCTTCCTGCAGCAATGGCCATTATTGGAATTGGGTCTTGTCTTTCTTCAAAAGTAAAGCGCCCTTCGGGAAGCCCCACTTTTATGGCATCACCAACTTTTATTTGTTGATTGATATAGGTAGAAAACAAACCTTGCGGAACTTCTTTGACCCCTACCTGAAGAGTCCCCTCGTGAGGAGCTGAACAAATCGAATATGAGCGACGTACTGGTGTACCATCAATGACAAGTTCTAGTGTAACGTATTGTCCTGGAAGAAATGAATACAGGGGCTTTACCGATTCGGGAATCTCTATGGTGAGAACAACGGCTTGTGAAGTCATTCGTTTTATTGCTGCGATTTGCAATGAGTGAAATTCAGACATAGCTTTTTTTTGGTAAATTTAGGGAAATGATTATCATTGGTAAATCAATTGTAGAAAAACAAATTCATGGCCTCATTTTCTGTAATAGACTCCTTCAAATTATCCAAAAAGAAATTTTTTAGAGCTCCTCAATGGGAATTGAAACTGGCCATCCGAATTTTAATTGGCTTTTTGGTTTTATATTTTCTTGCTGCGTTTTTATTTCTAGGAATAGGAATTTATTTTATTGTTCAAAAAACTGTTCCAGATCAAAACCCTGTTTTTTTCGTTAATGAATTTTTAATTTACTATTTCGGTATTGAGCTTTTGATCCGCTATTTTGTCCAAAATCTTCCTATTACTGACATCAAACCCCTTTTAGTCCAACCGATTTCTAAAAACAAAATCGTTCAAGGAGTCATGCTTCGCTCTTTGGGCTCTTTCTTTAATTGGATTCCTATGGTTATTTTGGTTCCTTTTGGCATTGTGTACTCCCTAAACGAACCCACCACCTACACCCTTTGGATATGGGTTATTGGAGTGCTGTTTATTTCGGGAATTAATAATTTCCTTGTGTTTTTTATCAATAAAAACCGTGTAGTTGGACTCAGCGTTTTCCTACTATTACTTGCGGGTTCTTTTTTCCAACATGTATTGGGCATACCTCTTTTATCTTTTTTTGGCAAGGGATTTAATTATCTTTATTTACATCCTATATCAATCGTTGTCCCACTCGCATTATTTTTTGGGATAGTATGTGCACAATACTTTTTTTTAAAAAAACAATTGTATCTCGACAAGGGCTTCAGTGAAAAGAAAGAACGGATTGTGGGTTCAGATCTGAAGATTTTTGATCGGGCAGGAATATTAGGGCTTTTTATTAAAAACGATATTCGATTGATTTTACGAAACGTACGTGCGCGTCAGGTCGTTTTTGTGGGCTTTTTATTTTTATTTTATGGAATTATCTTTTTTAGTCAGAAGGTATATTTGGAATCTTATGTCATGTTGATTTTTGCTGGGGTTTTTACTACTGGTGGGTTCATGCTCTCTTTTGGACAATTGGTGCCTGCCTGGGATAGTGAATATTATAGTTTTTTGATGTGTCAAAACATTCCTTATCGAAAATACCTTGAGTCCAAACTGTATCTGATGATGTTTTCTGTAGTCATCTCTATGGTATTGTCTTTGCCCTACCTCTATTTCGGTTTAAAGATCATGACAATCATAATAGCATGCGCTATTTTCAATTTTGGCATGGGTAGCTTTATCACTCTCTATTCAGGGGCATTCAATGCGACCCCAGTAAAACTAAACGTCAAAGCCAAGGCTTTTGAAAACACACAAAACTTTAGCCTTACCCAATTGTTATTTACCTTACCGAAAATTGTATTACCTGTTTTGGTGTTTTATGTCCCCTTTCGGTTTTTCGGATTTTCTGCTGGGATTCTTGGAATGATCCTGACAGGACTTTTGGGCTTGTTGTTTAGGGGTTTTTTACTCAGAGCTATAGAAAAGACGTATCAAAAAAGAAAATATAAAACTCTTTCCTCATTCAAAAAAACATAACATGATAACCGTTACAGATTTGTCCAAAAAATATGGCGGGACACTAGTCTTACAGCTCCCCGAATTGAATATTCCTAAAGGCCAACGCTTCGGTCTGGTAGGAAATAATGGTGCTGGTAAAACCACTTTTTTTAGCTTGATCTTAGATTTGATAGAGAGCACTAGTGGTCGCATTACAATAAATGAGATTGACGTCAAATCTAGTGAAGACTGGAAACCCTTTACTGCCGCATTTATTGATGAAAGCTATTTGATCGGCTATTTAACGGTCGAAGAATACTATTATTTTTTGGGAAACCTTCGTGGTTTGAGCACAAAGGAAATTGACACCTGGGTCTTGAATTTTGAATCGTTTTTTAATGGAGAAATTTTGGGAAAAAAGAAATACCTCCGAGACCTTTCCAAAGGAAATCAAAAAAAAGCAGGAATTGTAGGAAGCTTGATCGGATCTCCAGATTTGGTGATTTTAGACGAACCTTTTGCTAACCTCGACCCGAGTTCGCAAATCAGGTTAAAAAAATTAATTGAGAATATTGCGAAAAACAGTGAAATTACCTTTTTGATTTCGAGTCATGACTTGACCCATGTAACCGAAGTTTGTGACCGAATCGTATTATTAGAAAACGGAACAATATTAAAAGACATTAAAACAACTTCATCTACCCTTAAAGAACTCGAATCCTATTTTTCACTTAAAGAATGATGGCAGATACTAAATCACATCTTTTTTAGTTATTATCTAGCAACCTTATACAGATGTCCTCAATGCGATATGTTTTTTCGTGTACGATAGTGTCATTCTTTTTTTTGCTCTCCTGTAGTACGACAAAAAAGGGAGTGTTCAACAAGGGGTATCATACCTTGACTACCAAGTATAATGTATTGTTTAATGGGAAAGAAGCGTTTTCCATAGGCGAATCCATTTTAGAAGAAACCTTTGAAGACAATTTTTATGAGTTACTGCCTGTAGAACCGATCAATCTTCGAGGGGAAAACATCGACGAAACAACGATTGTTCCTGGTTTTGATCGCGCCGAAGAAAAAGCGGTAAAAAGCATTCAAAAACATTCCATCAAAATCAACGACATTCAGTACAACGGTCAAATGGATGATGCGTATCTTCTGTTGGGAAAAGCACGTTATTTTGACAGGCGCTTTTTCCCAGCTTTGGAAGCCTTCAATTTTCTTTTAGAGAGCGGGGCCAGTAGAGCCAATTTTGTTGAAGGAAAAATTTGGAGAGAAAAAACAAATATCAGACTCAGAAATGTAGAGCTTGCCATTGACAACCTGACGCCCCTTGCCAGAGCACTGTTCCAAAATAACACCTTCTATTCACAGGCAAATGCGACTCTTGCAGACGCTTATATAAATTTAAAGCAGTTGGATTCCGCAGCCTTCTATATCAAAAGGGCGGCTTTGAAAGAACCGAAAAGAAAAAATAAAGCACGTTATCTTTTTATTACTGGCCAACTTTTTGAAACCCTAGGAAAAACAGATTCTGCACAATGGGCCTATTCTGAGATTCTCGCATTAAAAAGAAAAGCGCCTAGAAAGTTTTCAATTCAAGCTGAAATCAAGAAAAGCTTGGTTGACACCGAAATTGATTTTGAAGATCGGGTAGTTTTTTTGCAAAAAATGTTGAAAAATTATGAAAACCAGCCCTTTGAACATGTGTTAAATCGAGCAATTGCAAACCTCTATTTACAACAGGAGAATGATAGTGTGGCATTGGAATATTTTAATAGGTCGCTTGAGTCTCCCTCTCTAGATTCGTATACTGAAATAGAAAATTTTCGGGATCTCGCAGAGTATCATTTTACAAATGGCGCTTACTTGAAATCCGGAGGATATTTAGACAAATTACTACTCCTTTTTGATGAGTCCACCAGTACATATAAAAAATTAAAAAGAAAAAGAGACAATTTGGGGGAAGTCATAAGTTATGAAAATACCGTTCAAGAAACCGACAGTATTTTGGGCTTGCTCCGATTACCTCAAAGCGAACAACTGGCCTATTTTGAAAACTATTTAGAACAAAAGCAACAAAAAGAGGCCTTGATTCTTCAAAAGCAGAATGAGCAAAAACGATTTCAATTTTTAGACGGAACCAAAACAGCTTTTTATTTTTACAATCCAAACCAATTGTTGCAAGGGAAACAGACGTATTTGGCAAATTGGGGTAACCGCCCAAATGTGGATAACTGGAGAAGTGCCAATACGATATTAAACCTCAATTCACAAGATGAAGATGCCGCTCCCTCAGACGAACTCACCGCTTCCATTATTCAAGAAACACCCGAAAGCTTTGTATCCCAATTACCCAAAACAAAAAAGGAAAAAGACAGTCTGATATTAATCAACCAAAAAGCCTATTTACAGTTAGGAATGATTTACAAAGAAAAGTTTAAAAACTATCCTTTAGCACATGAACGTTTAGAGAAAGTAATGTCCTTAAAACCTAAGGATGAAATCGCAGTTCAAGCACTTTATCATTTGTATCGAATGAACGAAGAAGAGGGCTCGTTAAAAGCGAAAATGTACAAAGAACAACTTATAACAAAGTATCCAGAGACCGCCTTTGCAAGTTTGTTGTCAGACCCCGAAAATTACGACAACTCAGTAATGATTACACCAGAAACCTTATATGTTGAAGCGCTTGATTTGTTTAATAAGCAACAGCTTCTAGAAACCTTAGAAGCGCTTGAGAAACTGACTGTATTGGCAAGTGGCAGCTCAATTGAACCTAAAATCAATTTGCTAAAAGCCCATACGTTGGGCCGTTTAAATGGAGTTACAGCTTGGAAAGCTTCATTGAATGAAGTGGCCACAAATTTTAGCGCTGTAGAAGAAGGTATTCAAGCAAAAGCCCTTCTAGAAAAGATTAATGCATCCAATGATCTGGAAGAAACAGGGGTGATTTATAAAAATTACAAATGGGTTTTCCCTTTTCCCATAAATCAAAAAGAAAACGCTCAAAACCTTCTTAAAACTCTAGAAAAAGACGTTTTCTCCTACAATAAATTTTGGAGTGTGAGTCTGGACCCCTACAACAAAGAGTTTGTTTTTGTGGTGGTTCATGGAATTCGCAGCCCCAAAGAAATTGAAAATTGGAAAACACAGTTACAGCTCAATACAAACAATCATAATTTTGTAACTTTGGCTTCCCAATACCGAGAATATCTGAAAAACAAAACCTGGAAAAACATTTTAAAATGAGAGTAACAGAAAACAACGGACAATACAGCAAAATAGATAAAAACACCATTTTCAAAGGGTCTATAAGTGCAAAAACAGATATCCGAATTGACGGTACGGTAGAAGGAGACGTAAATACGACAGGCAAAGTGATTTTTGGAAAAGAAGCAAAAGTGATGGGAACTGTGTTGTGCGGAAATGCAGATATTGAAGGTACATTCGATGGGGAACTTACCGTATCTGGAATTTTGAATTTGAAAACAGGATCCAATGTCAAGGGAAAAGTTCGCATTCAAAAACTTATTGTCGAATCGGGAGCAACCTTTAACGCAAACTGTTCCATGCATTCTGCAGAAGAAGGTGTGAAAAAGCTAAAAAACACAAATGAAAAAGAGGGAAAAGCCGAACCGATGGCTAATATTCTCTAGCCTCGCTTTTCAAATTGCGCTCATCATGTGGTCTGCTATTCGTTTGGGACAATATCTTGATGAGAAATTTCTGTCCACTGAAAATCAATTTGTACTGCTATTGTGCAGCGTGGGTTTGGTAGCAATTCTGTGGATGATTTACAAGCAAAGCAAACGTTTTTGGAACGAAGAAAAATGAGAAAAAACGCAACGTATACAGTCTTCTTTTTTATCACTTTAGGCCTCGCTTTTACTATTCACCTACAGTCACTTCCCAACGCAAATTTTTTTCTTATTCAAAGCTATTCCATCAATGCAGTACTCGCATTGGCCGCATTACTTCTTTTGGGTTTTGGAATGGAAAAGAAGAAAAATAATTTAGCCAATCTTTATTTGATCACCGTAGCGATGAAACTTATCGTATATTTTCTTTTTTTTCATCCCCAATTTAAGTTGGACGGTACAGTAAACCGAAGTGAGTTTTTCATGTTTTTTATTCCTTATGCCCTAGGGCTTTTGGCAGAAATCATTTTGTTAGCTAGGCGGTTTACTTAAATAGGAAGCTTTGGAAAGGAACTTTTCCCAAGTGAGGGAACACACTAAAAAAGAAGTTTAAAAAAACATTTAAAAGTTTCTTTATTTATCCGAAAGCCTTACATTTGCAGCGCTAAAAACACGATTTAAACCATTGTTTTATGCTGTCTATGCAACACAAAACCAACGCCAATTTATTTTTATTCCTTGCGTTGTTTTTTGCGCCCTTTTTTCTTCAAGCAAATGACAGTAAACCTTCAGGAGATTTAAAAACTGAAATAAAAGAATACATTTCACATCACTTAGAGGATGCGTACGATTTTAGTTTGTTTTCTTATACAAACGCTTCTGGGGAACATATATATATTGGGATTCCTTTGCCAGTAATATTATGGGATGACGGACTTCAAATTTTTTCTTCTTCAAAACTACATCATGGAGAACATGTCGCACAGGTAGGAACAAATTATTACAAGCTGGATCACGGAAAGATTTACAAAACCGATGCCGAAGGCACAATCAATTACGACGAAACACAACACGCAACCAATGTTGCTCCAATAGACCTTTCTATAACCAAGGGCGTTGCAAGCATGTTATTGATAGCGATATTGATGTTCTATTTGTTTTCTAGTCTTGCTAGATCATATTCAAATACAGGAGGTGTACCTGCTGGGATTGGACGCTTTTTTGAACCCATTGTACTATACATTCGAGACGACATAGCCAGACCCAACATTGGCGAAAAGAAATACGGAAAGTACATGAATTTCTTATTGACGGTTTTCTTTTTCATTTGGTTTTTAAACCTTATGGGTCTTACTCCACTTGGCGTAAACGTAACTGGAAATATTGCCGTTACATTTGGTTTGGCCTTGCTGACTTTTTTGATTACAAACCTTACGGGAACAAAAGACTACTGGCTTCATATTTTTGATCCTCTTGGTGCATCGATGAAGTGGTATGCTAAGATTCCGTTATATATTATTTTAATTCCCATCGAAGTTTTGGGAATTTTTATCAAGCCATTTTCTCTCTTGATTCGTTTGTATGCCAATATGCAGGCAGGACATATCGTTTTAATGAGCTTGATAGGTTTGATGTTTATTTTTAAAAGTTGGTTGGGCAGCCCTCTGTCCTTTGGACTAGCTTTTGCAATATCAATTATAGAATTGTTAGTGGCCTTATTACAGGCCTATATATTTACGATGCTTTCTGCACTTTATTTCGGTTTTGCCGCTGAAGAACATGAGCATCATTAACCTAAAACACAATAGTGTGTCAAAAAAAGAGTGTTTAATTTTAAATTTTAGTATATGGAAATTCCAGTAATGGTAGGTGCCGGTTTAGTAGTAATCGGTGTAGGTATGGGTATCGGTAGAATCGGTGGTTCTGCAATGGAGGCGATTGGTCGTCAGCCAGATGCTTATGGTAAGATTCAAACAGCGATGTTGATTGCTGCGGCCCTTGTAGAAGGGATTGGATTTGCTGCCTTATTTGCAGTATAATTCAAAGGCCCCTGGGGCTTTTTAACTTAAGGTTTTAAAGGATGGAAAAATTAATTAGTGAATTTTCATTAGGCTTGTTTGTATGGCAAACAGTCATTTTTGTGGGCTTATTATTTGCGCTTAAAAAATTTGCATGGAAGCCGATTCTCGATTCGGTGAATGAACGTGAAACTTCAATTAAAGACGCCTTGGCTTCTGCAGAGGAAGCACGTGCAGAAATGCAAAGCCTTCAATCAGACAATCAGCGTATTCTTAAGGAAGCAAGAGCTGAAAAAGAAGCCTTGCTCAAAGAAGCGCGTCAAACCAAAGCGGAATTAATCAATGACGCAAAGGTAGAAGCGCAAGAAGAGGCTCAAAAGATTTTGACACAAGCACAAGAAGCGATTCAAAATGAAAAACGAGCTGCGGTAAATGAGCTGAAACAACAGGTCGGATCCATTGCTTTAGACATAGCTGAAAAGGTACTTCAAAAAGAATTGGAAAGTAAAGACAAACAAATGCAGTTAGTCAGCCAACTTCTACAAGACACAGATTTAAAGTAAATGAAAGGAAACCGCGCTGCACTTCGTTACGCTAAAGCCATTTTAGCCTTCTCCCAAGAGAATAAGGCTGCGGCTGCAGTAGCCAAAGACATGCGACATCTTGAGACCTTGCTCATCGAAAATGATGCACTGCAAAGAGCTCTAGACAACCCCCTTTTGCCTGTTGGAAAAAAGAAAACCCTAATCAACGCTCTTCTTCCCAATGCTTGTGAAGCGAGTGTAAAGCTGTTCTCACTCCTAGCTGAGAAAAACCGCTTGTCTTTATTGGCAGCCACGGGTCAACAATTCCTCACACTTTTCGCAAAAGCACAAGGTGAAGTCACTGCTGTAGTAACCTCAGCGGTACCTCTTTCTGCTGAACTTGAAAAAGCAATGCTCGAAAAGGCAAAATCCTTTTCCAATCAAAACATTCAGATTGAGAATAAAGTAGATCCAAGCCTTTTGGGAGGATTTATTTTAAAGATTGGTGATATGCAATACGATGCGAGTGTTGTGCATCAGCTTAAAGCAATTAAAACATTAGTAACAAAAACAAATACGATCTAAAGATTATTGATCATGGCAGATGTAAACCCCGCTGAAGTATCAGCAATACTAAAAAATCAATTGGAAGGCTTCAGTTCGGCTTCCGCAATGGACGAAGTAGGAACCGTTCTTGAAATAGGAGATGGAATAGCCCGAGTTTTTGGCCTTTCTAATGCGCAATATGGCGAGTTAGTTTCTTTTGAAGAAGGTCTAGAAGGAATGGTTTTAAACCTAGAGGAAGACCACGTAGGTGTAGTTTTACTAGGCCCCTCCAAAGGAGTAAAAGAAGGAGATACGGTAAAACGCACACAACGCATTGCGTCGATCAATGTAGGGGAAGGTGTAGTAGGCAGAGTTTTAAATACACTTGGACAACCCATTGACGGAAAAGGAGCGATTCAAGGAGACTTAAATGAAATGCCTTTGGAGCGAAAAGCACCAGGGGTAATATTCCGCCAACCTGTAAACGAACCTCTTCAAACGGGAATAAAATCAATAGATGCAATGATCCCTGTTGGGCGTGGACAAAGAGAGTTAGTTATCGGCGACCGTCAAACAGGAAAAACAACAGTTTGTATTGACACCATCTTAAATCAAAAAGAATTTTATGATGCTGGCGAACCCGTATATTGTGTTTATGTTGCCATTGGTCAAAAAGCATCTACCGTAGCTGGAATAGCCAAAACCTTAGAAGACCGAGGTGCAATGGAATATACCACTATTGTTGCCGCCAACGCTTCTGACCCAGCACCGATGCAAGTATATGCACCTTTTGCTGGAGCAGCAATCGGAGAATACTTTAGAGATACCGGACGCCCTGCTTTGATTATTTATGACGATCTATCAAAACAAGCCGTAGCATACCGTGAGGTATCCTTGCTTTTACGTCGTCCTCCAGGACGTGAAGCCTACCCAGGAGACGTATTTTATTTGCATTCACGTTTGTTAGAACGTGCTGCAAAGGTGATAGCAGATGATAATATTGCCAAAGAAATGAACGATCTTCCAGAATCTTTAAAAGACAAAGTTAAAGGAGGAGGTTCTCTCACTGCACTGCCCATTATCGAAACCCAAGCGGGAGACGTGTCGGCGTATATCCCAACCAATGTAATTTCGATCACAGACGGTCAGATTTTCTTAGAGTCTGACTTGTTTAACTCTGGGGTGCGTCCTGCCATCAATGTGGGGATCTCTGTATCGCGAGTAGGAGGATCGGCACAGATCAAATCGATGAAAAAAGTTGCAGGAACTTTAAAGCTAGATCAAGCACAGTTTCGTGAATTAGAGGCATTTGCCAAATTTGGCTCTGACCTTGATGCTGCGACCCTCAACGTAATCGAAAAAGGAAAGCGCAATGTGGAAATTTTAAAGCAAGCGCAAAACGACCCATTTACGGTGGAAGAGCAAGTAGCAATTATTTATGCGGGTTCTAAAAATCTTTTACGTTCTGTACCTGTTGAAAGTGTGAAAGCTTTTGAACAAACATACCTTGAAACCTTGCGCAAAAAGCATAAAAAAACACTTGCAGATCTAAAAGCTGGAAAGTTGACTGATTCAGCCTTGGATACGTTAAATGCAGTAGCCAAAGAAACGGCAGCTCAATTCTAAAAAACAATGGCAAACCTCAAGGAAATACGGAATAGAATAGCATCGGTTTCATCGACCATGCAAATTACAAGCGCCATGAAAATGGTTTCTGCTGCGAAGCTTAAAAAAGCCCAAGATGCCATCACAGCAATGCGCCCGTATGCCTCTACCTTGACTGAATTGATCCAAAATCTCAGTGGTGCTTTGGAAGGAGATTCTCAAAATCCGTATACTGAAGTACGGGAAAAGCGAACTGTTTTGATTGTGGCAATTACATCAAACAGAGGACTTTGTGGCGCCTTCAATGCCAATATTATTAAGAAGACCCGTCAATTGATGGCTGAGGACTATGCCAATCAAAAGGTGTCCCTTATGACGATTGGAAAAAAAGGTTCTGAAATTTTAGCCAAAACCAATCAGGTTGTTTCCAGTCACGACGCCCTTTTTGATGAGCTGACCTATAATAATGTTGGAGAAATTGCTCAGCAAGTAATGGATCAATTTGCCGAAAAGGCTTACGACGAGGTTGTTCTGGTGTATAATCGATTTAAAAACGCAGCTACGCAAATTGTAGAGACAGAACCCTTTTTACCTATTGTTGCTGAATCGACTACCGAAGCCGCTTCAAGCATCGACTATATTTTTGAACCGAGTCAAGAAGAGATTGTCAATGAATTATTGCCGAAGTCATTAAAAATGCAATTCTTTAAAGCCCTACGCGATTCGTTTGCCAGTGAACATGGCGCACGAATGACCGCCATGCACAAGGCTACTGACAACGCTACCGAATTGAGAGATCAACTCAAATTAACTTATAATAAAGCTCGTCAAGCTGCAATTACCAATGAAATTCTCGAAATTGTGGGAGGTGCAGAAGCATTAAATGGATAATCTTTTTCGTAAACAAAAAGTTAAAGCTCCTGAAGAGGAGCTTTTTTTTGCATTTATTTAGACCTTTATCCCAATAAAACGGCCTAAATATGCTCTCATTTTTTACTCATACCAAAAAAGGAGTTTTAATTTCATTTATTCTTTTTGCACTCTTTTTTTCTCAATGTGTTAAACTAAATAACGACGAACCTCTTGTTGACAACGAACCCGTCGGTTCCACGACCACTCCTTCTACAGAGAGTGAGGTCACGGGAGAGAATACAAGCTCTAACACATCATCTGAAACCACCAATGTTGAATCTCCTACAACCGAACAGGCAACCTCGACCACCATTGCTTCGGAGGGAGGAAATGCTTTTCCTGCAGAGAACCCTATTGTGTTAGCGTATTTTCCTTCCTGGTCTGAAAACTGGGTCACATCGGGACAAGGATCTCAATTAAGAGATATCCCTCCATTTGTCAATCATATATTTCTTGGCTTTGGAAAACCCAACTTGCGCTATGAAAAAGGGAGTTACGATATTTCCGAAACGGGTATTGAAGTGCCTTACGACGGCTGCGCGCTAAAAGAGAGTGTCACTGCATTAAGAAACAAAGGAATCAATGTTATTTTATCTTTAGGGGGTGAAACTTATTGGAGAGATTCATCATCATATAATATTGATTATCAACAAATAAAAAATCTTGTAGATGATATGGGTTTTGCTGGAATTGATTGGGATTTTGAACCAGACGGGTCATTTCAGCAAATCGGAAATACGCTCAATATCAACCGATTCATCACCTTTACGGTTACCGAACCAAAAAATCCATGAGCAACTTAAAAATCTGGAAATTTGCACAATCCTATGCTGCTAAAAAAATGCAAGGTTTAGGTTTCTCTCTTTTTCTTTTGG
>Ga0222718_10000315_pt1 | contig 52984 bp, 46 predicted proteins | sample C33_27DmetaG_FD_165045 | JGI IMG/M metagenome (GOLD analysis project Ga0222718, IMG submission 165045) | Estuarine water microbial communities from San Francisco Bay, California, United States - C33_27D | ecosystem: Environmental > Aquatic > Marine > Unclassified | place: USA: California... | reverse complement strand
AGTAATAACTTATTTGATAATAGTGCAGTTATTGATTACATAAATAAAATTGATGAACGAGAATCTGGCACAGACTATGAAAAAAGTTTAAAAGCCATTCTATCTCTTGATCTTGATTACTTTGATGGTGATGATAATTATACAAAACTTATAGATTTTGTTTATAAATTCAATTTGTTCAAAGAGATACTTAAAGATATACGCAACACGGTAGATACAGACATTGATAATTATAAAAGTTTGAAAAACAATGGTCAATATTCCATTGCAATGACAGAAAAATTATTTTCAGCAAGTATAACTTCATTGGAACTCTTAATATCAAATTTGAAAACAAGTTTTACTACTTCTGATGATGCTGAAAAATTTAATAAATATTTAAGCAATTTTACAAATACAATTTCAACGAACTTAAATATAACTTACACTACAGAAGGTATTAAAGCTTATGAAATAAATGATGAAGATGATATCAAAAATCATGTTTTTATGATGGTATCAATGACTTCTCCAAATGAGAAGTCTCAACTATTTGCTTTAAAAAAATTATTCGAAATGATAGAAAAATTCATAAAATTATATGTTTTTTCAAAAAGTTTAAAATTAAATGGAAATTCTGCCGATGTGTGTTCTTATTTTAACAATATTAGAGATGAATTTCCGACAAGTGATATAATTAACCAAAGTGATATACAAAACATGTATCAAATAATCTCTTTTACTGGAATGTCGTATGATCAATCTACAAAACAATTGACAAAAGTCAATCAACCTGTGAGTACTACATTAACTAATTTATTTGAAAAATCACCTGATGAAATTTTAGTTTTATATGATAACAGGGCATATCAAGTACAAACTTTCAAAAAAACAGTAAATTCAATAAATTCCAGTAATTATAATATTGAAATTGAATTAAAAGAAAAACTTGTAAATCAGTTAAGTAATAGTGATCCTGGTATCGAGATCAAAATAATAGAATCAAATAACAAAGAAAGTTTCAAAAGAAAGTTTTTAGAGACTGGAAAAGAATTAAGATTATTAAATGGTAATATATTAGATTCTAAAAACAAAATAAATTATATTTACGAAAAGTCTACAGCTCAAACTGAAATTCTCAATTCGTTAGATACGTTTCTTGTAATTTATTATATATGTATTGCAATCATTATTGCAATATATATCGCATTAATTTTCATAAGCAAGTCACAAATCAAACAATACGGTACAATAGGAGCTTTTATTATAGCGTTATCAATGAATATATCTAATCAATTCTTACCTCAAAAATCTATTGTAGAAAACTTCACAACAGACATTCAATGTAATCAAACTGATACAACAAGAAAAAAAATAGATTTTATTCAACAAAAAATAGCAATATTTATGGATTATTTTGAAATATACATTGATGATGTGCAATCTGAATTGAATAGTTTAGATGTCACAAACGTATTTACACAAATATATGGATTGATGGAAAATGAAAAGAAAGCATTTATAGAACATGATAAAGTATACAAATATAAAACCAAAATGGGTAGACAAGGAATTGACATTATAAAACAAGATATTATTGAACGAATAGCATACATGTATTTAATATCATCTTGTATTCTTATTGTAACAATTGTCTTTTTATTATATTTATTTGCACCACAATACGTTAGTATCTATATAACAATAGCTGTGATATTAATAATATATTTACTGACAATATATTATTACAAGATTATACAAGTCGTGAACACAAAATCGAGTAATAAATATTGGACAAATATAAGCGAAACAACAATGGAAAAATTATCATAAATAACAATTCAAAAGTATATAAAACATATACTGGTTTTATAACCAAATGTCAGAAGATAATGCTGATGAAAACAAATCCGAAGAATCTGAAGAACCTATAGATTCAAATAAAACAAGTAGCTATCAACCCTCTACAGAAGAATTTAGCGAAGAAATAAGTGATGAAGAAAATGATGTTGAATCTGAAAATGAAATAATGTGTATAATAGACGCAACCAAATTACGACAAAGTATTTTGGCAAATTTACCCAAAAAAAGAAAAAATAGGCTATCGAGTAATGATACAGATAATCAATGTAAAAAAAATAAATACAATGAAATACTAAAGAAATATAATAGCACTGAAAAAAATCATTTTAACAGCATTGAAAATAATGAAAAAGAAAAACTATATGAAATAGAAAAAGATCTTGAAGTTTGTAGATTTGATGAACCCAATCAACCATTGCGATTCAAAATATTAAAAATGAACATTCCGAATAGCACAAAAAACATTCTTATTTCCAAACTTGAACAGTATAATAGAATGATGCCTGGTTCTGGAGAATATTGTAAATTAGGTAATTGGTTGAATTTCTTTTCAAAAATACCTATAGGAAAATATCATAATTTACCTGTTTCTGATCGTGAAACAGATATTCAAGTTTACCTTAAAACAGTCAAAGATCTTTTTGACAAATCTATTTTTGGTCACAATGATACAAAAGAACAAATTATTAGAATTTTGGCACAATGGATAAGTAATCCAAATAGTTGTGGATATGTTATTGGTATACACGGTAGTCCTGGTGTTGGTAAAACAAAACTTATCAAGACTTGTATAAGCAAAGCAATGAATATCCCATTATCATTTATCTCATTAGGTGGTATAAGTGATTCAGCTTATCTGAATGGACATAATTATACATACGAGGGAGCTACTTATGGTAAAATAACAGAAAGTTTGATTAAATCAGGTGTCATGAATCCTGTATTTTTATTTGATGAACTTGATAAAGTTTCAAATACAAGTCGTGGTGAAGAAATTATAAATACTCTTATTCACATCACTGATTCTGTACAGAATGATAAATATACTGATAAGTATTTTGAAGAAATTGATTTAGACTTATCAAAATCTCTTATCATTTTTACATATAATGACGAAAACCTTATTAATCCTATTCTTAAAGATAGAATGATAACTATAAAAGTCCCTGGTTATAATTCTAAAGAAAAGATGAGTATTTGCAAAGATTATATTATACCAGAACTTTTACCAAGATATAATTTAAAAGTTGGTGATATAGTTTTTGAAGAAAAACTTCTACAACACATTATTGAAAACAATCAAGAAGATGGTGTGAGAAATATAAAAAATATTGTCAATGATATTATTTCGTGGGTAAATATGATGAAATACATACCAACTGATAATATCAAAATAAAATATCCATATCATGTTTCTTACGACTTTTACATTAGATATTGTAATAAATATGAAAAACCCCCTAATATGACAATGTGTTCTATGTATACGTGATAATTGTATTAGATTCAACTATTTGGTTGATTGTTTCTATTTTTATAAGCTTATTGAATTGTTCCAAGCATTCAATTGTATTATTTGAAGGTTTATCATTTGTGTTAAGAATTTTAATTTCTGATATATCTTTTTTAAATATTCCTAAACGATGAACATATAATTTAAATAACCCTAACATATTTATGGTTGTATCATACCAGGAATACTGATATACCATCAATCTGAATTTTATTATTTTTTTGTTTATTTCATTATAGTCAATTTTCACACCATATTTATGTATCAAGACGTCTATGAAATAATTTATCATATTTGCTGAAATGTTTGTTTGTAATGTTATATACGGATTGTTTATTCTAAAATCATATTTGATATATTTTTCTGTCATTTTCGATAAAATCATACATATTTTGATTGTGTCTTCTATACTTTCATCTTCATATTTCAATTTTGATACGAAAAGTTTATTATTGTATTTATCTATCATATTATATCCTATATTATGCAACATATCAGATATTATTTCGATATTGTATATCGATCTTCTTGTCATCTCATAAAACTCACCATTCAATGAATAATACATTAATATTTTTTGATACAACTCATTATTTTGTTGACAAATAGTATATGATTCTTTTTCATTGTTATTTAATTTCAATATATCATTGAGAATCACACATCTTTTATATGGTAAAAACAACATTATATTGTTTATGAGATCATGTGATAGTTTGTCTAACATATTGTTTGAAACTTATATTAACAAAATCATTTTTTGTTTTATCAAGAACATTTAATTTTCAAGACAAAAAAATATTTTTGATTTATAAGGAAAATACTTTTTATTGAGATGAATATCAAAGATATTGACTCTCTGAAAAAAACATATATTCTAATTTTGTTTATGATTACCATTATTTTAATTATTGAACAATTAGTATCTCTTTCATTTTTTACATACAAATATACAACTCAATTCAATCTTGGAAACCTTTTAAAAAATATTTGCAACAATTCTTATGTTGAATTCGAAACTAACAGATTTCAAATTTCTAAAGATGAACAAAAACTGATTATAAAAAATGATACGACATATCAAAATTATACTAACTTGATCTCATATATTGTTGTCATTATTACACTTATCTATATTTTATTAAGCTTTTTTATGATTTTTGGACATAATTTTATACAAGGTTTTATAAATATCGAAGATACGTTTTTGTCTATATTAGAGACTCCTTTGATGGAAAATATTAAAAACATGTTTTATTTTATTTCATGTTTGTTCTTAATATTAATCCCTTTCTCTATTTTTGGTCAAAATAGGCTTTTCAAGTTAGATAAAGAAATGAATCACCTTATGCAAATTATTTTATTTGTGACAGGATTCTATTTGATTTATTCAAAAGAGCTTGACATTTCATATTTTGCATTTTCTATTATCCTTTACACCATCTTTTTATTGAAAACATACTTTGAAAAACATGCCAATGCTGACAATGAACAAGATTTTGAAATGAAAACTGGTACAGTATTATACCAAATGATGAAGGATATTTTCATCAATAATAAACAAGTTCATAACATATTGGTGTTGTTAATTATTGTGTTAATATGTTTTGCAATATCTTTAGTTATTCAATTTATGAAATCTTCCAACATTATTGATAAAAATGAAACCTATTTCATTTTCTCTCAAGATACAAAAGACACCACACAATTGAAAGAGCTTATCTATCCATTATTACTTCTATTTATAATACAAGTCATTGTTTTTGCTTCAAAAACCTTTAATTCATATATCAATCATTATATTCTTCACAAACCCAATCAAGCTTATAAAATTCATCTGAAAAACATCAGTGATATTTTTGACAAAATGGTTGAAAACAACATGTCAAATGCTTCTCATAATTCTATTTGTATTAATGTTGCAAATGCAGTTCATCTTTCCATTTATAATTCAATATTCAATAAAACAAATTCAAAAATATTACCAAAACTTAATTACGAAACTACGTGCGAAAATAATAGTAAAATAGTTTATAATGATCGTGAAGAATACAATCCCATGACCTATTTTTCAGAACTTTTCATTGATAAGTCGGATTCAAGTTGTATTAAATATAAGAATGATGATTTAGCTCAATTTGTTTTCAATGTGATTTCACATGAAAAAGATCCGAAAAAATTTGAAAATCTTTTACAATCAAGTATTTACAACATTATAAACAATAAAACGTATGATGGTGTAAAGAATTTAAAATTTTCAGATGAATATGAAAACAACAATAATGTCAATGATGAAATAACACCATCAACAAGTATTACTCCTTATTCACAAGATATCATTAATGATATCGTTGATATTTATGATGTTTTTCACGAAGAATTCAAAAACCTTACTATATTAATGATAAAAAGACTACGTAAATGTCATGATAAAGACGATGACGGATTTTCTTTATCAAATATATCAATAGACATATTCAAAAACAACTTTCATTATTACGATGATGTACTTTCAAATAATATTAAAAAATCATACATGAAAAGATCTTTCAAATTGATAGAAAAAATGTTTTTTCAAGTAAACAACTTATTATCAGATAGAATAACAGTTCGTGAAGAAGATCAAAAACTCACAAAATTTGTAGTGAATAGTTTCAACTCTTTTTATGATAAACATGACAAATTTTATGGAAATGAATTAATAAAGATTGATAAAAAGTTTATCGATGATATTTCAAGATACGACGGAATTGATGATATAATAGATTTATTGGAAGAGTATTTATTGTTACCATTGACTAATCCAGAAAAGGCAGATATTAAAACGTATTCCGAGAATTTGATTAAATCTTATACTGACAAGTATGAGAATAGTAAAGATATTCTAACATTGAAAAAAGTAAGTTTTTTAAAAGGAATTGTAGATGTAGATAAACAAATTGTAGATATAGATAAACTTAACAAAGATATATTGCAAAACAAATTGAAAGAATATAATGATATTGTTGATAATATCAATAAAATAAATACTGAAACGAATAAGAAAAAATATTTTATAGAAGAAAAGGATTCCAGACAAATTTTAGATGATGCTTATCAAGCGTCTCAGTCAGTTTACATATTATTTGTTATTTATATTATAACTGTTCTCATTTTGAATACATTAAGGTGATAAATATTTTATTTGTAAAGATTAAATACAATATATGTTGAAAAGAAGTACTGTTTATGAAAAATCAAATATGTTTCAATTTGTCTTTCTGACTATTATTATACTTCTTATTGTGCAATATTTGTACAATTTAGCAATGTTTGTCAAAAAATACAAGACTTCTTTTGATTTTGGACAAATGATCAAAAATATTTGTAAAGATGAATTCTTTGAATCAGAAAGTCATAGATTTGAAATTGCTAAAAATGAAGAAGAGTTGAAAAATATATTGAAAGATATTGATTATTCAAAACCATCAAAACTTATTATTATTATCATTATGATTGTATCTTTGTTATTCTTAGGTATTTTGGGTTCATTAAGTGTCAATTTGTTTTTTAATATGAATTTCATCAATGAAATATTAGGAAACTCATCTCAAGAAAATAGTCTTTTGAAAGGATTATTACAATTTATATTACCCAGTACAGTCTTTCAAACAATAATTGTAGTTATGAAACTGTTATTTGAAAAAGAAATATTGTTAGGTATTTTCATATCTATTGCATTTATTGTCAATTTGTTCATCATATTATTATATCCATATAACATTTACAAAGAAGTGTTCAACGAGGTTTTTAAGATGAAATTTCTTCCCGATTTGCCCATTAGTAAAAATATCAATTTATTGACAATTATTATTATTTTACTATTCCTAAGATTGTCTCATTTTATTGTTGACAAAGAAGGAACGGGTATGTTTTCCACTTATTTGAAAAGCATTTCATTATTTCTCAGTGATGATATTTTTGGCACGATTGTATATTTGATTGTAATATTTGGATATATGTTAATATTTTCATATTTACAACAAATATCAAAAAAAGAAGATAAAACTTCAAACTTTGAAGATAAAACTTTTATTGATTTTATGAAATATACTTGGGGACTAGATCAATCATCAAATTCTTTTACCTTACACAGTATGATTTTTATTGTATTCATCCAATTAGTTTGGTATTTTATGATAAAAAATAATGAGTCAAATAATCACAATACTGTATTAACATTAGTTATGATACCGATAATTTGCTTAGTTTTACTATTCGTTATCGAAAGGTCCGGGTTGGTAAATAATAATTTTATTCGCCAAAATATTGTCTCGAACCCAATATCATTGTATAAAACACATTTGTTTGATATAAATAAGGAAATAAATAAAATACTACATTATGAAAACGAAAATTATGTCGATAGTGACAATTCTATAAATATATGTCAAAATGTTGGCAATGCCATTCTTTCTGTATTATATAGTGATCTTTTCAAAAATATAAGTAGTTCAGAAATAGATATTACACCGGAATTTAAGTATACACTTGTGTGTGATAAAGAATCATATGATTTTAAAGGTGATAAACTTTATGATATCATGTTTTATATCAAACAAAAAAGAAAAGAACAAGATATTTTCTTTGATCCTATCAATTGTTCAAAAGTGAATAGAAACATTTTTGATATTATTCAAACCAATGTTACAAACTATAATGAGCAAGTATTGAAAGATAAACTTAATGCAGCTATTATAAATGTTTTAAGTAATAGATTATATTATGACGATAGCGATTTCTTTATTGTGAAGAACGGTGAATATAAAAATAATAAACTGGTTGATATTGCCAAAATTTATGACAATCAAATTCAATTAAAAAAATACGACAGTGTAATCGATAAAGTCATTGAACAATATAAAGAAATCAAATCTTTTTACCCAACATCTTATACCAACGATGAACAATATACAAAAGAAAATATTAAAAAACTCACTTCAGAACTTTTCAAAAGATTTAATAATATTAATGAAATCATGAGCGATGTTTATGTTTTAAATGAAAAAGCAAAAATTACAAATTATATTATTTCAAATTATAACAATATCAACACGACAGAACCCTATAATCACAGAAATCTTTGGAGAGTATCATCTTCATTGGAAAAAATACATGAAAATTTCAATCAAATAAATGATTTTATGGAATCATCAGTCAAGATATTGAAGTTTTTGAAGGACAATAAGGTTGAAACTGTTTTTAATGATCGCAAAGATGAATTCAAAAAACATGCAAAGGAAATTGATAATATGATGGCAAAATTGAAGGATATTGGAATAAAATTTAATTCTCAAAACATGTATTCATCAGTTATGTTAAAAAACATATTAAACAATAATTTTGAAAGCATAAATAAAGAAAATGTTATTAAAATGTTACAAAGTATATCAGAGATATCAAAAAGTATTGATGATTATAAAAGAACAGTCGAAAATGATATTGAAAAAAATATGAATAAAAATGTTGCTGATTCTTTCAATAAAAAAGCTATTGACAGTGATAGATTAATATATTTTGTTTTATTGAATTATATAATTGTCATTGCAATAACAAATTTTATTATCTAATTAATATATTAAATGACAAATAGTATATATTTGATAGGTAATAAAAATGATTTTCAAGAATATGTACAAAATCCTGATAATATTAGTTCATTACCTGTGAAAAACATACCTGCTGCGTATTTTCCATTCTTTTACTCTTCAAGTGAATCTTCTGTAAATAAAATGAAAACTCTGTTTCCACTTTTTGAAACAAATGATTTAAAAACTTCCAGGAAAAATAAATCTGCTCAACACAATATTGATACTGAAAAACTTTTCGCTTCATTATCAATTCTTGAAGAAGACTATCAACCTTATAATAATAATAACATTAAACATATAACAACTTTTTTATTTATTTGTTTTATTATACTCTCTATGATAGTTCTCAAATTCATTAACTACTTTTTTGAAGATACATATATCTATATTATATCGGGAGCTATAACATTTTTTCTTGTAATTTGTCTTATGTGGGCTTTTGTTATAACGGGTAATGGTATTTAATTTTTTTTATCTATGAATAACATAAGGAGAAACATTTGAATGTTTAACAATTATTTTGCTGATTTTTTGAAAAAATTTGAGATGAATTTTAAAAATTTGCAACATAGTGTTCCAGAAGGTATTGTTACTAAAAAAGGTGTTAGTATCGATTTCATCAATGATGACTTGGTAAAATCTATGGATAAAAAAAAATACGATTTCTATGTACAATTTATGGCAGAAATTGATAAAAATCCTGAAAATTTCAAAAAAGTACTTTATGAATATAAACTTATCAAGAATGATCAGGAAAAATTGGATAAACTTTTGGATGATATTGCGAAACAATACAACAAAATTTTTTCGGTTACAGATATGAACGCTCTTGCAAATGAAAATATATACAATGCCATAATGAATGATAAAAAGGAAAATGAAGGAACAAAATTAAAAGAATTCGAAAGTACTATAGAAAAGAAATACATTGGTGAAGGAGTACCTGATACAAACAAAATATTCAACTTGACTGGAGGCGGAGACGGAGACGGGGATGATTTGCGAAAACTGAATGAAAAAAAACAAGAAATACAATCTCGGAAAATGAAATATTTGGATAATATTCAAAAATATAAGGATATTTACAAAAAGGATCAAATATTGTCAACTTACAATGATAAAATTGATACTGTTATGAATGATGAAAATGTTATGAGTGACTACAAAAAGGCAAACATGGTCAAAAATGTTATAGATGAAATAGAGGATGAGGACAATAGATATTCTATAAATCAATTATATATATCAAAAGAAGATAAATTAGTATTTATCGGTGTAACATTTTTAATAAGATTACTTGCTTTATCTTTAGTTGATTGGTCTCTGAAAACAAATTATGTTGTATCGTTTACAGATGCTTTCTTAATGTATATTTTTCTTTATACGGTTTTTATCATATTTATTATTGTTATAGTAAACATTTCATACAATATGCCTCTTTCGCAAATATATAGCAGCGATTCCACAATTTTATCTAAACTTTCAGGAACATTGTATTACTTCTATTTGATTCCTGGTCAAAGATTACAAAATTCAGGTAGAATTTTATTTCATTTAGGATTGTTATATTTTGTCACAATTGTATCAATTATTATTAAACAAACACGAAAAAGAAATTATGATGAAAAAGATCAATTTGAACGATATGATTATTCGTATAAACGTGAGGTCCGAAATACACTGAGTTCTTTTACTTTAACTGCATGGATATTTCTTTCGTTTTTAGTTATAATGTGATGAAAATATTTATTTCTGTTATTTAGAGGTATCCAATAAAACATTTCGTTTGAAATGAAAGATGCAGATGCAAGAAATCAAATGATTAGCGAAGTGACAAAAGATGAAATATTAAGAGATGACGAATATCAGACACTCAATATAAGAAAGAAAATCAATAAATTTTTGGATTTGACAGAAAAAAAGGAAGTACAAAAATTACAAACCAAAATTAATGATCAAAAATTAAAACATCTTGATGAAAAAATAAGAAGTGAAATAGAAGAAAAAAAGAAAGAAGTTGATTACGAACAATTAGAAAATCAAATTCGGAAAGCAAAGAATGATATTGCAGAAATAAAAGTCAAACCTCCTTCATGTGATTCGGAGAAAGATGCTGCAATTATAAAAAAAAGAACAATTCAAATAAGAGATTCCAAAAGATTACAAAAAGAAATCCTCGATAGTTTGAAACAAAATTCAAAGTGGGTAAAAGAGAAACAAAGTATTGAAGATAAAAAATCAGAGATACAATTGACTCCTGAAGAAACCATTGATTTATCAAAATATAGACGATTTTTTGCCAATATTTACAATGGCGATGATGAAGATGTAAAAAATAGATGTACTGGAACAATATATGAATGTTTTTCTCAAAAATTTAAAAAGGCAAAATCATTTTATCAAAATGAAACTCAAAAAGTTGAAAAGATGAAAATGCTTCTCGAAAAACTATTCGATAGCAAAATAAGTAGCATAGCTGATCCTACATCAACTAAAAAGACATATGATTATTTAGTTGAAGAATTAAGAAAACGTATCGGAAACAAATCACCAGAATCACCAGAATCACCAGAATCACCAGAATCACCAGAATCACCAGAATATGTAATTGATAAATTGGAAGAACCATTTAACGCTAAATATATCAAATATGCTAAAACTGTATATTTAGATGATCTTAAAGAATCAACTGGAATTGTGCCTGAATATTTCAAGTTGTTTTCAAAAGAACAATTTGAAAATGCAACTGATACATTTTATAATAAATTCAGTACAAAAAGTGATAATGAGAAAATGGTGAAAATGATCAACAAAGAAGCGTGGGAAGGTATTGGTAGCAACATTAATAAATTTGATACAGATCTTCTTTTAAATGCTGATATTCCGAAAGAAGTTCTTTTGAAACTTGATAAGGATAAACAACCTGTATTGTATAGAAAAAATCCGAAAAAATATGCATTTTTTGAAGATAGCGTTAAAGCTAATAAACAAATTATATCAGAAAAATCAACAATTGATGAAATAAAATCAGCTTTGTCAAACTCGTATAAACAAATTAATTTGGAAGAAATTAAATTGGTGTACAATAAAATTGAACAGACGGTGGACGAAAATGTTAAAACAGAATTAAAAGATGCACTTTTTCTCAAATTAACAAAAGAAAATGTAAATGCCATAATGACACAAGAAAATGATGATGAAATAAAAAAAGAAAAAGCATATATCGTAGATCTTATTATCGAAAAAGAGAAATATAGTTTATTTAATTTGGTTCAATTTCCAGAAGATGAAACTGATGAAAATGAAAAGAAAATAAAAGAAGGTATTACAGAACTCTCATATAGTGATTTATTATCTTTATCTAAAGAATTGGGAAACTCAGAAGAAACATCTTTAAAACATTACGTGAAAGGCGAAATTAAAAAAAAAGAGGATGAAGATAAGAAGGAGATTTTACCAAGTATAAAAAATATGTTATTGGGCAATTTTTTATTGGGAGAATTTGGAAAAAAATCATATGGTTTTAAGTACAAAGCTCCACCGATGATGGGAGGAAAATGTGAAGAGATGACAGGAGGAAAAAGTGAAGAAAAAGACAAAAGTGATGAAAGCAAAACTCTGACAGTATCCTCAAATTTTAATACAGAGATGTTTGAAAAATGGATTGATTCTCTTGAAGATGAAAAAGAAGTTATAGATATTTTCAAAATTATCAATTTAAACAAATTCTCGGAAATAGCTACAGATCCGTCTAAACCTGCTGAAAAAATTCAAGAAATTGTTAGTGTAATAGAAACTAATAAAAAAGAAATTAAAAAATACAATAGTAGTAAAAATACAACAAATATCAAAAACCTTGAGAATATAACAAATAGTATAAAATCTTCCTTAAAATCTTTAGAAAAAAATGGTATCGTAAAATCTACAAAGAAAGATGAAATATCTAATCAAATTAAAAATGTTAGAGATTATATTTCATATATTCAAGAATATGATAAAAAAGTGAAGGATATAAATACATTAATGAATGACATGAGTTCCAAAAAAGAAAGTTGGGACAGAATAAGTAAAGGAAATTCGCAATCGCAAAATATAGTTGCAGAAATCAATAGTCTTGTCAAAAAGTTAAACGTTATTATTGAATCATATTTTTCAAATGAAATGTCTAATAAAACTATTAAAACAACACCAACAACAGAACAACAACCACAAAATGCATCAAGGGGATCACCAGAAGCAGTTTCATTACAAGATATAAAAGAAAAGGCATCCAACTCAATCAATAAAATGATTGATATCTTTAAGGAAATATTAAAAAAGAAAGGAAAGTCTCTTGGTAATAAAGAAGATGAAACAGAAGGCAAATATTCTGAATTATGGAAAAAGTATGTCAAAGATATCAACGATGAAGATAAGCAAATTGAAAAATCAAGAGATATGTTTTATAAATCTTTTAAAGCTAATAATTTAGATCCAACAGATGCTCTTGTTTTAACAAATGATAATAGAGTTGTGTTTGTGATAACAATTTTCATATTTAGACAAATATCACTTGCTGTAACAGAAAGACTTATTGAATCAGGATATATTACGACATTTCATAATTCGTTATTTGTTTACAGTGTAACATATATTTTTCTCATACTCTTGACACTGCTTATAGTGAATATAGATGAATATAAGTTTCGTATAATATTCAATCATTTCAACATGCATAATGGTGTATCAAAAATATTATATCATGTAGTTATCAAATTATCATTGATTATTATGTTATATTCACTTGCAAATAAAATGAACCCTTCAATGAACAAAGATCTGAATAAACTTAGCGAACTTGACAAAATGCATTTAATATATAAATTAGAAATAATAACCATATCAGTGTTTTGTTTAATATCAATTATTGAATTCATGTAAAATCCTAAATTGTTTTATAGAGTTATAATCTATTTTTAGCATCGTTTAATCTATAAATATCATATGCTAAGTATGATGCAAATATAAGCCATAGTAAATATGGAATTACTAAATATATTGATATGAAGTTGTTTGTTGTATAAAATTGCATAATCATCATAATACATGTAATAAGTGTTAGTATTGTTATGACGAAAGCTAACAATAGATTATTCGCTCCGAACATAATTGGTGTAAATGTCAAATTGAAAGCTAAATTCACGACTGGTATGATCCAATACCAAAACGATTTATCATATATACCAAAATACAGGGATATTCCAAGAAGCAAATATAAAATAGGCCACACTATCGAAAAAGTTATTGATGGTGGTGTGAGTTCTGATTTTTTCAAATTTCTATACCATTCTCCATCCGCTTTGTATAATAAAGACGATGAAGACCCTAAAATCAAAGGTGATAATATAAATGCTACCTTTGATATTTCCATTTTATTTGTTTTTCTTTCTATAAATAATAAATAATTAATTTGAGATATCGTGCTGTGCTACTACTTCCAAGATCTATACTCTGATCGTTTGAAGATAGGCTTAAGGAATTTTATGATTTTGAGTACATGTTTATAACTTTTTCTAAAAAATAAAATAAGTTTATGAAATTCTAAAATATATAATGAAATGTACTCATTTTAGGGACTTAAGGAATCTTATAATTTTGAGTACATGTTCATAACTTTTTCTAAAAAATAAAATAAGTTTACAAAATTTTGAAATATGTGAAGGAATGTACTCTTTTTAGGGGCTTAAGGAATCTTATAATTTTGAGTACATGTCAGTGACTTTTTCTAAAAAATAAAATAAGTTTATAAAATTTTAAAATATGTAGTGAAATGTACTCATTTTAGGGACTTAAGGAATTTTAAGAAAATTAAACAATTGTTAAGAAAAAATGAATATCATATTATATATAATATCAATTCAATTATGGGAGGAGGAATGTCTTCTGAAAAATTTAGACATCAGGAAAACTATGTTATGAAAAATATCGAAAAAGAAAAAAAACGTATGTCACATTATAAAAACTGTAATGGAAAAAATCGTTATAATGACGAACAAATAAAAATGAAGTTGAGACAAGAATATAATAACAAAGGACACTTTAAGAATTGTATTAATAAAGACGATTTCATATGTCATGCGCATTGGAACTATAACAAAAATTATTAAAACAAAATCTACAATTCGATATTACCTCAAAAAAAGTAAAAAGTTTCTAATAAAGACTTTTTATACATTTGGAATATAGTTAATAATAAATGAGAACTGTTGACAAGTATTCATAACAACAGAACTAATTAACTCATCTATTTTTATATTATTACTATTTGTGATTTCAAAGGAATTCTTATCAGTTTCTATTATTTTTTCAAAAATTTGTTTCCCCTTTTTCAGATGAATACATAATATAGATCCTTTTTGTAAATCTTCTGTATTCAATTTGATTTTTAAGTTATTATTTGATAAAACTGCAACCTCATCAATATTTATAGCATCATTACCGATTTGTATCTCATTATCGTATAAATCAAATATTGTTAATTTCCAAATACCACTATCAAGTAAAATATTTTCAATATCATCACATGTTTTCCACACATCCCATAATGAGTTTTCTTGAAATAACGTAAATATATACATGTCACTCTGCATATCATTAGATATTTTGAGTTTGATAAAAGGAGTTGTCATCGAAATAAAATGAGGTAATATAAGATTACCAGGGAACAGTAAATAGTTTTTCGTATTGATATCAATTTGCTTTTGGAAACCATTTATATATGGATACTTTATCCAATCTCTTGTAGCAGAATTGAACACCATAGATTTATATAGAGATTTTTGTGATATATTTGGTTGTAATGTAAAAGAAACAGATGGTGTATGCTTTGTATTTATATCAGATTCGAAAGTTTCCAATTGAGTTGCTTCTTCATAAACAGGAATAATAGATCTTTTTTTTTCCAATTCTTTTAATTTCAAATTAATCATTGTTTCGTCTGAAAATTCATTTTCTAAAGAATAGTCAGAACTTTTTGGTTGAGCATTTGATTCAATAGCTTTGTTTATATTTTCTTTTTCTATAAATTTTTCATAAATACCTTTAATTTTTGATAAGGTTATTGTATTCAATTCACCAACATTTTTATCAGCATGTTGATATTCTTTATAAATATGTTGAGAAACCTTTTTAATTAACTCTTCAAGTTTTTCTTTTGATAAAGAAACATTGAATTTGTCATTCAGCATTCTATTGCAAGCAACAAATATTTTGATTGAATTTTGACTACTGAAGAATTCATCCATATTTAAAATATAATAATATATTCAAAACAATAAAAAAAACACGATTATTTAATAATTCATCTTCCTGTTGCTTTTGCTTCTTCAGCTTTCGCAGCAGCAAGTTTAGCGGCACTGGGTGGGAAATGATGAGCAATCAATCTTTGAAGAATGAAATATGTTACCTTTTCTCCTTCTTTGACTGCAAGAATTGTCTTAAGTTTTTTATCAGGGAAAAACTCTCTGCGATTTTCGGGATTATTAAGATTATGTTGCTTAACATAAGAATTGATATGTCTTGTAATTTCAGTTCTTGACATCTCAGTTCCCTTATCTACACCGATAAAAGAACAAAGTTCATCTGAGATTTTACAAGGTTTGGCAAAACCGGAAGGAGTTTTCTTAGCCTTATCCTTCTTTTTTTGTACCTTATCGATGATCTTTTTTTGTTTATCAAATTCTTTAATAAGAAGTTTGAGAGACAATTGAACACTCTTTACATGCGATGATAGTGCAACTACTTTCTCAAGAAGATTTCCAATAACATCATCACATTCACCTTCTTTTGTAACATTACCTTCAGTAACAGGTACGACAACTGGTTCAACAACGGGTTCTGAGACAGGAGTCGCCTCTTTCTTTACAACAACTTTCTTCTCCTTTGCAGGAGTCTTAGCAACAGTTGAACCTTTAGTAGCAGATGGCATTATTCTTTTCTTTTTATGTTTGTTACTATAACCATAATCTTTATATAGTTTTTGATAATAAATTAGAAATTCTTACCATATTTGATTTATCGTTTTCACTTAATATGTCCCAACTCTCTTTTTCTACTTTATCGACAAATACATTCACAAATAATGAACCCCCGTTCAATCCATGATCATTCACTTTTACATAATTATTCGTAAACCTATCTATTTGTACCTGGATTTTACTATTATCTATATAAATCATCTCCTTCATAACACCTATTAGGTGTTCATGCAAATTTATATTTACAGATGTTATAAGATCTATGGTTTTATTTTCATTTATTATATATTCGTAATTTGCATCAGTTTTGATTGTCATATGTATTATAATTTCGTGTTCAATGTCATCGTCACTTATATATTCTTTCACAACTTTCGGAAAAGAATTACAATATACGTCTACAAATATAGGTTCTTCTATATCTACCAATATCAATCTTAACTTTTTTTTCGCATTATTCTTTAATTCTATCATCGATATTTCTAAATTTATTTCATGCAAATGTTTCTTATTATTTCTTGGATTATAATATGATCGAGGTTTAATATTTTTATTAATAAATGAATCGGCCACATCGAAAAATACATCCTTCAATATATCTGTTGTGTTTTCTTTATCAAAAAAGGTATTCCATATTTCATACCAGTCGTCAAAACATGTATCCTCCTCATTATAAATAAATTTGTCATTTATAATTGTATCATATGCTATTGATGCCTCTTTGAATTTATGTATCCGTTTTGATTTTTCATCTTCATCTTCTATATTTATTAATTTATCAGGATGACAAGATATAGCTATATCACGATATTTCTTTTTAACTACATCTTTTGCTGAATTTCTTGGAATACCAAGAGTGTCATACGGATTCATCTTTTAAATTATATAAAATGATAATGTTTATATAAATGAAATGATATGTTAAATAATGATTCTCAAAATTTATGGAGTATTCTGATTGAAAACTTTAAATTTATTCTTGAAAACAATACTTATTATAAACATATTCTCAGTTTTACACAAAATTCTGATAATAACTTATTATTATATGGCCATTATGGTTTCCCAATTGATCTTTTCATTGACGAACTTTTAAAACGAAAATTTGATTTAGATCATCTTCACAAACAACATTGTGTATGGGGTAAAGATATACATTATTTACATAATAACAATTTTTTGGAAATTGATCTTAATAATCCTGATCTTTCAAAAAAATTCTCCAATATTTCAAAATTCTTAACAAATGTTACTACAAACAAACATATCGTAAAACAGAAACATTATATTATTATTAAACATATCGATTCATTATCTCAAAACGATTTCGCTTGTTTTCGTATAATTTTAGAAAAATATTCTAAAAATGCAACTTTCATATGTATTACTCATAAATTGGATAAAATAGATATTCCTGTGAGAAGTCGGTTCTCTTTAATTAGAATGCCTTTATTACAACATTCTGAAATTATTCATATTTTCCACACCTATTTCAAGAAACAACTCAATGAACATCTTTTGAAAATTAAAACAAGAGATATCATTAAATCCATCTTCTTAACAGAGGTACAAAATAAAAACTCCGATATTGTATCATGGGGTTTTTGTGTCTTGAATTATCCACCTCTTCAAGATTTTATTAAAAATCTTTCTTTGAAAAAAAATAATTTAGAAGCTATTCGAAAAATATCTTATGATATTTTCCAATATAATATCAATTTATCTCAAATTGTTGAAGATCTTTTGAAACTTATTCCAAAGAAAAAATTTATCATTCTTCATTACAGTTCGCAAATAGATCACATTTTATGTCTCACCAACAATGGAAGAGAACCTATTTATATTGAAACCTTCCTTTGTCAAGTTCTTTTGTAATTTGTTTTAGATTTACATATATATGATGCAAATAATCTATTCGAATGATGTTCAGAATACGATTCGTCTTTTTCTAAATAATATTTATCCCATATTTTTTCAATGTTTATATACGAATCTGTTTTATAATCACCATAGTATAACACAGTTAAATATATATCAAAATCATATATTTGCATACATAAATCATAAACCGAAGCACCTCCTATTATGAATATTTTATCTATAATTTTTTGATTCTCACAATATTGCAAACCATCTTCCAATGACGATACTGTTATACATTCGTCATCATCATATTTTCTATCTGATGTTATCACAATATTTAAACGATTTTTCAAAGGTCTCCTTCGTAAAGATAACCATGTATTTTTCCCCATTATTACAGCATTTGTCATTTGCTTATTAGCAATATTGGTAGTTATATTTTTGAATTTTTGCATTTCTTCGAATATTTTCCAAGGTATTCCATTTTTATAACCTATACCACCATCGATTGTACATGCCAAAATAATGTGAACAGACTTCATGTTATCACATTAACTTATTTTTTTATATACTTATTCGATAACAATATAATTGTTATTACCAAGGTTATTGATACAATAATAACTATATATTCTGTTAAGGAGTTGGTTTGATAAACATAATGTTGTAAAAACAGTATCATACATACAATATATATCATATATATATTCAAAGAATTACCAACATTATCAAATGCATTTATTGTTGTTTTTAATTGTTCATCTTTTTTAATATTATTTATGTCACTAGTTAATAAATCATAATGCGTTGTTAGATAATGAATATAATCATGATTTGGTACTATCACTTGAGGATGGATTGAACTTCGTATCTGATTATTTATTTCTCGATATATTAAAGTATTCTTGTAATTGTCCAAATTGTGTTGAATTTCGTTTATCAGTTGTATAACATAAATGGAATTCATATAATTGTATTTTTTTAATTTACTTGTTTTGTTGATATCACTCGGTCTGATTCCTTTTGTTGTGATTGTATCAAAAAAAATGTCATTATAATAAAATTCCTCATATTTCTTATTTATATCGTCGAGTTTATCAGAATCTTCTATTGTTGGTAAATAATAATCAATATGTTCTTTAATATTTTTAATAAATTCGTTATGTGTAACACCACCATCATCCAAATATTGTGATATTTTCTTAAAATTGCTTCTTATAATCTCATAATCGACAATATTTTTCAATACATCTTCTATATAGTATTTCTTTTCTTCATCAAATGATTCATATTCTGGCTCTTCTGCATTTGGTAATTTGAAATAAAGATTATCAAAATATCTTAAATAGTGTAATGATGCTTTATTTAATACTATATATTTCAAAAAATCATTATCTTTGTATGCTTGTAGTTTTATTTGATTGATTTTAGCAGTATCAGATATATTATGATATGATGATATGTTATTTTCAAGTATTTGATCAAATGTCCTACTTTCCGTATTGTATTTATTATTATTCAACTCAAAAATATCATTTTGAATTTCACTTGAAGTTATTAATGAATTCAATATAGTAAATGTCCCATTATAGATATTTATATCACTGTTCATATCTTGTAAAATTATATCTATATCATTAAACTTCTTTTCAATATATGATGAAACAATATAATATATGAAACCGAAAACAATTATGTAACATGTTAATAATAGTCCATATGGTTTTACATAGGTGAACATTATCATCATAACTGAAATAATGATGTATAACAATTCTATGGTTTTCTTTGAATTGATAAATTTAGTTTTAATATCTTCATATTTTGTATTGATAAAGTTGTGTATATTATAACGAAGACTCTCTATTTCCAATCCAGAAACAGAATTTTGCAAACATATAGAATTATTCAATTTAAAAAGGTCTATATACCATCGAAATTCTACCACTGAAGAAAAATTGGAGTATATATAATATAAAAATATGATTAAGAAGACTATATAGAGATAATAAGATTCGTATAGAAACTTCACACTTTCTAAACTTTGGGATTTACTAATAGTCTCTGTTAAAGTACTTTTTTCTGTATTCATATTCTCATAGGTTTTCAATGCTTCATCGACATCGGCTTTATTATTCAAACATGTTTGATCTTTGGATAGTTCGTCAGACATTCATTTATCTATTATTAAATGAATATTTAAAAAGTAAATAATTGTCACTATTTAATTGTTTTTTTTGAAGTTTTTTTGGGACGAGAAACATTTTTATCCTTAACAGTTTTTTTAACAGGAGATTTGGTAACAGTCGGTTTACCACCAACTAGTCCTTTTCCCATCATCACATCCACACTTGCTAAATAATTAGTCATGTTCTACGATTATATGATAAAATTATTCACTTAAAGTTCTCTGATATATTGATTGGTTTTTTTACAGGGGAATTTTTTGGATTTGATGATTTGTGACTAAACTCTTCTCTACATATCATAGATGAAACTCTCATGTTCTACGATTATACAATATATTTATTTATTGAAACATTTCTCTAAAGCATATTCTTGACTTTGATCTTCTATTATACCATTTTTAATATCCTTCAATTTTCTCTTACCTTCATTTAATGCATTCTGATGAATTTCTATTTTATTCTGAATTTCCAATATTTCTTCATCTGATTTGTCTTTTAAACTTATATTTTTCATTGAATCTAAATTGGATTTCAATTGTTGTATATAATTTTGCATTTCATTTTGCAAATGTTTCTTTTTTACCGAAATATCAACTTCGACATCATAATATATCGGATATGCAAATTGTTGAACATCCTTTTCACGATTTAAATATGAAATATATGGTGAAATATTGTCTAAATATTTGACAGCACCTTCTTTGGTAAATATACCATCTTTTAAGAATTCTTTACTGAAATCTTGGTAGTTATCTGGCAAATCTTCTTCTCGTAGAAGATTCAAAAATTTGACTAAATCAAGTGGATTATTGCTATATGGTGTAGCAGACATTAATAAAATACGTGCACTATCCTTACCAGAAACTTCATATGATTTTCGTATCATTCTTTTTATAACATTATAATCTGGTCTTTCTATAACTGGTAAATCTATGGAAAACAATTTATGAACTTCATCAATTATTATTAATGTTTTTTTCAGCATGTCACTCCCATTTCTTTTCCTCATCATTTTAGACATTTCATTTTTGTCAGATAACATATTTGAAAACTGTTTATAACTTATAGGCTGTACCCAATTTTTTGATAAATATTTAAAAGGATTTTCAACTGCATCCTTGGGAATTTTCTCACCCCTCTTTATTTTTTGTTTGATATTCGCAGAACAAACGTCTATGAACATATTTTTCCATATATCAGCTTTCAAAGTATGTCTTGTTACCCATAATATTGTATAATTTTCGGGCTCAAACCCAGTCGAAGCAATTGAAATAGCCGAACATGTTTTACCAGTACCAACTGAATGCCATAAAAATAGTCCTTTAAAAGGAGAATCGCTTTTAAAGTATTCAGTAACAAATTTTTGTGAAGGTGTTAACTCGACTGATCTCTTTTTCTTTTCAAGTTTACACTTATTTATAAATTCTATTTTATCCCACTCATATTCTATGAAATTATTTCTGATATACTGTCGTATTTTCATGAATCTTCCTGGATTTCCTCCAAAAATACCAGATACCTTTCTTGATAAACTATTTTCTACATAATTATGATATTTGAAATAAATATCATCTGATATTGGTTGTGATATTTCTTCTTCTCTTCCATGAATATTTTTGGTTAAATCGTAATCTATTGCCCCATATGTTGTTAATTTTTCAAATTCTTTACTGAAATTAAGTTTTTCAATATCAATGCCACTTTTTGTTATAAATAATTCGTTTATAGAATTTACATCGTATGTTTTTTTAAGATCTTCATTTAACAACACATCATATTTGAAAACATGTAAAGGCCATCCCATTTTTGTATCAAAATTAAGACCCATTTGTCCACAATATCTGGTTCCTCTTCCTACAACTTGTTGTTCATCTGCTATTGTTAAAAGTGGGTCTAATATATGTACATACTTCACATCAAATAAATCAATACCCTCTTTATAACCTTGATCTATAATCACAATTCTTATGTTCTTACCATTTATATTGTTGTATTTGAAATTATTGTCATCTATTTTCCCTTTTCTATTATTGAAAATCTTTAATATATTTTTTTTCAATGTTATTGGAAGTTTTTTGTTAAATACTGTTCCTGAACTTAATAATGCAAAATTGTTATATTCATTTTCATGTAAATTATCAAATACTTTCATTCTTGTATCATACACATTTTGGAAACCATTGGTTATAAGTCCAGTTGCTATTAGTTTTACACCAGATATTGCTTTTTTAGTGTCGGTATAAATAATATGTTTATATAATGTTTGATTATTTTGTAAATCGTAATTATCTAAAATATTTATTGTATTTACCAATTCTTTTATCTTAGGAGATGTTTGATCCATTCTATTTATAAACCTTTGAATATCGAATTTCTTATTATCAAAACGATCTATATCTTTATTCAGTGAATTATTTGACACATTTCTGATACATTCACTTTTTTTACTGATTTTCATAAAAGATATCTTCTTATAATATATAAACAATTAATTATTATAAGTAATTATATTAATATGATATGTGATGAAAATGTATATGAATTTAATAATATACATCGTATTGTTATAATAGGTGATATACATGGTGATATTAAAAGATTCAAAAAAATCTTGATTGATGCTAATATAATAAATAACGATTTAGAATGGATCGCACAACCACCTAATACTTTTGTTGTACAGATGGGTGATCAAATTGATAGTTTAAATCGTAATAATGCTTCCAATTGGGAAGTCATGGATGACATATCTGTTTTACATTTATCAAATAGTATTGATAACATCGCAAAAAGTAAGGGTGGTAGATTAATATCACTTATTGGTAATCACGAATTAATGAATAGTATGGGAAATTTTTCATACGTTTCTGAAACTAGTAAAAACAATACAAGAAACTTTTGTTTTATGCCAGGAGGATCACTGTCATCTATTCTTGGATCAAGAAATATTGTTTTGAAAATTGGACCATTGTTCTTTTGTCATGCTGGTATTACCAAAGATCATTTAGATATTCTTGATAAATATAATAAACCAATCTGTTATCTCAATACTATATGGAAAAACTATATTCTTAATAATTTTGTAAAACCAGAAGATCAGGAAATATTCGATAAAATAATTACTTCTGATAATGGAATTCTTTGGACACGAAATTTGACTGATGAAAAAGATACACAATATATATTAAATAAATTAGGTTGTAACAATATTTTTGTAGGACATACTACTGTCGATAAAATTTCACTTTGCAATAAAAGTATATGGTTCACAGACACTGGTATTTCACGTGCATATGGAAGAAATACATATCATTACATAGATATTGATAAAATGGAAGTTAATGTAAAAACAATAGTAGAATAATTAAAAAATGAGGTTTTTTATCTTTTATATTTCATAATATGAATAGTGTTATTGACGAGTTATTTTCTCAAAAGAAGAAAGAATTACTTGAAATATACAATAATAAGATATCAATAAAGAAAAAAATGAACGAAGATGTTAACAAAATAGACTATAGTACTAATAAAATTCTTGCTACTTTGGCAAAACGAAAATAATAAAATGGTATAAAAATTATACAAGTTTATATACCATAATGAAGATAATTAATTGTGAAGAAACTTCAAAAATTAATGAATTGGATGATGAATTATATAAATATATAAACCAAAAAATAGACTTTTCAAACGATATCATTAAAACTTTTCCGAAGTCTTTTGTAAATGAGAGATTTGAGAAACTTAAATTTTATATCAAACAACTTGGTATTCTTAGAAAAAAACCTTTATTAAAACAAAGAACTATCGAATGGCTTGATGCCCGAAAAAACATTTTAACAGCTTCTGATTTGGAAGAAGCAATTGGTAAAAGTTGCAATAAATTAGCAAAAAAGAAGGCTGGAGTTATTATTAATAATATAAATTATTCATCAATTCCCGCATTGAAATGGGGGACTATGTTTGAAGAAATGGCGACACGTTGTTATTCACAAAAAAGAAAAAATATTGAAATATATGAATTTGGTTTAATTATCGACGAAAAACAAGATCATTTTGGAGCATCCCCTGATGGAATAAACGAACATGGTGTTATGATAGAAATAAAATGTCCATATTCACGAAAAATAAAAGATGGTAGTATACCAAATAAATATTATATGCAAATTCAAGGACAACTTGCAACATGTTGTTTAGAAGACTGTGATTATATTGAATGCGATTTCAAAACGTTTCAAAACCTGGAAGAATATTTAAGTAATATTAATGAAAATATTCTTGTAGATCATGGTGTCATAGCCGAATATAAGAATGTCGAAAATGGCGAATTCATATACCTTTATTCTGATCCTTATCAAACACCAGCTGACGCTATTGCAAATATCCAAGATCAGGTATTAAAAAATCAGAGTGAATATAATTTCCTTAAATATACACCATGGTCTTTGCAACAAATAAATGTTCAAAGGGTTTCTTTTGATAAGGATCAATGGGTCAATATATCAGAAAAGATTCAAAATTTTTGGAATCATGTTGAACAATGTAAAAACTTGCCTATTGAAGATATCAGACCTAAAAAAAAAGTAGAATTCATAAATGATGACTAAGCAAGCAATGATTCAAATAGTAAATTATATTTATTTAGCATATATATCATACCATAATTTCTTTTTTCATTTTTCATATTAACACATGTTGATTCATAACTTGAACCTTTTCTATTTGTAATAGTTTGATTCATACAACCACAATTATAATATGATGTATTGTTGCAATTGATGTAACACAATTTGTCTCTTGAGATTTTATTTTTCATGAAATCATTGAATATTTTGTCACCATCTTTTTTCTTCAAGATTTTATCCTCATCTTCGTAATATACATATCCTGTATATATTATATGCATTTTTGTAAATATTTCTTTTTTTCCAATTGTAACACCGTCGGTATTCATTTCAAAAGAATTCACTGTATCAATTAGAGTATCTTCTCTCATATGATATTGATTATTATGAACGTTAAGATAAGGCGATTGATATATTAAAACATAAACAGGTGTTGTTATTTCTGTTTTTTGTTGAAAATACATTTTATTTTTTTTTAAATCTTGTAAGATATTCTCAGAAATATCATTAAACGAAAGTGAAAAGAACTCATTTGTTGAAACAAAGAAATTGTCTGATAAGTAACTTAAAATGTTTTCATCTTCAGGTTGATGTTTTATACAACCGTATGTTAATAGTGGATATTGATTTTTAACGTCTTTTAAAGTTGTAAAGTTTTGATAACTTTGCGAATCTTTATGGAAATCATATCCTGATTTGAACTTGGATAATGTAGTTTCTTCTCCATTTTGAAAATTTTCTATATAGAATTCTTCTATTCTTTGTTTCAAACAAATTGTATTATATAAATATATACACAAACTCGATGCAAATATTACAATTGTGAATAAAACTTTATTCATCTTTTAATAAATCAAAATAAAAAAGATATGTATTGGAAATCAAGAAAAAACGATGTTTTCTCAAGAGTCTAGGAGGCGACTAGAGGAGAGAGGGGGGTAAAAAATAGTAAAAACGGTGCGAATGTATAGTATATAAGATTTTGTTTTTATTATCATATTATATAATAAGTTAGTAAAATTAAGTATATGACTATTTTTACTTGTAAACATTGTAATTACTTTTCTGATAGAAAATATAATTTACAAAAGCATATTAATAACAAACATGCACATGTTTTGTTAAAAAACGACAATGTGAAAAATGTACAAAATGACATCCCAAAAGTACAAAATGACATCCCAAAAATACAAAATGACATCCCAAAAGTACAAAATGACATCCCAAATATTTTTCAGTGTTCAAAATGTAATAAGATTTACAAAACTGCAAGGCATTTACATAACCATGAATCAAAATGTAATAAAGTTGACAGTCTTACTTGCCCAAGATGTATGATTTCTTTTACACATAGGAATAATAGAAATAGACATATTAAAGCAGATAAATGCAAGGCAAGAAGTATCATTTATGCACGTACACCAAATGTACAAAATATAACAAACAATAATATAACAAATAACAATACAACAAATAATATTCAAAACATTCAAAACAATGAAAATAATATTATTATAAATAACTTTGGATCTGAAAGAATAGATCATATTTCTCATGAAGATATTGTTAGAATACTTTCAAAAGGAATCAATACCATTCCATTGTATATTAAAAAGAAGCATTTTGATGAAGATTTTCCAGAAAACCATAATATTAAGTATACAAATGATAACAAGTGTAAAGTTTTAGAAGAGAACTCTTGGAGGGAAAAAGATATAGGATTGCTTTCTAATAATTTAGTGAAAGATAATACTGAAGTTCTTCTCATGTATTGTGATGAAAATGAGATTAAATTATTAAATGAAATTAAAAATGTAGAAAAATATGATCATATACGGAATAAACTTTTTATAATTTACAATAAAACAGATAACGAGAAGTATAATAGTGTTTTAAAACAAATTACAGATTTGATCAAATGTTCACAAATAAACAAATAAAATACACTATTATGTAGTTTATTTATATAAAAAATATATTAAACCACGTATTTATAATCTAAATTGGAAAACTGGAAAAAACAGGTTATTTTCTATAAGTCTAGGAAGCGAATGGGGTAGAGAGAGGGGGGCGAAAATGAGTAAAATGGTAACAATTAAGAGCAAATATGAGTAAAAATATTATATTGTTGTAATAGAATAGTGAGCAAATATATAAATATAAATGTATAAGTGTTGTTTGTGTAATTATTTTTCAGATAGAAAATATAATTACACAAGACATTTCAATAATGTACATATTACAAAAAGTCGAAAAAACGAAGTTTATGAAAAAGTACAAAATGTACCTCCAAAAATACAAAATGTACCTCCAAAAATACAAAATGTACCTCCAAAAATACAAAATGTACCTTTTGAAGAAAATAATCAATGTTACAAGTGTAAAAAGAAATATAGAACTAAAAGACATTTAATAAATCATATTTCAAAATGCAAAGGTGTAGATGAATTGACATGTCCAAAATGTATGATATCATTCACAACACGTCAACACAAATATAATCATCTAAGAAGAAATAATTGCAAAGCCAGAAGTATTGTTCATGCAAGAACTTCAAGTTTTAATAATATACAAAATATAACAAATAACATAGATAATTCTACAAACAAAACAATAAACAATAACATAGTTATAAACAATCTTGGATCAGAAAGAATAGATCATATATCAAATGATGAAATTTTAAAGTTTCTAACATCAGGAATCAATACAATTCCTTTATATATCAAAAAAAAACATTTTGATGAAAATTTTCCAGAAAACAACAATATTATTTACACAAATGAGAACAAATGTAAAGTAATGGAAGATAATATATGGATTGAAAGAGATTTGGGAAATTTATCTAATACTTTAATTAAAGATAATACCGAAGTATTATTACTTTATTATGATACTAATAAGGAAGAAATTGGAGAATCAATAAACAATATTGATATACTTCAAAATCTGAAAGATAAGCTCATCGTTATATACAATAAACAAGATGGTGAAAAATATAATCATGTATTAACAAGAATTAAAGACCTCATTAAAAACTTTAAGAAGTAGTTTGTATAACATTACCATGTATAACCCCTGATGTATTACTTTCTTTAAAATGATGCATACCAAGGAGGAAATTATTTTGAGTTCCATCATACGTTACTGTTTGTTCTGCATATATGAAACTCCCTGAATGTATTTTCGTTCCTATGATAAACTTAACTAAATACTGTGTGCCAATATCTTCTACAGTAACTCCTGTGAAAGATGAATTTATTGCATTACCATTGACATTACTATTATCATTATTTAAGTACACATTAGTAATATCATTTAAAACAAATGGATTGATTATAGATTTATTAAATTTAAATTGGATTGTCTTACCTTGATCAATATCTGTTTTATTATTAATCAAAAAAGTTATTTTTATACTGTTGCCACCAGTCATAAGTGTAATGAAATATTGAATTACAATAACATTTTGTATATCTGTGATATTGTTTTGAAGTTCTGCATAACGGGTATCAAGTGTTGCAATGGATGCAGTATAATCAGTATTATCATTTGCACTTTGTAATACAGTATCAATACCAGATGCAGTTAGGAAATCTCCAGAACTTCCTTTATACATTTTTGCATTTTTAATATGAACTTCATCATCTTTAATATAAAAAGGTGAATTATTTTGATTGTCTCCGCCCAGGTAAATTGATTTATTCGCTAAATCAAAAGAAGCGAGAGGAAATTTATCATTGTCATTTATCGAAATATTGTTTACTTTACTATTTGGTGTAATGTGAAATCCATTTCTATTGACGTTCATATCTACACAACTATCAGTATCATTGCAGATCTTCATGTTTTTATCATTTATCAATTCGGTAGAAGTTTTGATACTCATACCACCAATAGAATTAACTTGGGAAATAAGTTCAAGATTCGGAATAATTCCATCAAAAGCATGATTAAACATTTTTTGATTGGTAATAACATTGTTATTTTCATCATTAAAACTAAAGAATTTTCTTAGAGAACTATCATAGTTATGAACCTTATTATCAACAGTTTCAATATTACTCGAATGCATGTCAACATTATATATTACTTTTTCAAACTCTTTATTTATTTGTGAAGATGCTGATTTAATTGATGTATCTACATTCTTTTTATACTGCATATAATCGTATATGAGATATGTCACAATAATAACAACTATTACAAAAAATATTAAAAATATTATTGGTAAAATAATATCCATTATATTTTGTATATGTATCTAATCATAATGACTAAAAAAAATATCATATTTTTAAATTATAAATATATTTATGTTAGGTTAATTACTTTTATTTCTGATCCGCTATCTGATTCAGCAGATCCACCATCTAATTCAACCGATCCATTATCTGATTCAACAGATACATTATCTGATTCAGCCGATCCACCATCTGACACACGATCTAATCCAGTCGACCCATCATCCGACCCATCATCCGATTCGTCATCTGATCCACCATCCAATCCACTATCTGATCCATCATCCGATCCATCAACTGATACACTATTTGATCCATGATCAACTGATCCATTTACCGATCCACCATCTGATCCATTATCTGATTCAACCGACCCATCATCTGATCCACCTCCAATTAAAAATTCAGGATCTTCCTCTGGAATAATTTCATTTATCTCTTGGATATCACCATATTTATCAAATATATCATCTTCTATACAATTATCGACACCTTTTTCATATGGTAAATCAATATTCTCAGTGTTCATTTTCATTGATACTCCCATACTTTCAAGTTCTTGTGAGAATAATTTAAAAGAATAAGGTGTTTTAATAACCACAATATCATCGTCATTACATAATTTACACTTAATAATTCTATTTTTACGAGAAGGATTAAATATACATTGAACACCACATTTTTTACATATAGCCCAATTATACAAATCAGATCTTTCCATCATACTTTCTTTGATAAACAGAGACGTTCCATGACTTAAAATACTATCTCTTTCCATTTCGCCAATTCTTAAACCTCCTCCTTTTCTTCTACCAGAAGTCGGTTGTCTTGTTAACATTACTTTAGGTAACTCATTTTTATCTCTATCAAGTCCTCTTGAATTTATTTTATCGTCAACCATATGTTTTAATCTGAAATAAAAAGTCGGTCCAATAAATATTTCAGTATGAATTTGTTGTCCATTAAAACCATTATAAAGAATTTCATTACCATGACTATTGAATCCATAGTTTTCAAGTTTTTGATATATTTTGTTTTCATCGAAATTGATAAAAACAGATCCATCGCCAACGGATCCATTCAAACAACATAATTTTGAAAAAACACATTCTACTAAATGACCAATTGTCATTCTTGATGGAATAGCATGTGGATTAATAATAATATCAGGACGGACACCGTCTTTAGTAAAAGGCATATTTTCTTCAGAAATTATCATACCGACAACGCCTTTTTGACCGTGTCTTGAAGCATGTTTGTCACCAAATTCGGGTTTTCTTATTTTCATAAATCTCACTTTACAAATCGACGAATTGTTACCAATTGATTTTTCAGAATAATAAACTTTATTTACAATACCATATAAAGTATTATCAGTAGTGATTGAAACATCAGTATAGACATATTCTTTTTCATATTCGAGGAAAACACCTTTCTTAACTTGTTTATATATTTCTTTTACATTTACCATACCGACAACGACAACTTTTTGTCCTTTTGGAACATACGTTTGTTCTTTTATGAAACCATTATCATCAAGTAGACTATAATTTGCATGTTTGATACCCTTAACATTAAAACCTTTATTTTTGTATTCAATTGGATTTGCAAAGATAATCTTTTCATTTGGAGAAATTTCTTTAGCAGTAGCGGTAACTGATTTGTAATAAGAAAGGTTGAACAATCCTCTTTCAACACTATTTCTATTTATCATAATACTATCTTCTTGATTATACCCAGTGTATGTCATAATAGCAACAATTACATTATAACCATTCGGAATATCATCACTGCAAGTATATTGAGAAAGTTGTGTACTAATAATAGGTTTTTGTGGATAATGTAGGACATACGACATAGTATCGAATCTATTATTAAAATTCGTCGCATATGTTCCAATAGCTTGTTTGCTTTGAGCAGCATGAAAAACATTTCTTGCAGATTGATTGTGATTAGATAAAGGAATATTTGCACTAACAACACTTAACATAGTAGAAGGATGTATTTCAATATGTGTATGAAATTGTGTAATATCATTCTGATTCATAGCTATATAACATGTATCAGATTCTTCTACATCCAAAAATTCAATTATTGCAGAGTTATTATCAAGTTTCTCAAATATTTCAGTATCTGTTAATCCCTTGAAAATAGTTCTGGGATTTATATAATGATCCTTATAATATATTTCATCCGATTTTTCTTCATTGGTTAATTTCAAAGTACTACCAGTAATAAGATCAAACCAATTTGAAACATTTTTAATAGATTTACCAGCTATTAAAAGTGGTCGTGAAGGTCTACCAGCTTCGGTAAGTATTCTTATTTCATTTTCTTTAATATTCCACGAAATAGATGTTAAAATATTTATAAGATTATTACGACGATATACCTTTAAAGTTTTACATAAAATATGTGGGGTTCTTGTTATAGCATATAAGGAACCATTAATAAAAATCTTACCCAAGTTCTTATCATAAGGACTCATATAATCTTCTATTGGTATCACATCTAAATCAAGTAAACATTGTTTGATATTTTCAATACCAGTTCCTGCAGCAATCTTTGTCAAAAATGCCAAATTTTTCAAATAACCAACGGATGCACCATCTGGTGTTTCAAATGGACACATAATACCATATTGATTGCAATGTAATTTATGAGGACTGGTTATTTTAATACTTCTATCAAGAGGCATATTTACACGACGAAGATGTGATAAAAATCCAATATAACTAATTCTTGATAAATCCTGGACTTTTCCTAATTCAGGATCTTCACTATTTGCAATACCCCACATTCCTTTGAGAGATTTAGTGAATGTTTCGGCGATTAATAAATGTGGTATTATTTTGTATATATTTTGTTCTGTTATAAAATCATTATAATCTTGTTTTTGATTCCAACTTCCATAATAATACATACTATCCATTTTATCTCTGATAAATTTACTCAATTTTGCATATGATTCGTGAAATAATTCAGCTAAAAGATAACCACTTATATCAACCCTTTTATAAACATAACTATCCCTGTCACTTGGTGGTGAAATATCCTTCACAGTATTAAAAATTTGTTTGACCAAATACCCTAAATATTTCCCTTTATTTTTAAAGTTAGGTATATTTGGAAATACATCCATTGTTAAAATATATTTAACTTGATCAATCGATTGATATTTAACTAACATTTTCAAATATTCAATAGCTTTATCTTGTGTATAAATGTCGTCATTATTAGCAATTGATGGTCTAATAAAACTTTGAAAGAAAAGTGTTTCAACCTCGCTATTATCTATTCCAAATATAGTTTCATATATATCCTTGTCACTTTCTATTCCCAAAGCTCTGAAAAACAAGACAAGTGGAATATTCGCATTAATTGAAGGAAGACTAACTACTATACTTCCCATTGATTTCATATTTGTTTCCATATCTTGATTGTTTTTGACTACCATAAATTGTATTGTTTTAGGAGACAGCATATTTTCACCAGACTCTGCAGTACATCTTATAATTGCCTTATGACTATATTTATCATCATCTTTCAAAACACTTATGAATAGTCTATTAGTTGTAATTCGTTCTTGTGATATGATTACTTTTTCCTTTCCATCTATGATAAAATATCCACCAGTGTCATAAATACATTCACCTAATTTTCTTAAAACATCAGAACCTTGACTATTTAACATACATATGTCACTATGAAGCATAATAGGAATACTTCCAAATGCAACACGTTTGAATGTTTTTGTAATTATATTATTATCAACATCTGTTATTTCTACAAGAATATTAGCATACATATTACTTTCATATGTTAAATTTTTCAATCTTGTATCATTTGGTGTTATTAATTTAGCATCACCGTCTTCATATGTTATAGGTCTATCTATAAAAATTTCAGTACCATGTTTACCACCAATATACACATCAGTTTTCATTCTGATATTATTTAAATCATCATATTTGATCATAGTAATCGGATTGTATGATTTGATAATTTCAGGAATATATGTTTTAATAAGTTTACGAAAACTATCTATATGATGTCCTGTAAATGGATATTTGTGATCTTTAAAATAAATATCTAATACATCAAATGAATTCATATACACTCTACAATTATCAATATAAAAAATTAATGTATTTATAAATTAAGGATAACGTTTTCAATATGATCAATGATATATATGACTATATTGATAAATGTAACTTTAATTTAACACATTATGATGTGTCTTTAATTGTACATAAAGTTTTTAAAGAAAAATATAAATATATTGGAGATAAACAATGGCAATACTATGATAACAATGTAGATGAATGGATAAATGATAAAAAAAATGAAAAAATGAAATTGGATATTAAAACAATAATTTCTGATTTATTCTTAACAAGATCTATGTTTTGGTATTCGGAATCTCAAAAATGTGATAATATAAATGAAGAAATTCATGCTAAACTAATGTCTGAAAAAATGGTAAATGCCAGTTACAAATTGAAAAATAACAATTTTATATTAGTTGTTATTAGAGAAGCTCAATCTTTTTTTGATTATCAAAATGATTAAAGTAAAAGAATTAACAAAATTGTTCAATAGTGTAAATACAAATAACATAAAAACATTTAAAACGAAAAAATCTATTCCACAAAATATTTCACAAACTATTATTTATTCAAAAATTTCTTGGGAAAAATTACATGATTTTGTTCATATTTGTAACCATTATCTTCTCTTACAATTAGAAAATATTTCATTGCATATTTATTATCATAATCAAATAAATATTCCATATTCAAAACTATTGTTTTCTATCAAAAGTGGTATAGCTATCAAAAAATATTTTAATATGAAGGATCATACAAACATTTATTTTGTATTATACCCTGAAAAACGATATTTACCTCATGAAGATAATTTTGTAAATCCTCAACATATCAATAGTGGTTTTACTAACCTTCATCATTCTAGTATATTCATTATTCGTGAAGAAGAGTTTTCAAAAGTTATCTTACATGAAATTTTACATCACTGTAATACAATTCATACCGAAGACTATTCCTCAAAAAATATTCAAAAATTAAAGTCGGTATTTAATATATCAGCAAAAACGGTTCTTATACCAAATGAAGCTGTTGTTGAATTCTATGCCACTTTATTTCATTCAATGTTTTTGTCAATTGAAACTTGTATCCCTTACAAAATATTATTAGATATTGAAATTAAACATTCAATCAAACAAAGTAATAAAATTATGAATAAACACGGTGATAAACAATGGTTTGAAAAAACCAACTCTTTTTGCTATATTATATTTAAAACAATAATTTTAATGAATCATAAGAAATTTTTACAGGATTACATACCAAATTCATCTGATTTTGTAACAAATTTTATACTACAAAATAATAATATTCCAAAAATAAAAATAAATAAATTTGATAGATCTTTGAGAATGACTCGACTTAGTTAAAATATTATATAAATGCAATCGTCGTTTGAGAATAAACTTGAATATCTCCAGTAAGGTAAAGTTTTGTTAAGTGATTTGCTATTCATTTCATTTATATTTACATTATCATTTATAATATTCATTTTTGTATCCATCGTATTTTTTTGTAGTTCGGTCATGACTCTTTTTCTTTCATTTAAATCCATATTTTGAATTTCTATTATCTTCTTTTCTTCATTTGTTTTTTCCAATGATGTTTTCAAACACCCTTCCTTATCAGTTTGATTATCACAGTTTTTATCAAATGTCTTCTTTTTGTTATTGATATTATTTATCAATAGCTCATGTTCAATATATTTATTTTGAATGTTGAGTAATTCATCTTGAGCTTTTTTAATTGTTTGATTCAAAAGTATATTTATATCATTATCCTTTATCTCTTTTTGAATTTCTTTCTTAAATTTATTCTTCTTATTATTTTTATCTTTATGTAGATTATCAATAAACTGTTGGGGAAAATCAATATAGTGAGAAATTTGTTTTTCTTCCGCATGCAAATCTGCAAAATTTATGGTTGCAGTCGATGTTTCAAAACTCTCAATTTGATTACAAATATCAAAGGTAATTTCATATACATTTGATTTCACACTAAGCAATTTCTTTACAATTGAATTATTTTCATATATTAATGAAAAAAATCTCTTGTTGAGTTTTTTCAAAATATTTTCGTCTGTTGTCACTTCAAATTTATTGGTTTGTTTATTAAATAAGACGATTTCAATTTTTTGAATAACAATAGAATCATCAATATAATCACACTTGATTTTAATAAATGTTGATTTATCGGGTATATTCAAATTCATTTTTTTACAAATATTCAATGAAGTTGTATCGATATCCTTATTAATTTTAAAAATATCGTGATTTGTAACCTCTTTATTATCAATATCAATCAAGTAATCAATACTTTGGATAGAATTTTGTTGTATAATATCTTTATATTTTTCTAAAATTTCTGAAGAAGAATTAGAATCAACAAAGCAATATCCTTTGAGAGAATTCAAATCATATTTCTTTTCAAAATTGTTAGATCTCTCATATATTTCATCATTTACACTATGAATTTCTTTAACATTTTCAAGATGCAAACTACACGATTTATTATTTTTTGATTTCAAAACTTCATCAATATAATACGTCAAATGTTTGTACATTTCATATTTTTCAAGTTTTTGCTTCAAAACATTTAATTGTATTTTACCAAGTTTAAAAGTATTTTTAAGTAGTTTACATTGTAAAGGGTCATCTATCATAAATATCTCACATTGTCTTGTTTTTGCTTCAATTGATTTATTTGAAAATTTTTCAGTAATCGTGTAAAATGATAAGAATATTAGAAAAATAGTAAATAAAAACATTACAATAAATAAACGATACATTTAAGAATATCTATATACACACTCTATAATGTCTATAGAAGATATAAATTTTCTTAAAAAGCAAAGTATACGACAATCTTATACATTTTTAGTTGATAGTAGTAGTCGAGATAGACGAATTTTCCCATATCCATCAGAATACTCTATTGATTTTCAAACACCTTTTAAATATGTTATAGGAATGGAATTATTAGACGCAAGTATTCCCAAAACGATGTATAATATTGACGAGAATAATAATAAAATATATTTCTATATTATTGAAAATGAGGAAACTAATATAATAGAACCGGTGATTAATGAAAAACAAGAATATATTTATGACACATCATTGTTCAGTATGATAGAAATACCACCAGGTGATTATACGTCAAAGACATTAGTTGAAAAAATTAGAGTAGCATTTACTGATTATGATATTAATATATTATCATATAGTTTACCAATTGATTTGACAAATAGAATATATTTTCAATCATCGAAATCTTTCATACTAGACATGAAACAATCAACAATGGCAGAAGTTTTAGGATTTGATTTATATACCGTAGACAATGAAAAAAATGCATCCAATTATTCATTTCAAAATATTAACAAATTGCCTGGTTGTGAAAAATTATATTATAGTTTAAAACAATCTGATGGAACATATAAAATAAATGCACCTGGTATGATGTATTTATTGGGATTTAAATATTTGATATTGAAATGTCCTGAAATTGAAGAACATTTGTATAGATCATTATCGTATTCAAAATATAGTTTAGGACTTGCCAAAATCAGAATAAACAGTTATGGATATAATGATGAGAAAACATCATTTATGAAAGTTCCATTACGTGAATTTCATCCTATAGGAAAATTAGCGAAACTAACATTCAGGTTTGAAACAAATGATGGTAAACTATATGATTTTAAAGGAGTAAATCATAATTTAACATTTGCGATATATTATTATGAACCACGTCACGACAATATTGTAACCAATTCGATATTGAACCCAGAATATAATCCAAATTTCATTGATTATATGTATAAACAAGAAGATATCGAGGGTGACTCTGATGAAGATGAGGAAGATTTATCAAGAGATAATCTGGAAGTGTATAAAAAGAGGGAATTTGAATATAGCAATCAAGGTTTATCAAAAAAAAATAATCAAATAGCATATACTACAATGAGAAAAAATATAGATAATGAAAAACAACTTCAATATTTGAAATCAAAAATAGAAACAATTCATGAAGAAACATCTGAAGAAGAAATATCTGAATATTCAGATGAAGAAAACTCGGATGATAATTGATTTATAAAGGTGTTTTAGGAGGCATTTCAAAAACTGGTTCAATATTATCTTTTTGATGTTGTAATTTTTCTAATAATTTATCAACAGTCGCTTTTGTAATATTTTTCTTTTTTATTAGATTAATTATTTTGGAATATTCTGTATTTTTTAACTCTTCCAAGAATAATTTTTCTTCTTCTGTTATTTCATTTGAGGTAAATTCTTCAATATTTTTTTTGAATGATCCGATTAAAACCAATGAGAAAATCATTAACAGCAATATGGCACTGTAAGTATATAATTTATTCATACCTTTTCTTTTAATAAAGGCAGATAAAAAATATTATTATATATTATAGTACAACATATAAAATGGCTGAATTAGACCAAGTATATGGTGGAATTTCTGATACCGATAATCAACAAATGTATGATAATGATAATAATCAACAAGACTATGGTTCTCAACCCGAATATGCTAATTCTCTGCAACCAAATAAGCCCCAAAATGTACAACCCATGGTTCAACAAAATGTACAACCCATGGTTCAACAAGTTCAACAAGTTCAACAAAGAAGACAACTTGCTCCATCGTATTCTTTCTGGGATAGAATGGTATTTAAAAGAAATGAAGTAATTAAATTAGGTATATTCTCTCTTGTAATATTACTGGCTATTTCACTTGATAAAATTATAAACAATTATTTATCGAAGTATTTGTCAGAAACCTCATTATCTGATACTCAAGAATTTTTCATAAGATTATCATATCCTATTTTAATATTTTTAATCATTTGGATTATGAAATCAATGTGATTTAAGAAATTTTGATAAATATGGGATTTGTTTTATTTTTTCACTTTCTTCTGGAGAAATATTAGAAGAAAAGAGTTTGAAATGTAACACAAAGGCGATAACCGATACGACACATACAATCAAAGCATGTGTTATGAAATTAGTTGAAATATTACCAAAGTCAGGACATTGTCTTAATCTAAAATTTACCTCATCAATGTTTTTATCAACTTCTTTCAAAACTTCAGATGGTATATCGTATTGTAAATACGAGGTCTTATCAATAAGAGACATTCCTTTTTTATCTACAAAAAATGAAATATATGATGTTTCTTTCAAATCTTTAGAGTCCTTTCTATTGAAAAAATATTTTATCACATCTTTATTTCGATCATTTGTATCGGGTATTTTATCATATATATGCATATAAAGAATGAAATATGTTATTGCATATGAGTAAAATTTGTTATTTGATGTAATTGTTATCTGTTGTAATAGGTTATCTTTTGTTTCTTCGTATGTTATTTTCTTAATGTCTTCAAAACTTTTAAGATTATCTTGATCATAATTGTTAAGAGCTGTTTTCAGACCATTTTTTATATCTTCATTTACATTTTTTGGAATTTCATTCAAAATGAAGTCGTCAAGAGAATCATGAGCTTCTTTGATATTTAAAAGAATTGGATGAATATTTGAAGAATATAAAGCTTTGTGGACAGATTGTAAGATAATAGCAATAATAATACCAACAAACATATCAATAGAAAATAATGATTTGATATATTCTGGTGTTAATTTTTCATCATCAAAATCAACATCTGATATGAAGATTTTGGCAATAGGAATAAGATATAAAATAATTGCAATAAAAATTAAACCAATAGATAAAATTAAGTACGAATAAATTAATACCGAAGTTAAACTATTTATTACAAAAATCATAAATGACAATGGTTCATTATTGTTTTCACATTCATTGTCTTTGTCTTCGTTGTTGTCTTTAGAAAACTTTATTTTACAATGAATATATTTTACATACTGTAGGTATTTATACTTTAATGTATCTTTTATTATAGTGTCTTCATCTTGCGAAAGGTTATCGTGAAAAATTGTGTAAATAACAATTATTAAATGCAAAATTGACAAGAAAGCTATTATAAAAACCAATAATAATGGGCCATACTTGGCGAATCCATAAAAGAATAAATTCATAATTGATTGAAAAATTGCAAATATATTTACCTTTTTTATAAACATATTTCGATTATTCAAAGTCTGTCCCATATATGGATTCATCAGTTGTTGTTGTTGATCCATGTTTTTAATCTATTTAAACAAATTATTTTTTCTTATGAAATAAATCAATTCCTATTGCCACAAATACAATCATTTGTATTACTAATGCGATGAATTGTTTTGATGTCGTTACAGACACTTTATTTCTAATTTTCATAATTTTTTCATCAATTTCTTTTTTTAATTTTTGAATTTTATCTGTAACATCCGAATTCATTGTATGATTTTCTATAAATGTTGTTTCAAACATTGTATTTGTACTATAATTTATTGTTTGTATCCAGGGTATATTATCTCTTTTTTGATGAAAATTATATTCGTTTTTTTTGAGTTGTTTTATGATAAGTAATGTCAAAACTTTTTTGTTCAATTGTTCAACATCATCTTGTTCAGGTATTACTATTTCATTCAATTCATTAATATCTTTATCTATATTTTGATTTAAATAATCTTTATCAATTGAATTATTTATAAATTCATTAAATTTACTTTTGAGAAGTACTAAATTATATTCTTCATTGGAGTTGTCAATATATGTTAATAGAAAACAGAAAAGAAGTATGATTAAACAATATATTATCATTCTTGATTTCAAATATATGTGAATGATTGCATTTTGATTCACATTTTTAGATTTTGCTAAATAGATTATAAAATATACAATCAACCAAGTTCCCCAAAAAATAATTTGGAACATAATATACAAATTTACGAATGTATTGTCAATATTTAAATATTCATTGGATATAACATAAATATCAGAAAAAAACCTGGGTTTTTGTACTAAGTTTTGAATGTTATGAAAATTAAATATATATGTAATTGTTACAAGAAGTAAAATAAATGGTATTAATAATAAAATTCCTAAACCAATTTTGTTTAAAGTAATAGCTTTAAAAAATAGACACGATCGTTCTTTGAAGGCTTCAATGATTTCTGAATATAGATTACTCATTATCTTTTAAAAATATATAATATTTTAATTGGCCATATATAAAGGTAAATTTTGTTGGAAATAAATGATGACGGTTACACGTACAAAACTAAAAGTAATAAATGTTTTGAACGCAATAAAATCTGAAATATTTTTTGTATTGGAAGATTCTTCTTTATTTTTGACGAATTATGATACGTGGACAATGTTCTTCTATGAATTAATGTTACTTTTAAAAAACACATTAAATGAAATTGAAAATTTATATTTCAAGTACATACTGAACCCTCGTTTAAGATCTCTAATTAATACAATGGGTCAAACACAAAATCTTCAATCGTATTTAGATTAATGGTTTTCCCAATTAATTTTGAAACATGTAATTGAATTTTTTGTATATTGCTACATTCTTTAAAAACATTTGTTTGATTCTTTCTAAAAAACCATGATATTTTTCCTTTTTTAATATATTTTTTTATATGAACTATATCATCATTACTTATATCGTCGCCTTTATTATCATTCTCCACTATATTTTTTTCATAGTTTAAAACAACACCATTTGAAGTTTTCTCATAACCTTTTATAGAAATTTCACCAGAATGTTCTTTTTGATGACATGATTTACATAAAGCAACAAGATTATGTTTTATATTTTTATGAAAATTTTGGAAATTACCATCGTTATCACTTTTGGATTGATATTCAATATGATGTGTGTCTTGTGCTTTATTGCCACAAATTTTACAAATATCCATAAAAACTTCCTTATTATATTTTGATTGTATTGGTTTTAATAACATAATATCTAATCCATCGATCTCTTTTCTCACATTTTCTGCACTTTTCATAAAGTTAATTGGCATATCAAGTGATTTACAAACTTCTAAACCATATGTATCAATCCCTTTGCCATCTCTTAAAACCCTTTCGTATTTAATAGTACCATTGTGATCGAATGAAATATGAATATGTTTGACAAAAATATTTTTATCAATATATTGCTTAACTGTGTTTATTTTGATAAGATCATGAAGATGTGTGGCGAAAATAAAAGAGGTCTTCTTTTGTACCAAAGTATCTATTGAGCCCGATACTATGGATAAAGCTGATATAATTTCGGTACCATTACAAATCTCATCTCCTAAAACAATACTATATCGATCGCATCTTTGCATAATATTTCTCAATTCTGTCATTTCCACAGTAAAACTACTGAGACCTTTATATATGTTATCCATACCAGAAATTCTTGTAAAAATATGTCTAAAAGGGAAATAAATGAAATCATGTGATGCTACAAACATTCCAGCTTGAGCCATAATTATATTGATTCCAATAGATTTCATGAAACTACTTTTACCAGAAGAATTTATGCCATATAATAACATTCCATTACAATCTAAATTGATATCATTACCGATATATTGAAAATCGTCATTAATTCTTTCAATAATTGGATGTCTGACATATTTTGCATTTATGAAAGACGTGTCGTTATTTTGAATTATGGGTCTATAATATCTATATTGAAAAGCATTACATGCATTAGAACAGGCTACATCAATCTTGCGAATAATAAATATGAGTTGATCAATAATATCTCCAAATTTCTCATAAAATATTGTGATAAATTGTTTGTAATAAAGAGTTGTATAATTCACAATTTCACTTTGTAATTTACTGATCAATGACGAATTTTTGGAAATATTATTATTAACAATTCTAAGATTATTGGAAATTTGAGATTTAATAATATATTCATCCATAATTTCGGGACATTTCTTTTTGGCAAAATCAAATCTTTTTTTAGTCATCAAAATATGATATCCGTCCTTATCATTATAGTCAATTTTACATAACGTGTTGTCTCCATTTTCCATTGAATTAATTTGATCACAAAAATATTTAATATTTGAAAAACATTTTTCGAAATCAATAACCAATTCATCAATATTTTCATAAACTCCTTTTTTAAAAATATTTCCTTTGATATCATTTAAATTATATTTACAAACTTCATCAAAATCAAGCATTTCATTATAAAAAACGATCATATTTTCATACTCATTGATTGGTACATCATAAAATGTTTTCAATATATCAATACAATTTTCAATCGATATATTAAAACCGATCCAATCTTGTGGATTGAACTTTCCTAATATCATTTTTCTTTTTATTCTTTCCAGATCAAGTATACTTCTCAAATGTTTCATTATTTTGATATATTTTTGATCAGTTAATACAAAATCTATTTGATCATATCTTTCATTGAGTTTATCAATATCAATAATCGGATTCAATAAGAGTTCTTTGAAATAACGAGAACCAAAAGACGTACAACATTTATTTAAAATATCAATCAATGGTTTCTCATTTTTATTATTACTTATAAGATTTAATTGCAAAGCACTATTATATTCGATATTCAAATATGTATTATCATTAATTATTTCGGGTTTATTCAAATGAGTGACGATGTTGACATTGTGTTCATATGCAAATTGAAGCAAACAACATAATGCAATACGTCCATTGTGATATTTTTCAATATTCAAATTTTCAATAATTGATAACATGTTATTAATAGGGAAAGCTTTAAGAAGAATTTCGTTTTGATAATGATTCTTTTTCATATATGACATGTATTCAAAATTGTCCCATATGTAATGAATAAGAGAATTATGACCTTTAATATTTTTAACAATGGAAGATTTTTGGTGCTCAGTATAACTCTGGTCAGTGAGAACAATAATTTCAGAAGGATTATAATTAGTGACAATACGATAAACTTCATCATAAGCGAATTCTGTATCAATTTTAGAAGATCCTGCTTCAAAAACAAAAGAGTTACCAGTTGAAAGATCAATACCCGAAATGCCTACAATTGGTAAATTATTGATAAATTCAAAGTAAATCAATAACATATAATTACTTTTTTTATCATCAATATTGATTTTCATACCAGGACTCAAAATATCAGTAACTTTTCTTTCAGGATTAGGAGGATCAGATACTTGTTCAATCAAAACAATTGTAAAATTATGATTCAGTAAAATATTAGTAAATTTGTTAATAGTGTAAATAGGAAAACCTGCCATAAGTGGATTAGAAATAGAAACATCAGCTATAGATTTGTTTTTCTTTGAAATTTGAATATGGCAAATATCAGCGATAGTATAAATATAATTTGAAATATCATCTTCAATTGAATATAATTCAAAGAAACTACCAACTTGCATTAATATGATACATTTATCTCCATATTTTTCTTGATATATTTTATGATAATTTAAATAGTCATCTATAATCATTATGATACTGATGTGATACTATTTTTCAAATTTATATTTTATTAATATATAAACTAATAAAATCTTTATATATATTAGATGGATACTTTTCTAAAGTCAATCTCAAATGATATAGAAAACCATTGTAAAAATATAGATAATTTTAATAAGGAAGTGTTAACAACAATAGAGAAATCGAGTAATGATACAATCAATTCGTTATTAAACTTACTTTCAATAGAGTCACATTTACCATCTACAAATCAAAAAAGAGATACAACTTATAATCCATTTAATGAATAAAAATATTGAATAAAAATAGAAAAATGTCAAGTGTACAAGGCGACAGTTTGCAAAGTCTTTTAAAAAATGAATTTATAACTGAAAAATTATTAAAAAATATAGAACATAATCAACAATATGAATCAGTAATTGGATTATTAAATAATATAACAGGTGAAAAGGATAAGGTAAATGATAAGATATTTATAATAACAGCAGCATATGATAAAATTTATAAAAAATACAATTCTATATCACTTGTTGTACTAGTACTATCTTCAATAGCTACATTATTGGAAGCATTGCGCTTGAGTATAGTAGATTATATAGATAAACAACAACCGTCTATAAATATCGAGACAATATCATTTATAATGAATTTAATTATTCTTTTTATTGGTACGGTAATAACCATATCAAGTAGTATAATAAGATTTAGAAACTATAGAGAGATATTAGAACAATTAAAAGATAGTCAAGCCATTTTAATATCTTATCGAGATAAATATAATAAAAAATATCAAAAGGTGTTAAATTTATTAGCCTTAGATGTTCTTGAAGAGGAACAGATACAGACAATAACAGAAAAGATAACAGAATATGATGATGCAATAAAATCTGTAAATGTCTTACAATATTTGAGAAATGATGAGATAATAAAATTCAATAAATATAAAGCATTTTTTGAATTTGAAATGAGAAAGATTGACATTGATAAACAAATAGCAATAAATAAATATGAAAATTCGAGTGGTATAAATAATATAAAAATAACAGAAAAATCTAATCCAAAAATTGATGAAATGAACAAATATTCCAACGTTCAAAAATTAAAGAGTTTTTTACAAAAAAAGAATAAGAAAGCTGAAGATCAAAACGAAATAATAGTGGAAGATCTACAAGATGTCTGAAAATATATATAAGAAATTTTTATCATAATAGATATAAATTATGTACCAGGCGAGTATTCGTGGTAAAAAAAAACATCAAAAATTTCATCAAGTGAAAGTAGACAATTTTATTGTTGATAATATAAATACCGAATATGCATATGTAAAGAAATTGTTAGGTAATTGTAATGTAAGTCTGATAACCAATTCTGGTATAGAAGCAATTGGAGTTATCAGAGGATCATTAAGAAAGTTCAATACAAGAATTGTAATAGAAGTTGGAGATATTGTAGTAGTATCAAAGAGGGAGTATCAGTCAAGTAAGGTAGATATTGTGCATAAATATAATTCAGACCAGGTTCAATATTTAATCAATGAGGAAAAGATTTCAAATATTATTCTTCATATGTATAATTATGTACCAGTGAATACAAATAATAATGAGACGGAATATGAGAATGATTCCTATATTGATTTTGGATATGTATCAAATGATTCAAACTAAATAAATATATAAGAGTATTGGTTTAAAATATAAACACCATGATATATTTAAATGATATTTGGTGCGTGTATTTTCATGACCCATATGATTTCAATTGGAATATTAAAAGTTATCATATGATAACTCAAATAAGTTCAGTAGAGGACTTTATAGATGTCTATAGAACCTTTTTTGATTTATTTCAAAATGGAATGTTTTTTATAATGAGAGAACACATAACACCAAGATGGGAAGATGAAAATAATAAAAACGGAGGATGTATTTCATTTAAAATACCTAAGACAGAAATGAAGGAAAAACTATTCGAAACATGTTGTAAATGTCTTGGCGAAACGATGGGAAAGAATAAAGATTTTTCTATGAATATAAATGGTATATCGATATGTCCTAAAAGAAATTATCATATAATAAGATTATGGTTAAGAGATAATAAATATTCATCAAGTGAAAATTACAACATTTGCGTTCCTAAGTTTTCAACAATGTTGTACAAAAATCATTATAATGACTCGTAAAACATATAAGAAATATTCAAGAATTATTTTTATGTCTATTATAGTTGAAACTTCATTGGATACTTTGTATCAAAATGTATGTTCCAAAACTTTCATAAAGAATCTTTTTTCAATGAAAGATAAGGAAAGTATCAAAAAATATAATGATGGTAAAAGAATGGTGTTTGACAGACTTTATAATGTGAAGGAATTAGATGATATTGAGGAGTTAAAACATATTCAAATACCTGATGAAATGTCAAATATTCTTGAAAAACATCTCGGACATATAGATGTAATTTTTTCAACAACACACGATGTTATAAAATATAATGAAGAATGTTTAATATTAAAATACACATCTATATTAACGAAACCAGATATCATTTATAAAATTGTTGGTTCTGCAAAATTAATTCTTTATGTGAAAATGACAATTAATAAAAACGATTCCAGTAAGATAACAATACAAACAATCAAAAGATTTGTAAATGTTGATACAATAATTGACGATGATCTGATTTTGAATACAGACAATAATAATATTCTACATAATATATATGAAGATGAATCATTGCAAATTAATGAAAGCATTATAAAGATGTCGGAAACATTATTGGGATCAGAATTAGTTCAAGAATGTATCATACCGTATATTAATAAATTATTTGCAGATGCTTTGAACGTTATTCAAGATACTTATGTTTCAAAAATGGTAAATTATTTGACAAAAAAACATTTTAAAACTTACAAAAAAATGACTTAAAACTCTTGTTGTGATAAACACAATTTAATTTCACCAAGCGATGCTATACTATATTTTAAAATAATTGGATAAGAATTTTTTAGGTAAACTTCGACATTTGAACAAAGATTTGTGCATTTTGTAAAAATTGATAAATATTTCAAACTGAAAATACCTTGTATAATTTCACGAGATTCCAAATCATTTGTTTTATTTATTGTAATATTATTTGATTTTTCTGTTCCCAATATTGTTTCTTGAGAACAAAAGTCTCCTTTGCAACTCAAGAACAATTGATTTTCTATATTTCTTATTTCAATATATTCAGCAAGATTATGCATATCTCTTATAATTTTTTGGAGATATGTAGAAGGCATTGTGATAATTGTATGAAAGTCAACTGGGGGTATTTCTATATTCAATACATCTATATCCAATGTTGCTAATTTATAATTTGTTTCTACATTCTTTTCATTATTCATTATCTTTATACCTAAGTTTCCAGGATCATTCTTTTTCATGTATAAAACAAGAAGATCATTTGTATTTATTGTTTTTATTAACATGTGAAATTTCAACATACAAATTCCCACATGTGTCTTTTTTTCGCAAAAGAATTCTTCAAATTGATCTGAATTCATTTTTAAATGGATTAGTACGATATTTGTATTGTCCATTGCAACAATTTTTATACCAGTACTATCTATTTCAAGATTCACATCTGTTAATATATCTTTTAATGCATCTACTACCTGTTTAAAAATTGGTGCCTGAACAGTCTTTATATTGAAAATAAATTCTTCGTTATTCATATTTGTATTTTATTATCAAGAAACAGCTTTAAGTCTTTTTTGTGTTCATAAAATTTTCCATTTCTTCTTCATATGAATTACAAATCTCTCTGATTTTTTCCCAATCGTGTTTGTTTTCTTGTTTTTGTTTTTGCTGTTCTTTAATTTCCCATACTTCTGTTAAAATATTAACAACATTTGAATTATGTTTTTTTATTAAACTGTCCACATCACTTTTTGTAGTGTTTTCTGGACACTGTCCTAATATTTGTTCTATTAAGTTATCCATTTTATTTAACAATCATATTTAAATATACTTATATTTACGCATATTCATATCTACATAAGATTTTGCTATTTCGTATGCCATTTTTTCATAAGGATGTTCTTTTGTATAATCTGATTGTATAACATCGCTTAAGTTTTTAGGTGTATTGGATGAATATGAAAAAAACATACATTCTTTACTTACTGGATCCATATAAATTATTTTATTGGTATCTGGATTTGATCTCATCCTATCAACTTTAATATTACATATCGTATAACCTATGTTATCAAGTAACTTTATCATGTCACCTGGATGTTGTTTTTGATAAACATGAATTTTTTCATGAATTAATGTATTTATCAGATTTTCATTATCTTCAGACATTGCTATATATTTATTGATATTTCGATTGGATAAAAAAATGACGTCACCTCTGGTATGAGGAAATCCATCCTCGTATTCGTACTCTTTATAATTTTTTGTACATCCAATTTTCCATTTGATTCTTGATATTGGTTCGCATGAAAAATTATGATATATATGGGTTTTCAAAAATTCATCTGCTTTTTTACAACATATAATTAGTTTTTCTTTCTCCTGTTTACTCAAATCTACTCCACAGTTTTTGATAATATTTATATATTCTTTCGAAGATGAAACTTTTCTTGCATATAGATCAATTTCACTTAAATTATAAACATATTTGTCTTCATCATTTTGTAAAAACTTTGATATTTCTTGTTTGTTTAAAAAAAATATATCATGTTTTGGACTTTTCTGAATTGACGTTATAGCGTAAATACTTGTAATTAATAATAATAATATTGCAATAATAATATAGTATTTCATTCTAAAGAATACTTTTATTTTTTTAACGCATCATATGTTGAACAGCTATAATATCAAGATCTTTCAATCTATAATACTCATTTTTGCCATTAGGTAATTGTCTTTTGACTATATAAGGTAATTTTCCTTGTTTCATTTCTTCTAAAGCAATTCTTCGAAAATCCATATTTGTACGTATATCCCCTTCATTTTTTATAAAGGGTTCTCCTCCCAATGAAAGCTGGTTTGTACGAAGACTTATGACTTGATTAAACTCATATTTCGTCATTATAGGTTTTGATATTTTTGTCTTATCTAAATTGACCATTGTTTTTTGATAATCATCAAACTGAACTTTCTTTTTGGTAGTCATTTATATTATATAACTATCCTCTTATAAATAGTTTATATCATTTTTTATTATATTAAAGTCAAGATATTCAAAAAATAAACTTTGAAAAAATAATGAAGATATCTCATTCTATATGAAATCTATTTACTTTTATGCGATTTACCAGTTGTAGATGGGCGTAATTTTGAAGGCTGGTTACGACTACGTGAACTTCTTCTTACTCCACTATTCACATAGTTTTGTTCTACTTGTTCACGACGTTCTTGGTCAATTCTTCTTTTAGTTTTACTTATTGCACTACGTTGTTTTTTTTTTGAACTTTGAGAAACTGAAAAACTACTGAGAAGTCCTGATAACATATCATCGGTAGTCTTAGCAGGCTTATCTACTTTCATTTTCTGTGGTCGTACTTGAGCTGAGTTTGGTTTTAATTGAGGGCGTTTAGATATTGCACTTGCGGTTGCTTTTTTAGGCTGAGGTGCGCTTGCAGTTGCTTTTTTAGGCTGAGGTGCGCTTTGTGCCTTCATTGTTAATTTACCAAAACGCCCAGATATATCATCTTCCATATCATCTTCCATTTTATTATCAGCTGACAATGGTTTAATTGGATTATGTACAACAGGTTTAGCTAATTTATTTTTACGTAGAAATTGATCAAAAAACAACATTTTGGAGTTTGGGATCTTTTGTCTTGGTATTACTCCGCCTTTCATTATTTACTTTTCTATATAAATACAACATTTTAAAAATTAAACGCACTATGATTTCTTGAGATATTTTTTAACTTCTTTTCCATTCACAATACGAATAGAATACGTCCCACCTTTTGGTCCTTGAAAAACGTTACCTTCATTTTTCCCGACTTGTAGAGATTCATTCGATTGTTTTGTAGCAGCAACTGCTTGAAATTCTTTTGGTGATTTAGTAGCAACGGGTTGAGATGCTTTTGGTGATTTAGCTTTCTTACTATATTATATTATAATAGTATAAAAAATAATCAGTGTCAGTATCATTGACAATTTATTTACGACCATTTTTGGATTTTTTAACTTTTTTAGCACCGCCTGCAAATTGAAAGGTATTAAAAGAAGATTCGACAGCTTCTTTTAGTTTTTTCCAAAATGTTGTTTCATCTTGATATATTGGGATGTCAATTCTATTGAAACACGTATGTGATTCGGGTAAACTATTTGTATTTATTTTGTTGTATATTTTAATTGTATAACTGATTTCTGGTTTGAAATAGTTTAGACCTGTCCAAAACTGCAAAAGTTTCTTTACAAAACTGATATGGTCATCGTCTGATGAAAAGAGTTTGTTCCCATCGTGTTTTTTATTAAATAATATATTTTTCATATACAAACGATAATTACGTAGATAATTCATTTCATCATCTTGATCAGTAATTGCAACATCCATAGAATCATGTATATTATCATATATCTTATGTAACAATTCTGTTGTTATCTCTTCTGTTGTCATCATTTTGTCAATAATGCTATGGGAAATGTTTCTATATTGAAATACTTTTCTGAATTCATTATCAATGCCTTTTGAAAAGTTTTCATATATGAAACTTACATCATCAACACCACCTTGATCAACACGTAGAATATTGTTGGAATTCACATGTCTAGCGAAGTCTATAAAATATTGTTCAATGTTTTCAGATGTTATCAAATCGCCATGTTCTTTATCAAATTGTATTTTATACAAGTCGTTATATTCCATATCAAGATCTTTGATTGACGATGGTTCTTCTTTCATCAGATTTAGAATAGATTGAGAAACATCAGGAAGGTCATTCATAGCATATAAGACATGTTCATGATTTTTGATTTTATTTGGTTTAAATTTGAAGCAATTCAAAATAAAAGACGATAAGTGATGTGGCAATTTGAATGAGTTTTGTAAAAAGAAAGATAGAAGTCTTCCAACAAACTCGTAAAAAAAGTGATATATATCATCGTTTTCAATACCAATAAAATCTATATGTTCTTCTTCAAATTTGAACTTTGGGTTAAATGTGTATTTCATTGAATCTTCATTTTGCTTTATGAAAACTTTGTAATCAAACAAAAATTGTGCCGCATCACTCATCGTTTGATTTGTAACACCTCCCATATCTTGTCCGGAATCAAGTTCCAAAGTGCCATTATCATTTAAAATGAAATTTTTAATCTGTATATTATTTTTTGGGACATTTAGAAAATCTGGATCATTTCCTGCGAAGTAAAATGTTCGAAATAATGATAATATAGACGGGTATCCTGTTATTACTTGAATGTGTTGCATTCGATATTCTTCAAATGCAAAGTAAGTTTGTAACATTTTTTTAATTTCTCCATCCTTCATCATTGTAATTTGTTTCTTATATTGATCACAAATACGAATCATCTTATTTTTGAATCCTTTGTATTGTTTATTAATATCTGTAACTTGTTGGATACAAGCAACATCAATATCATTTGTATTTTCAACACTTTTACTTGAAACAGATTTTTTATTGATGCTATCTATTTCGACAAGATTATGCCTATAATAATGATTTGGATTTCTACTCTTTGAATTGAATCTGAAAAGATATTTCATGAATTTACGATCTAATGTTGTTCGTTCTAGGAAGGTTTTCATTTCCCAGTCATGTTCTTTTCTCATATCTTGTATATTCCAATCATTTTCTTCAATTTCTTCCCTTAAAAGATTCAATATTTCAAAGGATTCTTTTGAAATATATCCAATATCGTATAAAAATTCTATATTGATAGGGATAAGACATACTGCGTCAGCTTGTTGTAGTAATCTATTGTATATCGGTGTGTTTTCATTTAAATTTCTTTTAGTTTTGGGATTTTTGTAATGGATTTCATCATTTTTTGCCATAACACCATCATTCCACCATTTATCAAGTTCAGAGAGTTTAAAAGAAGTGTTCTTATTAATTTTTATGTTTTCATTTTTATCTTTATATACTGTGTTACTTTGTCTTCTCATAAAATTAGAAGATTGTTGTGATTGGGAATTCAGACTATTATGAGAAGTACGTTGATTAGTTTGAGTATTCGTTTGACTTGAAGGCGGCATAATATCTTACTATAATAATACATTTTTATAAAATAAGATTGATATTAAAAAATTGTTATAAAATATGATATCAATAAATAATTTAAGGAAACATAAGTTTTTGAATATGGCTATATTTGATTTAAGCATTGTTTTTATATTTTCAATGATTGTTCATTCTCTCCTATGGTTCTATCCTCTTGAAATGAAACAAAAAGAAAAAAGAAGTAATATACAATATGCCGTTTCAGCTTTTTTGATCTATGTCATGTTTGTAATGATTGGAACAATATTTCATAGAATCTTTGGAGTCCAATCTGCATTTTCTGGATATCTCGG
>Ga0222718_10000314_pt1 | contig 53221 bp, 77 predicted proteins | sample C33_27DmetaG_FD_165045 | JGI IMG/M metagenome (GOLD analysis project Ga0222718, IMG submission 165045) | Estuarine water microbial communities from San Francisco Bay, California, United States - C33_27D | ecosystem: Environmental > Aquatic > Marine > Unclassified | place: USA: California... | reverse complement strand
CACTAACAGCGGGAGCATTAATTGATGTAGGTGCAGCAGGAGAAGGAGCAACTCCGTCTATTGCTGTGGATTTATCAGAAGCAACTGACATGACTGAAGCTATGGTTGGTACAGATGAATTTATAGTCCTAGATGCAGGTTCTCAAAAAAGAAAAGCAGCACAAGAAATTAATTTAAGTATATTTAATAATGATTTACCTGGAGATATTTCAGGTGTTACGGCAGGAAACGGTTTAACAGGTGGTGGAACTTCAGGGACTGTGACTCTAAATGTTGGTGCAGGAACTGCGATTGATGTTGCTGCAGATACTGTTTCGGTGGATTTATCAGAATTATCTACTTCAACTACAAACGGAGATGGAGATTATTTTGTAGTTGTTGATACAGCAAATGCTCAAAGAAAATTAACAAAAGCAAATATTGCAATCTCAGGATTTAATAATGACTCTGGATTTACAACAAACACCGGAACTGTAACTTCTGTTTCTGGTGGAAACGGATTAACAGGAACAGTTACAACATCTGGATCATTAGCCGTAGGTGCTGGCACAGGTATTGACGTAGCTGCAGATTCTATTTCTGTTGATGTATCAGACTTCATGTCAAATGGTTCTAATAATAGAATTATAACTGCAACTGGTACAGATGCCATGAATGCAGAAGCAAATTTAACATTTGATGGCTCAACATTAGCTGTTACAGGGGCCTTAACTACTACAGGAAACACTACAACAGATCACGTTTTACCTAATGCTTCTGATACTTATGATTTAGGTGCATCAGGAAATGTTTGGAGAAACGTATACACTGGTGACTTACATTTATCTAATGAAGGAAAAGAAGAAGGTAATTCTATAGATGGCACAAAAGGTAATTGGACAATTCAAGAGGGCGCTGAACATTTATATATTTTAAATAATAAGTCTGGTAAAAAATACAGATTTAAATTAGAAGAGATGTAATGATATTTAATTTTGACAAAAAACATTATGATAGTGAAAAGTTATCTGATCAAGGTAAAGTGTATCTACAAAAATTACAAAACATTGTTGTAAAGAAAAATCAATTAAGTTTAGAATTCACTGATTGTGAAGTTTTACAAAAACACTACTCTGATCTACTTAGCAAAGAACTTCCAGAGGAAGAAAAAACTACCTCTGAAATGTTAAAAGAAGGATTCGATCAAGAACAAAAAGGAGCCTAGTCTATGGCTTTTGGTAATACCGCATATTCTGAGGCGGCCTTTTCAGCAGAAGATAATAACGCCATTGCTTATCCTCAAGGAAGTGTCCTTACAGGATCAATGGGTGAAGAGTCTAATACAGGTACTGCTAATGTAGATGTTACAGGTATTCAAGCAACTTTAAGCAATGGAGGATCTGTTGCAGGTTCTTCTGTATTATTCAGTGTAACAGGATCTGAATTAACAACTTCTATTGGCGAAGAAGGAATTAATATTGGAGTTCCTGTAACCGGTCAACAATTATCTATATCTAATAAAGAAACTACGCAAGATACCTTGACTGCTTTTGGAGAAGCTCCTTTTGCTTCTCAAAGTCCTGCTACTTTCTTCATACCTTCTGTTGAAGTATTTACGACAACAGGTGCTGGAACTCTTCCAAGTTTCTTATTACAAACATCTGTTGGAGAGGAAATTGTTACAGCAGATGCTAATGTTTCAGTAACAGGATCTGAGCTAACACTATCAACTAATGATGTAACATTTGAAATAACTGCTGATATAAATGTAACAGGATCTCAAGCAAACATTTCACTTGGAACTTATTCTGTTTCTGCTGATGGTAATGTAAGCGTTATAGTTACAGAGCACGATATAGTTACATCGATTGGTTCGGTAACTACAACTGCAAATGCTGATGTTTCTGTATCAGGATCACAATTAACAGGTTCTGTTGGAGATGTGTCTTTCACAATTAATGGTAATGTATCTGTTACAGGACAGCAATTAACTTTAACATTAGGGGATGAGTCTGCATTTACAGATGTGAGTGTTGAAGTTACTGGTCAAGAGTTAACAATGTCTATGGGAGAAGAAACTCCTACAGCAGACGCTAACGTTGAATTAACAGGTATTCAACTAACTAGTTCAACTGGAACAGTAGATGCTGTAGCTGTAGCTGAGGTCACGGGTGTTCAAATGTCCACTTCTATAGGATCTGTTACAATAACAGCCAACGCTGATATAGATGTTACTGGAATTGAGTTACAATCTAGTGCTGGAAATGCAGATGTTACAGCATGGGCTGAAATTGATCCAGGTGTGTCTAATGTTTGGACTGAGGTTGATAAAGCAGCATAGAGAGGATATAATAAAGTATGGCATCAAGTTACACAGATTTAGGAGTAGAATTAATCACTACTGGTGAAAAAGCTGGTTTGTGGGGACAAATTACAAATACAAATCTTCAGATTATGGAACAAGAGTCTGGAGGATTTTTAGCTAAGTCAATTGCCGGTGGTGCACAAACAACTCCTTTAGGTATTACTGATGGAGCAACAACAGGCTCTGATGCTAGAAATGCAATCATAGAACTTACAGGAACTATAACAGGAAATCAGATAGTTACTGTTCCAGATTCAATTCAAAAAAATTATGTTGTATTTAATAACACTTCAGGAGCCTTTACAGTTCAGTTTAAAACGGTTTCAGGAACTGGTCCAACATTTTCAACTACAAACAAATCAACAAAAATACTTTATTCAAATGGAACTAATATTATTGATGTTACTGCAAATTTAGGAGATTTAGCAGTAGGTGCCGTTACTGCTACAGGGCATGTTTTACCTGGAGCCAATGATACTTACGATTTAGGCGCTGTAGGAAATGTATGGAGAAACGTATATACAGGGGATTTACACCTAAATAACGAGCATAAAACAGAAGGTAATATAATAGACGGATCTAAAGGTAGTTGGACTTTACAGGAAGGTGCTAAAGATATATACTTAATTAATAATAAATCTAATGAAAAATTTAGATTGAAATTAGAAAAAATTTAAGGAGATACTAATGGGTATTATTTCAAATGGAAATACAGTAATCGATAATGGCGCAATTGATGCAAACGAAGTAGACACTACTCAAATTGCTAATGATGCGGTAACTGCTGACAAGTTAGCAAATACTGCAGTTACTGCGGGATCTTACACAACAGCTGACATTACGGTTGATGCTCAAGGTAGAGTTACTGCTGCTTCATCTGGACAAGCTGGTGGTGGAAATATGCTTTTTAATTTTTATGCTACTAGCAGTGGTACTTATACTGCGCCTGCTAATACAAACAAAGCACATGTATACATACAAGGGGGAGGCGGAGGTGGTGCCGGTGCAAACCAACAACGTTCTGCTGGACCGGGAGGAGCCGGAGGCTACGGAGTGTTTCCATTAGATGTAACACCAAATACAGCTTACCCTTACTCGATTGGAAATGGTGGAAGCGGTGGAAACGGATCAACTAACTCATCTAATCCAGGTAACCCAGGCAATGCATCTAATTTTTCTAACTTAGCAACTTCAAACGGAGGTGGCGGAAGAGCTGCTGTGCCTTACAACAATAATGCAGGACCAGGTACTGATGGTACTGTTCCAGGAGGTATTCCTTTTGCACCTATTGGATACGCACCGTATCCACCAGGATCAAGGAATTTTTATGGTATGCTAGGAAGAGGCCATGGAGGAGCCGCAGGGAATACACCAGGTGGAAGCGGTGGAAGCGGTGAAGGTGGTGGTATATTTATTTTTGACAACAGTGACGTATAGGAAAAATTATGGCATATATTATAACTTCAGATGACATAAAAACAAATGTATCAGGAATAGCAGCAACTGAATCTGCTAGAGATAACATGGATATGGCACTACAATGTGTTGCTCACGAGATAGGTGAGGCTGAGTTTAATAATTTAAAAAATAACACTAAAAGAGTAAGTGATCATGATGGCACTAATTTTGTTTATGTAGATATGATAACAGAATTTACAGAAGAGAATAATTTAAAAACGTATCTAGATATAAAAAGTAAAGCTATATCTCAAATTATAAAAAAATATCCAGATCATCCAGATATGACTATTTGGACAACGTACAAAAATTTAGTAGACAATTACGATACGTCAACAGTAACTTTTCCTTTAACCACAAGTTGGGAAAAATATTGTGAAGATAATTCAATAGATTATTTTAATTTATTAGAACTACCTTAAAACTTTCTTGCTTGTTAATATAATATAGTATATATATATTTTTAATGCATGAGAAAATAATTAAGTTTAGTGCGCATAAAGGTTATCTTAAATTTAACGAAGAATTACCAAAGTTAATTAAATTAAATATACCTGATTGGTTTAAAAAACTAGAGCATAATATAGAGAAAAAAACTGTTAAAGGTTGTATTCCTTTTTTACAAACTTTAACTTATGGTTATGTTCTTACCCTACCTCAAGATTTTTATCTAAAACATAATAGTTTTAATAAAGATGAGATAAAAACTACGTTAACAGCTTCTTTTGAAAGTGATTTTGGTTACAATTTAAATGTAAAAGATAGACAGGAACAGCATACCACAATACAAACAGAAGGGTCTTCTTATAATAAAAAGAATAGCAATTTGCCTATTAATAAATTTTTAAATCCTTGGTTGATTAAAACACCTCCAGGATATTCTTGTCTTTTTGTTCCTCCGTTAAATAACACAGATGACAGGTTTTCAATAATACCTGGTATTGTAGATACAGACACTTTTCCACTATACATTAATTTTCCATTTATTGTAAACGGAGATAAGCATCCTGTTTTAGATACTCAATTAAAAAAAGGAACTCCTTATGTTCAAATAATTCCTTTTAAAAGAGATTCATGGAAAATGGATATAGGTGAAATAAAAGAAAATGATGAAAGTAATCTTTGGTGGAAAAAAGGTAAATATTTTTTAAATATGTTACATAATTACAAAAATTTATTTTGGAATAAAAAAACAACTTGGAAATAAAATGCAAACAGATTTACTACCAGAAAATATTGAAAGCATTAAAAATAACAAAGTAACTTTTGTTAAAAATTTTGCTACTATAGAAAATACATATGACCTTAATTTATTGTTTTCTTTTTTAGAAAAATTAGACATACCCGTTCATTATAAAAAAAATAATTTTGAACCAGAAAAAGAAAAAGAAAAAGAATTTAATTTTTTAGAAAAAGTTTTTCAAATATCTAATGTAAGTCATTTTTTTCCAGACTTTCAGTTTTTAAAAAGTTTTTTAGAACAAGTCTTTAAATACCCTGCTCATCCTAGAGATGGAACTGACATTTTTTTTAGTTTAAAAAGTATTGCTGGAATAAGTCATGAAGATATAGAGGATGTTTTTATAATTGGTCTAAGTGGTACTGTGGTATATAACGTATTTCAAGAAGAAACAAATCACTATGAAATTAATAAGGGAGACTTGATATATATACCAAAAGGTATTAGACATAAAGTAATTGGGTTGTCACCAAGAATAACTCTTTCAATAGGTTTTTACAATGAAAAATAAACTTTCTGATTATATTTGTATATATGATAATGTTCTTGGTAATAAAAAAAATAATGTTTTAAGTAGATTGTTGACACAAAATATTTTCCCATTTAAACCAGCTGGAGTTTTTTCAGAGGGTGGTGGCCAACTAGTAGATAAAACAATTAGAAACACAGAAAAATTTTCTTTAGATAATATTACTGAAAAAAGTAATACTATAATTCATTACACAAATCTTTTTTGTTCTTGTTTACATCATTATATAAAAATATATGCTAAAGATATTAATATGATTTTAGATTGTAATGTAAGTGATATGCAAATTTTAAAGTATAAAGTTGGAGGTTTTTACAAAGAACATATTGATTCAGGACGTTATTCTCCTAGAACATTAAGTTTTATCTACTTAGTTAATGAAGATTACAAAGGAGGAGAATTAGTTATGGAATTGCCAAAAATAAAAGAAACCATACCAATAGAAGTTAAAAAAGATAGATTAATTATTTGGCCTAGTAATTTTATGTATCCACATAAAGTTTTACCTGTAACAAAAGGAATAAAATATTCGGTGGTAGCATGGGCATTATAGGCAAAGATTTTAAATACATAGCAGTAAAAAATTTTATTGATGATAGTGTAATAAAAATTTTAGAGACTTATACTAATATGAATCACAGACTTAATTTAAGACCTTATCCCCAAGACCATAAAATGAATAATTATGAAACAGGTATTTATGGAGATAGGTTAATGGAATCAATTATGTTAAATAAACAATCTCATGTAGAAAAAATAACTGGTAAAAAACTATTACCAACTTATTCTTATTGGAGAATGTATACAAATTTAGGAACTTTACCAAAACATCATGATAGAGAGTCTTGTGAAATATCTGTATCATTTAATATAGCAACTAAAGGAGAAGATTGGCCAATATATATGGATGGAAAGCCTGTTTACACTAAACCAGGTGATGCTGTTATATATTTAGGTGAAAAAATTAAACACTACAGAAAAGAATTTAAAGGAGACTATTCTACACAATGCTTTCTACATTATGTAGATAAAGATGGTCCTTATGTTGAGTTTGCTAAAGATAAAAGAGCTTATTATGGGTTAAATAAAACAAATCATTTAAAAGTAAAAATAAATAGATAGGAGACAAAATGAAATTTATTCAGAAACAAGATGGAAGTTGTGACTTAACTTTTTCTGAAACCGAAATTAAAACATTAAATGAAACAAAAAAAATATCTTTTACTGCAGAAGGATTAAAATATTTTAGTAATGATTTAGTGAGAATGGTTGTGAATTTTAATGAATTGTTTAGTGAAGAAATTCAAAAAAAAACTAACTCGGATGATTGATGTATTCTTGTGAAAATAATTATTTAAATAACATAGAGAATAAACAAATACTTAGTGTTCTAAAAAATAAATTTCCTTGGTATCTATCTGAAAGGGATAGTTTTTTAAGTCATATTGTAGTTTTTGATGATAAAATGGTAAGTACTTTTTATGGTTTAATAGAACCTTTTCAAAAGAAAATTAAAAAACAAATAAATCAAGCTGTTTTTTATATGATACTAAATGATAGTACTAGTAAAAAAGTTATAGATAATTCAGAAAATATGTATAAGGAAAATAATTTTTTAAAACTTATATATCATATTGATAGCTCTGACGGATACACTGAGATTTGTTCACAAGAGAAAATACCTCACACACAAAACAGATCAATTATAATAGATAATCAACTTAATACAGGTGAGTTTAACCCAATAAAATCAAGAACCAGTCTTATACTCAAGCTACTATTCAAAAAATAGTTTGTATAAGGTATAATGCAATATGCCTTTAACAAATATACAAATAGCACCAGGCTTTAATAAACAAGTAACTGAAACAGGCGCAAAAGGTCAATGGACTGATGGCGATTTTGTTAGGTTTAGATATGGCCTTCCTGAAAAAATTGGTGGTTGGGAACAGATAACAGATAAAACATTGTTAGGAAAAGTAACAGAACAAATGATTTGGGCTGACTTAGATGGTAATAAATATGTAGCATTAGGGACAAACAGAACTTTAATCATTTATTATGAAGGTGCTTTTTATGATATTACTCCACTAGATACTGCAATTACTGGATGTACTTTTACTACGGTTAATACATCAGCTACAGTTACCGTAAATAAAGTAGGACATGGATTATCTGCAGGAGATTTATTTACTTTTACATCTGTAACTCCTCCGGTAGGAGCAGGTTATACAGCAGCAAATTTTACTGACAATTCTTTTGAAGTGGTTACTGCACCAACTATAGACACTTTTACTATTACTATGGCATCTAACGCAGGAACCTCTGTTGCTGCAAGTGGGTCTGCAACAGTTAATCCTTACATTAAACCAGGACCATTAACTCAGAGTTATGGTTATGGTTGGGGAACTTCTTCATGGGGAGGAGCTTCAGGATTAATAAATACCTTAAATGGTTTACTACAAGATGATACAGCAGGTACTGGAGGATCTGGAACCTCAATTACTCTAACCTCCACTGCAGGTTTTCCTACAACTGGAACAATAAAAGTAGGTGCAGAATTTATTTCTTACACTGGGGTATCGAGCAATGATTTAACTGGAATTACTAGAGGAGCAGGTGGCACAAGATCTGCACACGCAAGTGGAGCTAGTGTAGAATATTATACATCATGGGGACAAGCATCTCTTTCTTCTTCAGTAACACTAGATCCAGCAACATGGTCTCTTGATCATTTTGGACAAAAACTAGTTTGCACTATTAAAAATGGTAAAATTTTTAATTGGGATCCTATTACAGTAACTCCTACAGCCTTACAAACAAGAGCTACAGTTATATCAAATGCACCTACAACTTCTGTTATGTCTATTATTTCAGAAAGAGACAGACATTTAATTGTTCTTGGAACTGAAACAACAGTTGGTGATGCATCAACACAAGATAAAATGTTTATAAGATTTTCAGATCAAGAAACATTAAATGATTTTCAACCTACTTCAGTAAATACTGCGGGTACTTTTAGAATTGATTCTGGAGTTAAAATAGTAGGTGCAGCAAAAGCTAAAGATTATATTTTAATTGTAACAGACACTTCTGCATATGTTATGCAGTTTGTTGGTCCTCCTTTTATTTTTTCTATAAGACAGGTTGGAAGTAATTGTGGATTAATTGGTCAACATGCAATCAAGTATATCAATGGTAGAGTTTGGTGGATGGGACAAGCAGGTGGTTTTTTTGTGTACGATGGTACAGTTAAATCTGTTCCATGTTTAGTTGAAGATTTTGTATTTACAAATAACGGAGATAACTTAGGTATTAATTATAATGCAGGTGAAACAGTATATGCTGGTCTTAACCATTTGTATGAAGAGGTAATGTGGTTCTATCCTAAAGCAGGTTCTGATGAACCAGATAGAGTAGTGACTTACAATTATGGTGAGAACACTTGGGCAACAGGTTCTTTAGCTAGAACTTCTTGGCATGATTCAACTCTTTTTGATAATCCTTATGCTTCTGAATATGCTCCTACAGGATTACCTACTTTCCCTGTTATTCAAGGTGTAACAAATGCAAATGGTTCATCGACATATTACGCACACGAAATTGGAAACAATGAAGTAGACTCTGCAGGTAATAAAACAGTTATACCTGCTTTTATACAATCTGGAGATTTTGATTTAAGTGAGGGTGATGTATTTATTAGTATGAGAAGATTTATACCTGATTTTAAATTACTTACAGGCAATGCACAGATTACTATTAACCTTAGAAACTATTCTAATGATACCTCTGCATCCTCTCCTTTAGGACCTTTTACAGTTACGACTTCCACAGACAAAGTAGATACAAGAGCTAGAGGGCGATCAGCTAGTCTAAAGATAGCTAATACAGCTACTGATGAAAGCTGGAGATATGGTACCTTTAGAGCAGATATACAACCTGATGGACGTAGATAATGGCTAAAGTAGATATATTAATACCAGAACCCACACCCGATTATACTGAAGAAAACCAAAGACAGGTAACTCAGTCTTTACGAACGATGCAAGATAAGTTAAACACTTCTTATCAACAAGAAATAAAAAATGAACAAGATACTTTTACTTGGTTTATATCATGACAATTAGATACAAAAGCGATACATTTTATTTAGATACAACTAATATTACAACTGTTTTGACTTGTCCTGCAGATGCAACAATACTTGTTAAAAATATTGAAGCAGTTCACAATACAGCAAGTAACGTTGATACTGATTTACTTATTAGAAAATCTGGTGCAGGTGCAGATGTACAAGTTGCACATAAACAAATGAATAAAGAAACTTTTAATTTTGCACTAGAGACTATAAATTTAGAAGCAAATGATATTTTAAAAATGCAAGCAGATACTGCTAATGAAATTACAGGATTAGTAAGTTATGCTTTAATAGATAGATCTCAAGAGAATGGCTAGAAAATTTAAAGATTTTGTTGAAAGGGATAAGCCTAGAAAAAGGCCACGGAGACATTGTAAGAATCCCAACAAAAAAAAGAAGTTGCAAAATAATAAAAAATATAATAGACAAGGAAGGAGAAAAAAATGAGTGAACCAATTAAAATACCCGCAACAGCGACCGAAATTGTCAAACATAAAAGAACAGGAAAAGTATATGCTGATAAAGCTGAGTTTGATGCTGATGTTGCTGACCCCAACACTGACACTACTGTGGATGATTTTAGGCAAGACCTTGAAATCAAAGTTACTAAGGTTTCTATGGGTGCGCAAACCAAAAAATAATGAAACCTAGAGGGGCCACTGAGCTACAAATGGAAATGCTTCAAAAGCATGTTTCCAAAGAACTACTAGATCAAGTACAGATATGCACATCTATACCTGGTAAAGTCCCAATAGACCCAAATAAATTAAATATTCTTTGGCAAAAAAATTCATATGATCAACCTAATCTACAAGAGTTCTTTACTAATAAAGAAAGACATAAAGAATATGATTGGTATGTATTTAACAGTCATTGGAATTATGAAAAATTTAGAATGGTGTTTGATATACCAACTGAAAAATCTATAGTAATTAAAAATGGTATTGATAATTTTCCAATTAGAAAGATATACAAAAGGGGAGATCCTATTAAGTTAATACACCATTGTACTCCTTGGAGAGGTTTAAATGTTTTATTACGTGCTATGCAAGAAATTGAAAATCCAAATATAAAACTGGATGTATATAGTTCTTGTAAGGTTTATGGCTCTGAGTTTGCAAAGAATACTGACAAAGACTTTGAAGCGTTGTACGAACAAGCTAAAAAATTACCTAATGTAAATTACATTGGTTATAAACCTAATGAATATATTACAGAAGTAATGCCTAATTATGATATGTTTGTTTACCCATCTATATTTGAAGAAACATCATGTGCATCTGCTTTAGAGGCTTTAGCTTCTGGTGTTCATGTAATTACTAATAATTTTGGAGCTTTGTATGAAACATGTGCAGAGTGGCCAGTATACGTTAACTATTCAAAAAACTACGAACAAATGGCACAGGACACTGCGGGAGCAATTAATATAGCTGCTAATTATTTACATGAAGATTATATACAAGAACATTTAGAAGAACAACAAAAGTTTTATAAAAGATTTTACAATTGGCAAAAAAAAGGTATAGAGTGGACAAACTTTTTGAAAGGAGCTTTAAATGAAAGAAACAGTAAATGAGGATACTTATCAAACTTTAAAAGAAGTTGAGGTAACATCATATGAAAAAGCTTCTACTCCTATGTGGAAACCGGCCACCGAAAAGAAAGAAAAAAAAATAGTTAAATCACCTTACAGCATTATGATTTGTACCCCTTGTCATAGTGAGGTAACTATGCATTACACACAAGCTCTTTTAGAATTACAACAACTTTGTATAAAAAAAGGAATAAGGATTACTTTTACTTTGTTAAAATCTTCTTTAGTAACTCAAGGAAGAAATTTATGTACTTCAGCTTTTTTAGAATCTAGTTGTACACATATGGTTTTTATAGATTCAGATATCTATTTTAGAGCAGAGTCTATTATTAAAATGCTAGATTTAGATAAAGAATTAATATCTATTCCATATCCTCTTAAAACAATGATGTGGGATAAACTTTATAAAAAATGGAGTGAAGGTGAAGTAAAAAACCCTAGGGATATTCATAGATTCTTAAATACTTATCCAATGAAAGTACAAGACGTTAATAACATAACTTTAGATAGTGGTGTTATGGAAGTTACACACAGTCCTACAGGATGTATGATGATTAAAAGAAGTGTATTTGACAAAATGATAGACAAGTATCCAGATAAAAACATAGTACAAAAGACAATAATAAATGGTGAGTATGTAGATAGACCTAATTTATGGAACTTTTTTGATTGTATACATGACCCTGATACTAAGACTTATATGGGTGAAGACTTTTCCTTCTGTAAGCTTTGGAAGGACATTGGGGGGAAATGTTATGCTTATGTTAATGACCCTATTATACATGTTGGAGAACACCAATATGAAGGTCGTTTTCTTGATGAGTTGAAACTAGCCAAGTAAAATGATATTATTATCCATATTTAAAAGAATAAATTATGGATCCATTTACACTAGCACTAGCCACTTTTGGCGTACAAAAACTTCGAGGAAAATCAACTAAAAGATCTTTAAGAGATGCTTTAATGATTGGTGGAGCTGGCCAATTAGGTGGTATGGCAGGTGTTGGTGGGTTACAAGCATTTGGATCAGCTCCTGGAGCTATTCAAGGTATAGGACAAACTGCAGTGGGTAGAGGAGTAACAAGTTTATTTCCACAATTTGCAGGACAAAACGCAGCAACAAATGCAGCACAAATTGCAAGTGCTGGAGGAGATCCTGGAAATGCAATGGGTATGGTTGGTGATGGAGGAAGTTTTTTCTCTCAGCTTATTCCTAAAACTACTGGAGGTAAAATTGCACTAGGTTCAGCAATTCTTCCTTTTCTAGATTCAGGTGAAGAAATGACAAATGAAAAACCAGGTTATAATAAAAATTTACAAAAACTTTACGAAAGTGGTTACGCAGGTGGACCTACAGGTTTCATGAGAAGAAAATATAATGAAGATGGAACATACACGGACACTCCACTAGAAGATAAAGATACTTATCAATCAGTAGAAGCAATATTAGACGAAGAGCAACAACCTGAAGGACTAAGAGAAGGTGGTATTGCCAACGTTGCAAAATTTAATACAGGTGGACAAGCACTACCTTCTAAATTTAGTCATGATGAAAAAGATTACAATAACTACGTAAGAGCTCATGGTTTTGTTGAAGACGGAGCAGGTATGGGTAATGATAACGAAGATACAATGTTAGCTCAATTAGCTGATGGTGAATTTGTTTCTAGATCTGCTGCTGTAAGAGGAGCTGGTATTATTGCCGGGGCAAGTATTTCAGACAAAGAAGACCAAAGAAAAAAAGGTGCTGAGTTTTTTTACGAACAACAAAAACGTTTTAAAAGAATTATGGATATTTTAGATGCAAGTAGAAAAGACAATTAAATCTAATGTAGAAGTACTTACTATTAAGCCATCAGAGGTAGACACTTTTTGGCCTTTAGTAGAGTTTCTTATTGCAGAAGCATTAAAGTTTAGTGGTCAATACGCTGATGCTAAACATATTAAAAAACTATTAAAACAAAACGTAATGCATTTATGGGTTATGTTTGGAACAGACGATGATGGAGAAAACAAAGTATTTGGTTGTTGCACTAGTAGATTTTTTGACAATCCTAATTTTAAAGAACTACAAGGATTAATATGTACAGGTAAAAAAATGCATTTATGGTCTGACAAATTAGTAGAGACATTAGAAGAATTTGCTAAAGTAAATAATTGTAAAAGAGTAACAGCACTAATGAGACCTGGATATAAAAAAGTTATGAATAAATATGATTGGAAAATTAAACATTACGAATTTCAAAAGGAGTTAAGTAAATGAGTATATTTGGCGGAGGTGGAGGTGGTTCATCAGGACCCTCAACTACTACACAATACATAAGGGAAGCACCAGGTATAGAAGAAAGAAAACTTGGTTTAATGGATGTAGCAGCAAGTCTTGCTAAAAAACCAACTAATATTCCTACTATGCAAGTAGCAGGTTTAGGTAATCTAGAACAACAAGGTATAACAGCATCTGGAGTTACAGGTGTTGGTCAACCAACTGTTGGCTCTGCAGTATCTGGAGTACAAGGAGCAATGGCTCCGATAGGTGCTCAACAAATTAGTCAATATTTAAATCCTTATCAATCATATGTAACTGATGAAATTGCTAGACAAGGACAAATGATGCAAAATCAATTAGGAGCTCAAGCAGTTAATGCAGGAGCTTTTGGTGGTGGTAGAGAAGGAGTACAACAAGCAGAACTTCAAGGAAGAACTTTATCTGAAATGGGCAGAGCACAAGCACAAGGTTTTCAAACTGCATTAGGTGCAGCTCAACAACAGCAACAAGTAGGATTACAAGGTGGTCAATTATTAGGTCAGCTAGGTGCACAACAACAACAAATGGCTCAAGGTGACATTAATCAGTTAATGGCTGCAGGTGGCTTACAAAGACAGTTAGCACAACAAGCATTGGATGCACAAAGACAAACAGCATTACAAAGAGAGTACGAACCGTACCAAAGAGCTGAGTTCTTAAAAAATATTTACGCTGCAGGACCTACATCTCAGTCTTCATTAACACAGACCACAACACCAGGTGGTGGAAATCCTTTAGCACAAGCTGCAGGAGCTGGACTTGGAGCTTATGCCACATACTCACTATTAAATAAAAATCAAGCACCAGCTAAGGTTTAAGTCTAATGGATAAAACATTAAACAGACCTCTATTTAAAAAAAGAGCACAACAGATTCATCAACAAGTGAATCCTAAACAAGTACCTAAATTTTTTCTTGGTGGAATAATGCAAGCAGGTAATATGATTAGAGCAGGTGCTGCTCCGGTCTATAGATATCTTGCTCCTAAAGTTTCTTCATTTATGAATAAACCTGCAACACAAACAGGTATAGTTGGTTTAGAAGGTTATGGTATAGGTGTTGGATCTCGAGATATGGCAGAAGGTGTTGCTGAAGGAGATACAGGTAAATTTTTACAAGGTGCTGCTTTAGCTGTGCCTGGTGCTGCTTTCTTACCATCATCTGCAAAACGATCTGGTATACAAGCTTTAAGAGAAACAGGAGAATATTTATCTCCTAGAATGACAGGAGCTGCACAAGCTTTAGTTAGAAATCCTGGAAAGACTGCGATAGGTTCTATTGGTACAGGTGTTACAGGAGCTTACATATCTCCAGATGCTATTGCTCAAGCAAAACCTGCGGAAATGTCTAATGAAGATTACGCAAAAGATATTCAAGAAAGATTAATATACAAAGAGAAGCCTGAATATAAACCTGATCCTAAAAAGAAAGTTACAGAAAATTTAAAAGAGTATAAAGAAAGTACAAAAGATTTTAAACCATATGCTGTTGGTATTGAAAACCCACTAACAGAAGGTGAGAAAGCATTAGATGCACAGTTAAAAACTGTAGCTAAGGTAAGAGAAGTTGCAAATAAATTAGGTGTAAATCCTATTGAAGCAACTGATGAACAATTAAAACAAATATCTATTGAGTCTAATATAGATCTAAGCACTTTAAAAAGTATGGTTGGACAAAAAGATGAAGGAGCAGTAATTGCAGATAACATGCCAGCACCTAATAATGATGGTGTTCCTGTAATAACAGGAAATGAAGGAGCAGCAGAAACACAATACTTAGTAGATAAAAGAAAAAGAGATGTTGCGGCAGGTAATGAAATAGCAGGCACAGATGCTTTGTCAGGTCAATTTTTAGAATTTAAAAATCAAATAAACAAAATGACTGGTTCAGATAATTCTAATTTAAATAATTTATTGATGATGAGAGCAGCAGGTCAAATGTTATCAGGTAAGTCTCCTGAAAAAGGGGTTAGAGGATTCTTAGATATTACAGGTCAGACTTTAGCTTCTAGTGCTGACGCTATGATTGGTCTTAAATTAAAACAACAAGATTCAGATATGAAGTTAGCTACAGCTTTCTTAAAAATGAAATCAGATAAAGCTAAAGGTGCCGGAATGTTAACGGGCGGAGATAAAACAGTTAGAGTATCTGACCCAAGTGTACCAGGTGGTTTTAGAAACGTTAGAGTGTCTTTAGGTAAGGATAATAAATTTTATGAAAGAATTATGAATCCTGATGGTTCACAAGGTTTTGTACAAGCAAATTTTACTGGAACTGATGTAAAAAGAAATGATGAGAAACTTAACAAAGCTCTTATGGGATTAGAAGATAATAGACGTGGTGGTAAAATGGTTGAGTTTGTAATTAAAAACGCAGGAGAAGGTGGAACTAAAGCTGCTTTAGGACTATTAACTGAAGATGCTTTTGGTACATTAGACTTTTTTGCAGGTGGTAATGTAGGCGCAGACAGTTCTGTTATTGATGATCAAATTAGAGCAGAGATGGCACAGACCACAGGAAGAGAAGGTTTTGATATAAGCGGAGGTAAAGTAAATATTTTTGCAAAAGAATCTGATAATATGACTAAAAGATTTAATTCAGATCTAGAAGATGCTAGAGAAAATGGAGCAGAACGAGTTGAAAAACAATTAAAGAAAGCTGGAATCATTGCTAAAAACTACCGACCAACGGAAGACGAATTAAGAAATTACACTAGACTTGCTTTGATTGAACAACGTATGAAATACATTGTTGCAAACGCAAACAAATCAGAAGATAGATTAACACAAAAAGATATTGACAACGCTGCTAAGCGTACACAGATTATTAAATACATTACTTCACCTAGAACTATTAGATTAAACTATGAACAATTAAGAGAAGAGTTTGCAGAAAAAGCAGGTAGTTATCTAACTCAATACAAATTAAATGGTGGAGACGAACTATTTATTCAAGAAAACTTTATGGATATCCCTGGTGTTGCTTTACAATATAACAGAAAAAATAAAGAATTTATGAAAAGTCAAAAAGTCAACAACCAAGTAAGTAGACAAGATATTTTAAATACAATACCAATTGGAGGTTAATAGTGCCTACTATTAAAGAATTACAAACTGCTATTAACGAAAAAAACTTAGATACTAGAAAGTTAAACACAGAACAGATGCAAGCTCTTGATGCTGCTTTTGATAGTGGTGAGCTTACAGGCTACGATAGTATTCAAGATTACGATAGACTAATTAACTTAGGTGCAAAGAGTGTAGCTATTGGTAAAGAACAAAAATTAGAACCATTAAAAACATCAACAGGATTAGAAAGAGGTGATCTTGTATTTGCAGGAGCTGCCTCTATGTCTATGGTTCCTTACTATATGAACAGAGATCAACTAATGAAAGCTTTTGTACAAAGCGGATTTAAAGATCAATACGGTGTAGATATGCGTAATGCAGATATGTTTGGTATGTATCAAAAAAGATTTACAGCATTAAGTGATGCAGTTAAAAAATTACCTAATGTTAGAGGAAGAGCAGGATTACCTGTAAGAATGTTAGGAAGTTTAGCGGGTATGGCAGATAACACAATAGATTTTTTTAAAAAATTAAAAAAGTTTGGAGCAACACCAGCATTAGCTACTGAATCACAATCAATATTAATGGCTGCAGGGGGAGCAGGTGCAGGTTCTGTTTTATATGATATAGGTAATCTAGGTTCTGATTACGTAGGAGCTACTTCTCAAGATTTAGCTAACCTTACTGATAATGATATTAGAAAACTACCTTTTGCACAAAGAGCTTTATATAATGGATTAAATGAAACATATAATGATCTGCTTTGGGCAGGTGGTGCTATGTCTTTAATACCTTTGGTTAGATTTGCAGGAAGAGAAGGATTAAAACAATCATTAGGATTAAACTCAGATCAATCAAAAGCCATTGCACAATCGTTTGAGAGAATGGGAGAAAAACCTACTGTTGCAGCTTTAATACCAGGACAAAATGCTTTTCAAAACTTTTTTAAAAAATTCTTTACTACTATTGGTGTATACCCACTTGTCAGTGGTCCTTTAGTTAAGTTTAACACAGAGTTTAATCAAAGATTATCTCAAGAAGAGTTTTTAAATACTGCAGATAATTTAAATATGGCGCCTGGAAGCAATCAAAGTATTATGAACTATGCAGGTATTAATGAAATTAAAAAAGAATGGAAAAATGTTTGGAAAACAGTAGACACTGAATATGGTAAAGTTAGAAAACATTGGGAAGAAATAGGTAACCCTAAAATGATTCCAACAGCAACTATCAAACAAGAAACAGAAAGACTAATGACTCAAATGAAAAATGAGTACCCTAGTACTTATTCTTACAGTAGTGCTTTTGATAACATGCAGAAAGGTGCAAGAGATCTAACACCTGCTGATGATCCTTTAGTACAGTATATACAATTCCTTAATGATATAACAAGAAATAGTAATTATATTAGAATGAGTGATTGGTCTGGTTTGTCTAGAATGCAAACTGCAGCATACACAGGAACTAAATTTAAAAATGTTAAACCTCAAATATTAGTTATTAGAAATGCTATGGAAAAAGATCTAAACAGTATGGGGGAAGCAACTGTTAGAACTAATTTAAAAGATAAAATATTTGCGGATGAATATAAAAATATACTAGACAGTGAAGGACCACAAGCAGCAGAAGCGTTTATTGATAAACAAATTAGAGTAGCTAATTCTGGTTTTAATCAATTAAAAGAAGCAAATGCTTACTACTCATTGGTTCTTAGACCTTTTAGTACAAACAAAGTAGCCAGACAATTATCTGCGGTAGATGCAAAAATATTTGCAGACAAAGGCATTGAAATGCAAGGTAATGCGGGTATATACCCTGATCAAGTATTCGATAAAGTTATTAGAAGAGTATTAGATTCAGATAGTCCTGACGCTATTAGACAATTAAAACAAGTATTAGGAGTAACTAAATCTAGTTATGAAGTATTAGGTAAAGATGGCCAAGTTAAAAGAACTATACAGATACCTAAAAGTAAAGAGTCTCAAGAAATATACGATAGATATGTAAGAACTTTTTTCTGGGATTCTTGGAATGAAGCAATGACTAATCCTCTTAGAGATCATAGATCTTTATCTGCACAAGCGATAGCTGCTCAGGCGGTTAAAAAAGGTTTTGTTAATAAAAGATTGTTTGCTCTTGATGATGTGACTGAACAAAGAGTTAGAGCTAAAACAAAATTAAATGAAACAATAGATGTTACTGAAGTAGATGGAAGAGTATTTACTCAAGGAGATGGTATAGCTAATTTAAATGATGGTGTAATTAGAAATCATGACTTTGGAGAATTTGATACAAATCAATTTGTAAAAAATTTAGGATTAGATAAACCTCAAGGTAAAGATAAAATAAGAGAAATGTTTGGTGGTGGAGCTCAAGGAGAAAAAGCATTAAAAAGAATTGAAGATATCATAATAATGAAAAGAGCTTTAGATTTAGTAGAATATACAGATCCTTCTAAATTCGTACAAAGATCTATTACACTAAGAGCTGGTTCTTCTGGTGGTATTATGGCAGGAGCAACAAGTGCTGCATTTGGTTTTGGTAATACAATAAAATTAATTTTAGGAAGTAGATTACTTGGTAGTGTATTAACAAGTCCTAAAGTAGCTGAAAACTTAATGGATATGAATAAGACTATGAGATTTATGTCTGATGATCCTAACGTATATAAATTATCTCCACAGTTAGTTCCTAGAACATCTAGAACATTTGCTAGATTTATTAATAGTTTAATGGAAGCAGAAGGTGATGACTTTAGAGTAGATCCTGATAATATTGATTTTGAAGAAGTAAGAGAAAAACTACAAAGTTTAGATCCTAATATACCTTTAACAGTGAGCTATGATTTTGGTTCTATGCCTAAATTTACTAGAGACAGAATATACCCTGAATTTGAAATGATGAAAAAACTACCTGCATCAGCACAAAGAGCAGGTAACGAATTTTTACAAGGAGCTAATTTAATGGCATTGCAAGAACAAAAGTTTGAAGAGATGGCTGAAGGTAAAGAAATGTTACCGCAAAGCACACAACCACAAAACATGGGTGTGCCTCCTACAAATACTCAACCACAAGCGATGACACCACCACCGCCACAGAACACCCAGATGCAGACAGCACAACAATATGCATCATTATTTCCACAAGACACATTGGGTCAAGCTGTTGCAACTAGACAGTTTAGCGAAGGTGGTTTTGTTGAGGATATATACAACCAGGTAGACGAGGTTCTAAATGGCTAGAAAATTAACACCTTCAGAGAAATACCAACAATTAAAAAAGCATACGGAAGATGCAGGAATGGTAGTGAAAGAAAAAGATGGTAAAATAATTGTAAAAAGAAAGAAAAAGAAAAATGCCTAAAGCTAAATCAGCATTAGAAAAAATTGAATATCATGAAAAGATCTGCAGAATTATGCAGAAACAAACATTTGATAAAATAGAGAAAATGGAAGCTAGAATACTTAGAATAGAAAAATGGATTATTGGTGGACTAGGAGCTATTCTTTTAGCTGTACTTTCTCAGCATTTTTAGTAAACATATTACATGAAATTTATAGAAAATGACAATACTTTTTCATTAACCGAATTTGAATTAATACAAAAATATCCTTATAAAAAATACTCAAGAGCAGCAGATCCTGAAACAGGTAAACGTATGTACTCTGTAGATGGTAAAAAATTACCTAGTGTAACAACTATATTAGGAGCTACTAAAGACCAAGAATCGATAGATGCTTTGGCCAGGTGGAGAGAAAAAGTTGGTGAAGAAGGTGCAGAAAGAATAAAGAATGAAGCCTCTGCTATGGGAACTGAAATGCATTTAGTTATAGAAAAATATATTGAAGGAGAAGGTTATCTAAACCTTACAGAAAAAGGTAATCGTGCAAGAAAAATGGCGCACACTATATTAAAAAACTTAGATCCATTATCACAAGTTTGGGGTAATGAAATAAGTTTAGCCTATCCAGAAAAATATGCGGGAGCTACAGACTGCGTGGGGGTCATGAATGATAAGCCCACTATCTTTGATTGGAAACAAACTAATAAACCCAAGAGGAGAGAGTGGAGCGCAGTCCAAGATTACTTTACACAGTTAGGTGCTTATAGTTTAGCACATGAATCTATGTATGGAGAAATAGAACAGGCTAAGATATGTATGTGTTCTAGAGATTTTAATTATCAAGAATTTACTATTGAAGGCCAAGAACTAAAAGACTACCAAGGTAAATGGTGGGAAAGATATGATAAGTATTTAGAAACTATAAAATAGTTTTTATGTTTTTTCTTGAAGATAAAAATTTTTTAAATGATGCTCAAAAAAAATATATAGATGAGTTATTGTTATATGAAAACATGTCTTTTAAGTTAGCAACTCAAGCTGCAGAAGTTGGAGATAACGGGTTTCATTTTATTAATCATATACTAAAACTTGAAGAAAAAGAAAAAAATACTTTAAAACAACATGAAAAATTAATTGATATCTTTAGATTTTTTTTACAAAAAAATAAAATTAAATTAAATACTCTTTTTAGAGTTGCTATTAATATAACTTTTAATAACGGATTTGTTTATAAATGTCCTATGCATACTGACCATGATTTTGAACACAGACAAGTTATACTTTATTTAAATGATGCTGTTGGAGATACAATTATTTGTAATAAAAATAAGGAACCAGTTATAATATCAAAACCAGAAAAGTATAAAGCTATTGTTTTTAATAAACAACCTCACTATCATTACTTTCCTAATTATGGTTTACGAGCTATAGCTGTATTTACATTTAATTAAGCCATTCTTTAAACTCATCACCTAAAGTTTTAATAGCTAATTTATTTTTATTAGATAAAGAAGAAATAATTCTTTCATCAATTGTACCTTTACATATTAAATCTGTGTATAACACTCTGTGTTTTAATCCTGATCTATGTGCTCTATCTTCTGATTGTCTTCTATGTTCAAAGTTAAAACTATTAGAGAAATAAATAATATTCTTAGCCTCTGTAAGAGTAAGACCAAAACCACCTGTTGCAGGATTACCTACAAAGAATCTACAAGTATCATCTTCTTGAAACTTCTTTACTGCTTCAGCACGTTTAAGAGTATCTACAGCTCCATAGTTAGATACAACAGAATACGCTCCATATTTTTCCTGTAAAAATTTTATTATAGATTCTATATTATATATGTAGTTGGCCCATATAATTACCTTACCTTCTGATTCTTCTATAATATCTGATAGTGCATGTAGTTTAGGATTCTTAAACTCTTTAAGTTCTCCATCATTTGTTTTGACAAAACCATTACAGACCTGGTGTAATTTTATTATCTCAGTTAATTTATTATTATATGACACAGCTTCATCTTCTATAATAGCTATTGCAGCTATTCTTAATCTTTCATAAAAATCTTTCTGTTCATCATTCATATCTATATATCTTTTAGAGTATAGTTTAGGTGGTAGATCTAGACATTCATCTTTAGTTACTCTGTAAGAGAACTTACTTAATTTATCTTCTAGTTCATCAAGATGCACATAGTATTTAGGTATCTCTGTGTATTTACCATTACCAAGATCTAATCTGTGAGTTACACAATATCTGTTTCTAAAAGTAAAATAAGAAGAAAATCCTAGATGTGTACCATCTAAAAAATTACATTGTGTATATAAATCTAACGGTGATTTAGTTACTGGTGAACCTGTAAGTATTCTTTTGTATTTAGAATAATCAGATAATTTTAAAACGTTTCTAGTACGAATAGCTTTGTGGTTTTTAATTGTAGTAGACTCATCTATAATAGTAAGGTTTTCTTTGTGGTTGTATAAAAATTCTGTTGCACCTTTTATACCTCTACTAGTAGAAAGTGCTTCTATATTCATACAAAATATTTTTAATTTACCTTTAGGATCTAATGATTTTTTTAATTGTTTAGGTTTATCTATGTTCCAAGAGTATATTTCATAGTCAACATCTGGAGACATATGTTTATTTATTTCATCAAAAGCCCATACAGTATATACTGATTTTGGTGCTAGTATTAATACTCCGGTAATATTTTTATTAATTCTTAAAAGGCCTATATTATCTACAGCAACTTTTGTTTTGCCCGTACCCATTTCCATAAAAAAAGCGTATGTGGGTTTATCCCATGCTTTAATAAGGCAAGTTTTCTGGTGTTCGTATGGTTGTGTTTTAAAGTTAAACAAGTTCAACATAATGATTGACATACTATTTCATTTAAGTATAAAGTCAACTTATTAAAAAGGAGGTCATATTTATGAACCTAGAACAACTAACAAAGATAAATATAAAAACTAACGAAGTAACAGAAATATCAGAGGCTTGTAAAAAGCTAACTTCCCAAAATAAAACAGTCGAAGAAACAAAAGATCTTCTTAAAGAACAAGAAGAAGAAGCTAGACGTTTATCTGAAGAAGTGATACCTACTCTAATGCAACAAGCAGGAGTCTCATCAATAACACTTGATGATGGTACTTCGGTTCAAGTTTCACCTTACTACTATGCGAAGATCCCAGAGGCAAATAAAGACGAAGCCTTCCGATGGTTGCGTGAGAACAACCACGGGGATTTGATAAAAAATAATTTATCAGTTTCGTTTGGTAAGGGGGAAGATGCTGATGCAGTGAAATTAAAAGAATCACTGGAGAAGCAAGGTCTTGTCGTAGACCAAAAACAGGACGTTCATTGGCAAACTCTTCGAGGATTTGTAAAAGAGCAAATCGAGAAGAATAAAACTATACCATCTGAAACTTTTGGATTGTATATTGCTAACCGAACTAAAATAAAAACTAACACGTAACAACTAAGAGGTAAAAAATGGCACCAGAAAAAGCCAACGCAGTTGCAACAAAGGCAACAGCACAAGCACCTATGGTTTCTAATATGGAACAATTCGCAGGTGCAGGAGCGGAAAACATCACATCTAAAGATGTGTCACTTCCGTTCTTGAAAATACTTACTAATAATTCTCCTCACGTCACTCAAGGTGATGCGAAGTTTATTAGTGAGGCAAGACCAGGTATGGTTATAAACTCTGTTTTAAATAAGCTCTATGATGGGCAAACAGGATTTAAAGCTGTCCCTTGTTTCTTTAAATTCGAATATGTTGAATGGGCTGATAGGGGCACACAGAATTCTGTTGCACCTGTTAATTCATATCCTGCTGATTCGGATATAATGACTAAAACAACCAGGGGTGAAGATCGTAAAGATAGATTACCAAATGGTAATTATATCGAGCCAACTCACTATCATTATGTTTTAATGGTAGACGAGAATGATCAACCAACCGATACTGCTGTCATAGTTATGAAAGCTACTCAGGCTAAAAAGTCTAAAAAGTGGAATTCTATGATGCTTTCTCAAAGAAGGAAAGGTAGTAAAGGTATGTTCCAACCACCTACATGGTCTCAGATTTATACTCTAAGAACTGTGTTAGAAAAGAACTCTTTAGGTTCTTGGTTTGGATGGGAAGTTGACCATAACAAAGACATTCCTAATGATACACTAATGAATGCTGCTATGGCATTTTATGATACGTGTAAAAAAGGAAATGCCAAGGTTAATCTTACCGAGGAACAACAAGCACAAACTGGCACAGCACCATTTTAATGAGTTCACTAGATTTTTTTAGTAAACTTTTTGGTGGCTTAACGTCAGCATATGGTACTTACGAGCTCTCCGGAGCTCGTAGGTCTGATGGTAAAGCTGAAGGTAGAGCATTAACAAAAAAAGCAGATGTTACTTTAGAATTATTTGCTAAACATCTTAAAGGAGAATTGTCTTTAGGTATTGTACCTATTATGAAAGACAACAACTGTAAGTGGGGTTGTATAGATGTTGATGAGTATGACGGATTTAATCCACTTAACGTAATAAAAAAAATTAGAGATTTAAAATTACCACTGTTTCCTTATAGATCTAAGTCTGGAGGATTACATATATTTTTACATATCAATGGTGTGATACCAGCAACTGATATGATTGATAAACTTACTAAGTTAGCTAGTAGATTAGGCTTAGCTGATTGTGAAATATTTCCTAAACAAAGAACTATAAATGTTGAGTTAGGCACGATAGGTAATTGGTTAAACTTACCTTATCAGAATGCTCACTTGACTACACGTCATGCAATAGACGACACCGGCCAATCGATACCTATAGAGAAATTAGAAGAAGCAGTGCAACCTTTTTTGGTTACACCCGAAGATTTTTACAAAATACAATTAGATGAATTAAATGACGAAGACAAAGAGTTTGTTGATTACCCACCATGCGTACAGAATTTTGTTAAGAATGCAGTTAAGCCAGGCGATGGTAGAAACGAAGCATTGTTTAATGTTGGTGTTTGTATGCTCAAAAAACACGGTAAAGATGGTGCGTGGGAAGATGAGTTAGGTGAAGTAAATAAGTCTTGGGGTGATGATAAAATAGATCCAAAAGAATTAAAGATAACTGTTATTAAAAGTTTAAGTGGAGACAAAGATTATAACTACAAATGCAGTTCTCCTATTGCTAAAAAATATTGTGATCAAGCTGCATGTGTAAAAAGAAAACTTGGTATTGGTAAAAAAGATTACAACTTTCATGTAGATTCTTTTCAAAAGATAAGCACTAAGCCACCTAAATATATTTTAACTATAGATAAGAAACCTGTAAGATTAACAGGACAACAACTTTGTCAGCAACAACTATTAAAAACAGAATTATTTGATTGTGATATTGTATGGAAAACTATGAAGTCAGAAGAGTTTGGTTTATGGTTAAACTATCTTAAATCTATTCAAACTGCTGTAGAAGGATATGACTTTACTGATGATGACAAAGACGAATTTGATTATCTATTTAGAAACTTTATAGATGATAGTCAACTTGCTGATGATATCACACAAACACAAACTGATTATGTTTTTGAAGAAGAAGGTTATTTATTTTTTAGAGCAGAGTTATTTAAAAAGTTTTTAAAAAAAGATGGTAACAACTTAAAACCTTTTGAAGTAAAAGAATTATTAATTGACAATGGAGCGGAGTACATAAGACAACATAAAGAATACAAAGGTCGATTGTGGAAGATACCTAAACGAATAAAGATTGATGTTAAAGAACGTAACGTCAGTTTCAACCAACAGAGTGCACCTTTTGACCCAGATTCACAATAAAACATTTAAGATATTTGGTCCTCCAGGCACAGGAAAGACCACTAGATTAATTAAGATAGTAGAAAAACATTTAAGGTTAGGTGTGCAACCACATGAAATGGTTTATGTATCATTTACAAATAAAGCTATTGATGAAGCAGTAGATAGAGTTCTTAAAAAATTTAAACAATACGATGAAGATGATTTTAACAATTTTAGAACTATTCATTCTTTCTGTAAAAAAGAATTATCTTCACTGCCTGTATTAGATCCTAGAGTAGATATGTTGAAGTTTCATACTGATTGGGGAACTATAAGTGCTAATTTTACAGAAGACGATGCTAATCACAAAGTGTTTAATAACTGGTCATTAAGAGTATATGACAAAGCTAGAAACATGTTGGTAGATCCTATTTCATTGTATAAGGCAGAGCCAATTAAGAAAGTAAGGTTACAACAGTTTACAGATATAATAAGAAACTACATAAAATTTAAAAAAGATAATAAAATGGATTTTACTGATATGGTAGAGAAGTATGTAAAAGAAGTTAATCCACCATCTTATAAAGTGTTTATAGTAGATGAAGCTCAAGATTTGACACCATTACAATGGCAGTTTGTAGATAAGGTTGCAGCTCAAGCTAATAGAATTTATTTAGCTGGAGATGATGACCAGGCTATATATGAATGGAATGGTGCTAGAGTTAGAAGTTTTTTAGACTTTGCAGGTAAGGTATTTATACTAAATAAATCATACAGATTAAATGAAACTATACTTAATTTCTCTAAAGAAATACTTAAATTTATACCTGAGAGACAACACAAAGAATTTACCTCAACTAATAAGTCAGAAGGTTTTATTAAGACCTACAGTAGATTTAACGAAGTTCCTTTTGATTCTTTAGAAGGAACTTGGTTTGTATTAGGCAGAGTTGGAGATAATGTCAATGAATTAAAGGAGTATGCTAGACAAAAAGGTTTATATTTCCAAGACATGCGAGGAAATAAATCGTTTAATATAAACAAATGGAATGCCATAAACCATTGGTTAACCTTACAAAAAGGAGAAACAATAACCAAAGAACAGGTAGGTGTTTTGTATGATTTTATTGACGAAATTAAAAAAGGATGGAGAAAAATTGACAACAAAGCTTGGTCAGATATTCATCCTAATCAACCTTTAGATCTAGAATTCTTAAAAAAGAATTGTGGGTTAGAGACTAACGAGAGTGATTGGTGGAAAGTCTTAAACAGAAAATTTACTGTGCGAGACTTGGATTATTTTGAAAGTATGTTAAAAAGAAACATTCAATTTAATGAAAAAGCAAAAATAATAATCGACACAATCCACTCAGTAAAAGGTGGGGAGGCAGACAACGTACTAATATATGAAAAAGCTAATTGGCCATCTAATTTTTCAACCAAAAACCTCAAAGACAAGATGGCTGAAGCGAGGGTGTGGTATACTGGTATTACACGGTCTAAGACATCCTTACATATACTCTCTACTAACCATACATATTTTTTTCCTTTGGGGCGTCTTGCATCTAATTTCAACCGGAGAACTATGAATTTATGAAGGTTCTTAGTAACAATCATATAATTACAGATATTAATGGTATAAAAGTTGTAGATAATTTTTTTACAGACGATTGTTTAAAAGCTTTAAGATATCGTGTTTTGTTTGGTAAACACTTTGAGGATAAATATTCAGGATATCTTTCAATTAATTACAAAGCAAATCAAGATTATTTAACAGATCTAATTGTAAAAGAAATAAAAAACAAATTTGATCTTCCAGAATTTATAAGAGGTTGGAGTTTTCTTTATTTAAAAAATACAGCTGGTGTACCTCTACACTGTGATCCATCTATAGTAAATTTAAATGCTTGGGTTTCGTCAGACGAAAGTGTGTTAGATGCTGACAAAAATGGATTACATATTTATAAAATTTTACCTCCTAAACATTGGAGCAGATTAGATTGGAATGAAAATGAAGATAAATGTCTTGAATATATTACAGAACAAAAAGTTGAACCTGTAAAAATTAAATATAAAAGTAATAGGGTAGTTTTTTTTAATGGAGCTTTTTTTCATAAAACAAATGATGTTTCTATGAAAGAAGGTTTTGAAAACAAGAGAGTAAGTTATACATTACTTTTTGGTAATAATTTAGAATAAACAATGGAGTGTAAATGAGTAGCAAAGATATATTTGACGAAGCTTTTCCAGATGGAAAGCAAGTAGGCGGGAATCATTATAAAAAATTTATTATTCAACCATGGACTTTTATTAGAAAAAATGGCTTGAATCCTTTTCAAGCAAATGTAATAAAGTATGTCTGTAGATACTTAACTAAGGGTAAAACAATTGAAGATCTAAATAAAATAAAACATTATTGTGATCTAGAAATACAACACTTAAAAGATGAAAAAAAAAATTAAATGCGAACACGGTAAGTGTAAAAGAAGTGCTATTGTTGTTGAGAATAAAAAATTTTATTGTGCAGATTGTTATTTGTTTGCAAAAGGAATTAATTTACGTAATGTAAAGGCAATAAATGATACAAATAATAGTCGAAGAATACATTAATGACAACTGAATTAGTATTTAATCAAACAGAATCTGATTGGAAAAGACCAGAAAGCTATCCAGACTTATCTGATAGATCTATTATAGCTGTAGACTTAGAAACTAGAGATCCTAATATTAAAACTAAAGGACCAGGATGGGCTACCAAAGATGGTGAAGTAGTAGGAATAGCTGTAGCTGCAGATGGTTTTAAAGGATACTTTCCTATAGGACATGAAGCTGGTGGTAACATGGATAAAAATATGACTTTGAAGTGGTACAAAGAATTAATGGAGAATGGTGTAGATAAAGTTTGTCATAATGCTTCTTACGATATTGGTTGGACTAAATCTTTAGGTATAAAACCTACAGGTAAAATTTATGATACAATGATAGCTGGTGCATTAATTAACGAAGATAGATTTAGTTATTCTTTAAATGCATTGTCATTTGATTATTTAGGAGAAGTAAAATCAGAGGCACAATTAAAAGAGAAAGCAGAAGAGTGGGGCCTTGATGCTAAAGCAGATATGTGGAGACTACCTGCGGGTTATGTAGGTCCTTATGCAGAACAAGATGCTGAACTTACATTAAAACTTTGGAATAGATTTAAAATAGAAATACAACAACAAAACCTGTCTAACATATTTAGTTTGGAAACTGAACTGCAACCTATTTTAATTGAAATGAGAGAACACGGCATCAAGGTTGATGTTACTAAAGCAGACTCATTAAAGAAAAATTTTATACAAGAAGAAAACAAAAGATTAAAACAAATAAAAGACATGAGTGGCCATGATGTAGAGATATGGGCAGCAGTAAGTGTGGCTAAAGCATTTGATGCATTAAAGATTCCATACGAAAGAACTGCAAAGACTAAAGCTCCAAGCTTTACAACTAATTGGTTACACAACTGTCCTCACCCATTAGCTAAACTTATTAGAGAAACTAGAGAGATGAATAAGTTTCACTCTACATTTATTGATTCTATATTAAGATATGAACATAAAGGTAGAATTCATGCTGAAATTAATCAGTTAAAATCAGACTCTGGAGGCACTGCTACAGGTAGATTATCTATGAGTAATCCTAATTTACAGCAAATTCCTGCTAGAAATAAGGAGTTTGGTAAGCATATTAGGGCACTTTTCTTGCCTGATGAGGGTAAAAAGTGGGGTAGCTTCGATTATAGCCAACAAGAGCCTAGACTGGTGGTACACTATGCATCTAGCGTTGATCAGGGTTTTGAGGGCTCCTATGAGCTTTTAAAGGCCTATGAAAACGATGATGCAGACTTTCACCAAGTTGTAGCAGAAATGGCTGATATACCCAGATCTCAAGCTAAAACCATCAATTTAGGTATGTTTTATGGTATGGGAAAAGCTAAATTATCTGCAGAATTAGGTATAGATATAGAACAGGCTAAAGCTATCTTGAATGCCTACAACGAGAGGGTTCCTTTTGTTAAGATGTTATCTAATAGATGTATGACCACAGCTGATAAAAAAGGATGTGTAGTAACTATTAAAGGAAGACATTGTAGATTTGATAGATGGGAGCCTAAGACTTTTGGTATCCATAAATCTATGACTAGAGAAGAGGCTGAAAGTAAATACGAAAGAGGTTCGATTAAAAGAGCTATGACCTATAAAGCATTAAACAGATTGATACAGGGTTCAGCAGCAGATCAGACTAAACAAGCGATGATTAACTGTTACAACATAGGCCACCGGCCACTGCTACAAATACATGATGAACTTTGTTTTAACATTAGTAAAGATTCCGACATAGAAGAAATAAAAAATCAAATGGAACATTGTCTTGATGATGTGCCACTTAAAGTACCTAGCAAAGTAGATCTTGCTATGGGTATAAACTGGGGTGAAGCTACATAATGGCTTCTAAGCTAGATGATTTAGCATTAGGTAAATGTCCTCATTGCGATACAGTTACTACTTTCATACCTACGAAAAAAGCAACTATTTATATTTGTGATTATTGTGAAAGCAAAGTTAGACAACATGTAAATGGTAAAGTGCATTGGTATAAATTTAGTGAGGTACCTCTAGGTAAATTAGATTAATGAAAGTTTTAATAGCTTGTGAATACTCTGGTATTGTAAGAGAAGCTTTTAAAAAAAAAGGTCATGATGCAGTAAGTTGTGACATAATTCCGACTGAAATAGTAGGAAATCACATACAAGATGATGTTTTAAAACATTTAGATAAACAGTGGGATCTTATGATTGCACACCCACCATGTACTTATTTATCAAACGCAGGAGCTAGGTTTTTATATCCAAAAGGGAAACTAAATGAAGATAGATTAAAATTAGGACTAGAAGGTAAAAAGTTTTTTATGGCATTACATAATGCAAACATAAATAAAATATGTGTTGAAAATCCTATTCCATCAAAAATATTTGAGCTACCAAAATATAGTCAGATCATACAACCATATGAACATGGTCATCCGATACAAAAAAGAACTTGTTTGTGGTTGAAAAATTTACCTAAATTACAAACTACAAATATAGTAGATATACGTCAAAGCACAAAAATACCAGGTAATTGGTTTAATAAAGGTGGTAAAGAAAGACAAAAAAATAGAGCTAGATTCTTTGAAGGTATTGCAAAAGCAATGGCTGATCAGTGGGGATAATTTAATGAAGGCTTTTATCTAATTTAGGTTTTTTTATTTTATTATCTTTTAATTTTAAATCTTCACAAATATCATTAAACAAATGCCACAAACCTATTTCTATTTTTTTTAATTTAGAAAAACCTCCTTTAAACATAGCACTTTTAATAAGTAGGTCTTCAAGAGTTTTAACTTCTTGAACACTTAAAAAAACTTTTATACCTTTAATCTTAACTTTTTTTTGAGACATGAATAGCCTAGGATTTTATACGAAAAATAAAAATATTGCTAGTGTTAGCTAGCTATATCAAGAAGACCTTTTTGTGCGTCTTCAACACTTTGATCATTGATCTTTTTTCTAAGCTCTTTGATCTCTATATCCATCCACTTCATATCAGGAGTTACTCTGCCCTGTGACAGTGCCTGATTCGCCCATTTGGACTCCAACTGAAGTTTCTCCGAGATTAACTTTTGTAGTGCCATCTCTTTTAACCTCCTCTAAGGTTAAGAAAAGGAAGTCACGAAGTAAAAAACCACCCGCATCCTTTTCGGTTAACTGCCCAGATTCATACTTGTTATAAAAAGAATCTAGTGCAGCTTTATCGTTCTCAGCTTCGATCTGTTCATCGTAGTAAATGTCATTCCATTTAGCTTGGATACGATAAAGTTTCATGAGACTATCTTATCAAAAAAATGGTATAAATGCAACGTGTCAATAGGGGGTAAAAATGTTGAAAATACTAGCTTTTTAGGTATTTGTGGCTGGATTACAATAAAATTTTGTATAGATTTGTTGTTCGTTCATAGTTTTTTCATCTAAAGCTTTTAAAAATTCTAAACTTTTTGTGTATCCGTCAAGGGTGCACTTGCTGTATTCGTTATAACCTGGGTCTATTTCTATAGGAGGCATACAGCTAGAACTGATGATACTGCAAATTTGTATTATTAAAATAAATTTCATATTAATCTTGACCTATCTTATTTATCATCTATATAGATAAGATAAATAATTATAAATATTAACTATTATACAGGAGATAAAATGAAGAGTAAAAGCAGAACCTTCTTTAATCTTGTCACAGAAATAGATGACATACTTGGTAAAATGCATGCCAAAGATGCAGATGGTCAACCTATTAACCCAGGATCAGACCATTGGAATGAGACAAGAGATAGGTTGATGTCGGTTAAAATAGGTGGTGTAACTAGGTTTACTACCTATCCAATTAATTGGAGTATGTCAGAACATTTGATACTTGACGAATTATGTAGCAGAAAAGATGTTGATGAAGCTCACATACAGCTTAGAAAGGATATGGAATAATGGGTGATAGTATTACATTAGGACTTATTGTTTTGTTTATTATATTTTTTCCTAAATTATTTATAGGAACAATAGCTGTTATCGTTGCATTTTTTATGGGAGTAACAATCTAATGGATTGGAAAGATAAACAATATGCAGCTATTACTCGATTAAGTAAAAGTAAAGGTTGGGATTTTAGTGACAACAATCCTTATTTTGAAAGAGCATATATAGTATTACCAAATCCAAAAATTAAAACTAAATTACAAATGAAAAAGGAGTTAAAGAAACATGGATATAAATAAATGGAAATCAGTAGCAGTAAAAAAAGAAACACACACATTGCTCACTGCACTTTGTGGAGAAAAAGAACGCAACCCTGCTAGGATGATCTCTAAATTAGTAAAAGATTATGCTGAATACCAAGCAAAGAAAAAGGGTATATCTGCAGAAAAATATATTACAACTTTATTAAAAAAGAATGCGTCTAAACAGAGATAAACTTAATTGTATAAATAAAGAAACTGTAATTAATATTACTGTTAGTAACAATCCTGGTTTGTATTTCTTTTTTAATGAACATTATAAATTAATTTACATTGGAGAAAGTAAATTTCCTTTAGCTAGGATATTAGATCATTACTGGAGAAGTTATCCAGAAAGCAAAACTAAAAAAGGTGTTGGCCCTATATTTACATATTTTAGAATTATATCATTAAATACTGATGAAATAAGGATCAGACAACATTACGAAAAACGTTTTATAAAAAAATATAATCCAGAACTAAATTCTAATTCTAACACAGCACCTTACACATTAACTGCTAAACAATTAAAAGCACATATATTACTTCATGAAAAATTTTTTAAAAACATGAGCTGGTATAGATATATAAATGATGAGGTTTTAAAAAAAATGGATGAGGGTATAGAGTATAAAAAAAAATTAAGAAGAGCAAATTATTTAAAAACAGGAAAATGATGTTGAAATTTTATATATGGTTGATGGGTTGGTCTGGCACATTGAGTGCTTGGGCCTGGAGAAAACATGTTGCAATACTAAAAGCAAGACAGAAAAAATGACCAACGAAGTAGAAATCATAGATAATTTTTTACCTGAAGAAACAACTAAAAGAATTTATAAGGAAATGATGAGTGGTTATTTCCCATGGCATATTTGTACTAGTGTTGCAAACGAAAAGGATCACTCTGATGATTACTATTTTACTCATCAATATATTGACGATAAAGGAATTAATTCAGATTGGTATAAAACACATATTGTACCAATTGCAAAAAAACTTAATATGAAAAAAATTATTAGAGCAAAAGGTAATTTGTATACAAATCAAAAACAATTAATAGAACATAATCCTCATGTAGATTATGATTTTGAACATAAGGGAGCTTTGTTTTGTTTAAACACATGTAATGGTTTTACTAATTTTGGCTTTACAAAAGTAGATAGTGTTTTTAATAGAATAATCTTGTTCGATCCTAGTAAATTACATAATAGTTCTACAGCTACAGATGTAATAGCGAGAGTAAATATTAATTTTAATTACTGGTAATATGAAAAAGACATTATTAAAAATAAACAACATGAAAAGATTCTGTAAATGGTTAGACCAAACAGGAGTACATCTAGAAATTATACGGACACTGACCACACATCCTTGGATGATGTCGTGGAAAGAGAGAGCTGGAATTGAAAAAAGATTAAAACAAACTCGTGATAGAGATTATTTTTGTTTTCATAGAGCAAAAAATAGATTAAAATGGCGAAACGTTTACACACGTTTTCATCATTACGAAAAATCACAGGAGTTATTAATATATGTTAAAAAAAGATATGCCCGGAAAAAGAATCAGAAAATCTAATTTAGAATCAGCACTAGAAATACTAGCACAAAAACTAGATTCTAAAGAATATTCTAAAGTTACAAGTGTAATGTCTATGTTATTTATAGGACACCAGTTTGATTTAACTTCAGATGGTTTTGAGTTTATTAATTTAGCTATAAAAATTAAGAAAGAATCACATAAAAAAACATTTAAAAAAGCTTTACATAACAATGTTATTCGGTTAAAACCGAAACTGACTTAGGCATAAGTCAACTCTCTTTTTTTAGTTAATATAGAGTGAGAGGGTAGTGAGCGGGAGACTGTAGCTACCCTCTTGAATACCCTTGACATTAACTTTAATACAACATATTCGTGTAAGTATGGAGCTACTACATGAACATATCACCAAAAATTTTAAGAATTATGGGTTTGAATATAGCTGAAAAGTTAATAGAAAACACACCCAATCCTGACACTCGCATATGGCGTGCAGTAATTTCACTTGCTCTAGAAGATGTAATGATCACAAATCAAAATAGAACTGAATCTGTGTTAAAAGGCGAAGCGCATGATTGGTTCTGTAGTGACAGTGAGGACTATAATATGGTATGCTTTCAGGCGGAATTAGATCCTAAATGGGTTAGAATGCGCTATTTAGATGCTTTAGAAAAAGGTATAATTAAATTTACACGTAAGCAAAATTTGAATATAAAGTATACTAAACAATATGAAAAACTTAGAGCAGCTACCGACAAAGATCAGAGACGAAAGATCAACAAAGTTATTGATCAATTGCGGAAAGCTATATTTGAGTGCACCGATTAATTCATTAGATCGTAATTTCTATAAATTTTTATTTAAAAAAATAAAATCGAGGTTTTATAACTGATGATGACACTTGCTGATTGCGAACGGTTAGAAAAATATTTAGAAAAGATTAGAAAAAGAAAAGATTACGAAACAGAGAGAGTTGAAAAAAAACAAAGGCCACAGAACACCAGGCCTAAAGTCCACACAGCCCCTCACATTCCTGATTAAACAAATCACCCTGAGTATCATTTTTAAACTTAACTTCATCTAAAGGCACACAAGATCTGTGTACGAAGTTTTTAACTTTAGGATTATATTTACGCATTTCTTTGTCGAAGAATACAGCTTCTTTAAACTCATTAGGTCTATTGTCTCTCATGTCTATCCAGAAATTGTCATCGTGAAACGGACACCCGATACAAGCACTCTTAACTGGTATTTTAAATCCTTTACCTTCATACCAATCTAAACAGTGCTGTCTTGTCATTTTCTTTTCTAACAATGGCCATCTGTTTTGTTGCCACCAAAATCTAGATGGTTTCATACGTACAACTTCATCCATAGATATACCAATCCAGACTTCAACCCACTGAGTTTTTTTCATTTTCTGTCTAGGTTTGTAGCCCATAATTTCTCTAATTTTCTTTGCAATTGGAGTTATCTTGTATTCACGGGTGCACTGTCTACGACCCATACCTTTTTTACCTTTATCATTTAAAGTATAGAATGGTGCTGAAGCGAATTGATTACCGCCAGGCGCTAGTGCTTTTAAAATATCTTTGTCGAGGTCGCCTTTTTTAGTGATATAGACAGGATATGATAATTTTGTTTTAAGATAATTTAGATGATCTATTACTGTAGATGGTTCCCAACCTGTGTCTGCGAATACAGCTGCGTCTGGCTTTACTCCAAAGGCTCCTTGGTCTGCCATCAAAGCCATGGTGCTTGATTGTACTCCTGCACCTAGTGAAAGTATCCTTACTGTTGGTTCTTTGTCTCTGATTATCATTTGTGACACCATTTTTATAGGTTTAACGCCATTTGTCAATCTATATAAGATATTTCTACCTAAAACACTTAACACAGGTTACCAGAATGTCTGACACTTGTGACATAGACCTCTTTTTAGACTATTTACATTGATACTACTTACTTATTTGATGTCACAAACACTTTTGTTCTGTGACATACACTGACACTAGTGACACTAGACCACTTATGGACAAAACACCTAAACTTGGATACAGTCTTGATTGAGTTAAAAATATCTTATTAGTAATGGCTGGAAAAAAGAACACTATAAAAACAATGCATGATCTGACTGCGAAGCAGAGAAAGTTTGTAGATATCTATGTAGCCAACTTTGGATTGATTAGTAAAACAGAGGCAGCTAAACAAGCTGGATATGTTGCAAAAGACCCACACACCATTGCATCTAAATTAACTAATCCAAATAGAAATCCACATGTTGTAAGATATTTAGAAAAAAGATTAGCTGTTGAAAGAAACAAATATGCTAATCCACTTCGTTCACATAAAAGATTTGAAAAATTTGGCGATGACGCCGCAAAGAAAAATCAGTTTGCATCAGCAATCAATGCTGAATATAGATCTGGCCAACTAGCAGGAATGTTTGTTGACAAGAAAGAAATAACTAGCAATACTTTGGAGGGTATGTCACGTGAACAACTTGAAAAGCGTTTATCCGAACTTGAATCAAAAATCGGTGAAGCGAAAAACATCATTAACGTTACGCCAACAGAGGATAGTTAAAACAGATAAGTGGATGATTGTGTTTAATGAAATACATAATTCACATTTATCTATGAATGTAGGACAAGTTAATGTGAATACTGATAGTAAAAAAAATGAAAAAATATAAAATAGGTAAAACATACAAAAAAACTATCCCTTTAAATACAAGAAAACTTGGTAGGAACATTGAAGACTATCCTTTTGTAGAAATAAATTGGGCTGACATCGAAGGAGATGCAGGTTGGTCTGATACTAAAAATTTATTAAAAACTAAGTTACCTATTTGTGTTTCAAAAGGCTATTTAGTTTCCCAAAGAAATGGTGTTACTAGAATATTTACAGATTATATCAAAGCGAAAGAGGGAAGTACCTTTGAGAATATAGGTAATACAACTATCATTCCAACTTCAGTTATACAGTCCATTAAAGTATTAGGCTAATGTATTATATTATTTTATTAAATGATTTGTATCATTTAATTCCTGTAACAAAGGAATTATTATCTGAACTTCCTGTAGAAAAAGGAATGGATTTGTTTGAAGTGTGTAATGTTTTACGTGAAAATCTTACTGTTAAGGGTGAGTTTTTTGGGTGTACCTTGTCTTAAATAAATGGCTTTAAAAAAACGTGAATCATTGCTGTTTCAACGAATGCGTAAACATATAAAAAAGGCGCATTTTACAAGGATAGAAAGCTCAACCGTACAAGGAATTCCAGACGTACATGGGTGCATAGATAGTAAGTCTTTTTGGATAGAAATGAAGTCAACTCAGGACAAGTTTCCGGTACTGTCCAAGTTTCAAATGGCTTGGTGTTATGAGTATCAAAGACATGGTGGTAATGTATTCGTGCTGCATTCGGCCCTCTCGCAGAGAGCCTTAAAACTTTACAGAGTGTCCGGTGAGGTGGATCCCTCGTCCCCATCCTCGTTTTCTCGTTCCCTCGTTCTCGTTTATACCTCACCGGACCCTGTACCGGAGCTGGCCTGGCAGGAGCTCAGGATGCAGCTGGTGAGAAATAGTTCTTGACAGCGAAACCTCGTTTGATATACCTGAAAAGTCTGTAAGGATTACTCAAGAGTAAAGCTCTGGCCTCCGTCCATGGAGAGAGGCAGCGTGGCGAAACCTCGGTTTTTCTTATTTATCATCTGTCACCACGGGCTGGTCCTTGCTGGCCCGTGGCCTTCACCAATCCTCGTTTGCCACTCCTCGTTCCTCGTTCTCGTTCCTCGTTTATGCCCAACGTCCCTGGCCATCCCTCCCAGCTGGTGTCGCCAGCAGCAGACTGGCGTGGAACCGAAGCTCGGATCCTCGTTTCCTCGTTGGGAAATGTACATTTTGCCTACCTGATTAAAGAGCTGGGCACCAGTCGCCAGCAGCGGCTGTGATGCTGCTCACCTGCTGTTCGAAAATTTATTTGAAAATAGTTCTTGACATCTATCCCATGAGGTCTTATCTATACACACATGTGGATTATATATACAACAACGATATATCTTCTGATCTTGTTTGGGTCAGGAATTATATCTATAAACATATAAAGGAAAACAGATGGAAAAGGACAACATAGTCTTTTCGTGTAAGGAACATGGGAAAGAAACATATTTTAATATTAAAAAGTTAGAGAAGAACAGAAAGATGCGTGAGTATGTGTACGTATGGTTTGACGTAGATGGTCTTACTGAAAAGATGTGGGTGCGAATCATTTCGGGTGATCGTCAGAAAGGAATGGGTAAGCTAGATAACGTTCCAACTGTTCTAGATCATCTAAGATTAGGAGATCTAATCAGATTTAAGACTGATAAGGAGGGAATAACATGGGGACTGTAGACATCAAACAGTGGCTCGTTCTCGGTGAGAAAGAAGAACGATTCTTAATTAAAGATATTGCTGAGCACGGCTGCGAAGGAGGCATCGGTGGATTGATATACTATTGGGAAACCACCGCATTCCATGACGAACATGAAAAAGAAATTTGGGATATTGTACAACGTTTTGCTGAAGAAAGCGGTCAGACCATCATGCAGTACTTAGCAATTGTTGCGAAGGATGCCGGTTCACTGGACCAACTAAGATGCACCCTCGTTTGGCTCGCCGTTGAGTCGGTAGCGCAGGACCTAGATGAAGAGCGCCAGGCACCAGCTGGTGAAGCAGCGTGTTCATCATAGTTCTCCTAATATTTGCTCTATTTCTTTGGCCTGAGCTTACCTCGTTCTCGTTCTGGATCGTGGTCTCGTTGGTAGTTATGGCTTTCCAGGGAGCTGGCCAGGCGCAGCAGCCAGCACCAGTTCCTGCTGGATCAGGGTACGAAGCTGTATTACCTGTGGAAAAAATTAAGTTTGACTTCTATCCCATCTATGATAAGTCTTTATCATTAACTAAAACAAAGGAGAAAAAAATGGGACTAGATCAATTTGCACATTTGCGAGATCAAAAACCTGATTGGGATAAAATTTATTCCGATCAACATGAGCCAAGAGAAGATGGTTTTGTTTGGAGAAAACACGCAAGACTTCAAAAGTTCATGGCAGTTCAACACGCTAAACAAAACAAACATGTAGAACACAAAGGAGATCTCGGTCATCTCGGTTTTAATGGTGGCGATGAACCTGTATTTATTACAGAGGAACTCGTGAAGGATTTAACCGAAGCTATTAAGAATGGGTATAGTGATTACTTTGTAGCCGATGGTTTCTTTTGGGGGCAACAGTTCCAAGAGGAAAGCGTTAAAGAAAATAAAGAAATGGATTTAGAGTTTTTGCAATGGTGTCGTGACATGATTGCAGAAAAGAAAGTGGCTATCTATCATTGTAGTTGGTAGATACTCACACTACGAGCGAGGTCTTTTGTCAGAGTAGCTCCTGTTTAGACCTCGTTCTCGTTCTCGTTTGATCGGGAAACTTTTTTTTAACTAACTACAGGACTGGCGTCCCAGCCCAGTTCCTGAAGGACAGGTGGAGATGACGGATAAAGCTGACCAATGGATTTGGTTTAAAAATAAAAATGGAAGAACGTGTAGAATTAAGTTGAAGACTTTACTCACTCGTGTTAGTAATTCTAAAATTAACTATTACGCAACAAGGAGAGAAACAAATGGTAAGACAAGACGAAGCTATTCAAGAAGTTCAAAGTAAAAATAAAGCCAAAGCTTTTGAAGAACAGAAAGAAATGCGAAAGGAGTGTGCAGACTTTATAAAAGACTGTTCAACTTTTCATTTGCAGGAAATACATTCAGAGATCAAACGATTAAAAAATTATAGAAAGGATAGATTTTAATATGCTTATCCTCGTTGTAGTCGTCGTTGCGATCTCGTTCCTCGTTATAGACCAATAGCAGCACCTGGCCAGCAGCAGTTCCCAGCACCAGTTCTGGCGAAATTTTTCGTCAGTTCAAGTTTTAAAAATTTACTATGATGTCTAGGTCGCATTAGGTTTCAAATCTCAATGTGTGTTGCTCTATGGAAGACTTTTTTTAGATAAAAAAAGAATTTGCATTATCTTTTAAAATAAATTAGATTTAAGACAAATCTATATTTTATAGATTAACAATTAAAAAAGGACAAATAATAATGACAACACAAAAAGCAAAAAAAGTTCTTTTAGAAAAGAACGAAAAGCAAGTGTGTAATTCATACATAGATCAATCATACTTGTTTAGTAAGTACCAAACTTTAAAAGCTGATACAAAAGAATTAGTATCTGAATATTTTTTAAAGTTAAAACAAAACATAATCATTTTATCTAACACTAGATATATTCAAAAGATTGAGAGAACGAGCAGAAGATTTGATAGTAAATCTTTTATTGATTATGTAACAGGCAAAGCAACAACTGATGAGAAAATTTCATTTAAAGAATTACAAGTTCTTTTAAATGGCTTTTATAAACAAATCAAAGTTGTTGAGTTAAAACCCTTTGATGATAAACTACAAAAACAAAAACTAAAAAAAGGAGAAATAACTAATGCCTAATAATAATGACAATAGCAACCTACCATCAATGAGTGTTTTATCTCAAATGATACAGACGACTATGCAAAACAAAGGCATAGATCAATCAAGAGTGCAATCACTATTGAATGAAGATCAGCATGGTAAAACCCTTAACTACCAAATACTTTATAAGTTATTGGAAAGTGCAGTTGAGGAGTTTATCTTAATCAACAATGGCAATCCTTTAGCTGATGACTTTAGAAATAGAGTATTAGATAAAATGTCTGATGTTGTTAATATGCTGACAGGCAATCAACCACCAAACAATAGCTAATCAATTCCGATTGCGTGGCGACTAGATCGCCACGCAACCCACCTTGCGACCTCAATAGAGGTACCAACCCACCAAAATTACAGCATCACCACAGCCCGAACCCCACCCCCCTTTTTGCTTGTTTATGGTACCTGACGCTTGCCCTTTACAATCAGAAACACACATGTATAAACTATAAAATACTTATGAATCTCGATACATTAACTACTGATCAATTAAGAGATCGTGTAGAAAAAGCATTTATTGAACACATTAAACTTTGTCAGGACAATTTTTTATATTTTGTTCAAGCGGTTTGGCCAGATTTTATTTGCAGAAAAGCAAAAGAAAGAGAAAAGTGGGGCCATCATCAACATATTGCTGATGAACTAACAAATATTGCAAGAGGCTCAAAAGGGAGGCTCATTGTAAATATGCCACCCCGTCATACTAAATCTGAATTTGCATCTTATTTGTATCCAGCTTGGTATATAGGGAAGTTTCCTAAGAAAAAAATTATGCAAGTTTCTCACAACGCAGAACTTGCAGGTAGGTTTGGTAGTAAGGTAAGAAATTTAATTGATAGCCCAGAGTACAAACAGATCTTCGGAGATGTTAAACTTAGGGAAGATAGTAAAGCAAAAGGCAGGTGGGAAACCAATCATGGTGGTGAATACTTTGCAGCGGGTGTTGGCGGTTCTATCACAGGACGAGGGGCCGATTTGCTTATTATAGATGATCCTCATACAGAGCAGGATTCCTTATCGGATTCTGCTATGGAGAGAGCATACGATTGGTACAATTCGGGACCCAGACAACGTTTACAACCAGGTGGTTCCATCTTGTTAGTAATGACTAGATGGGCTCAAGATGATTTAACAGGTAGATTGTTAAAAGGACAATCGGAACCTAAAGCTGATAAATGGAAACTTATAGAGTTCCCTGCAATATTAGAATCAGGAAATCCTGTTTGGCCTGAGTATTGGAGTAAAGAAGAACTAGAAGCAGTTAAGGCATCTATTACTCCAAGAAACTGGAATGCACAATACATGCAGGACCCGGTAGCCGAAGAAGGAGCAATCATTAAAAGAGATTGGTGGATCCCTTGGAAAGGAGAGGTTCCATCTCTAAAGCATGTTATACAATCTTATGATACTGCATTTTCTAAAAAAGAAACTGCGGACTATAGTGCGATTACTACTTGGGGTGTATTTGAACCTACAGAAGGAGACACTTGTCTAATTTTATTAGATGCTGAAAAAGGTCGTTGGGATTTTCCAGAATTAAAAGCAGTTGCTTTTGAGACATATAAATATTGGGAACCTGAATCTGTTGTAGTTGAGGCTAAAGCATCTGGCCAATCTTTGATACAAGAATTAAGGCGTGCAGGAATCCCTGTAGTAGATTTTGTTCCATCAAAAGGAAAAGATAAACATTCTAGGGTAAATGCTTGTGCTCCTGTATTTGAGTCCGGAAACGTATATTTTCCAGAAGATGCTCATTTTGCAGAAGAAGTTATTGAGGAATGTGCTGCGTTTCCTTTTGCTCAACACGATGACTATGTAGATTCTATGACCCAAGCTGTGTTAAGATACCGTCAAGGAAATTTCGTTTCTACATATTTAGATGAACCTGAAGGAATGAGAGTTGAAAGAGATTATAAATATTATTAGGAGATACCATGGGCAAAAAATATATTATACCAAAAAAGAAACCAAAAAAGGATAAAGAAGAAGAAAACAATCTTGATGATTTACCAAGAGGTTTAAAAATGGATACTACTACAAACAGTAGTGGAACCACTCGTAAATTTAATATGGGTGGAAGTTCTTCATGTGGCTGTGAAGCTTGTATGGGTGAATCTAAAGCAAGAGGCGCAGGAGCAGCTATTAGTGGCACAGGATTTAAAGGTGTATTCTAATGGCACTAGACTCCAATAAGATTGCAGATAACTTTATCGATCAGATAAAACAAGGAAGCTCTCCACTACCGAAACAAGATAATACTGTTGTCGTAACCGATGACACAGAACCTTCGGCCGTTGGTGGGTTAGCAGCACTCGGTGCTACTGTAATTGGAGCAACTGCTTTAGGAAGAAGAATACCTGGAATCAAATCTTTTTTAAGACCATTCGGTAAAACACCAAAGACACCTACAACAATTACAGCGAATAAACCTGTAGAAGAAATAGGCAACATGCCAACGGCCACCGGACAATCATCCGAGTTAATTACAACGCCAGGTAAAGAACTAACAGTAGGTCGTTCAAGAATTGGTGAAGTACAAAACATTCCTTTTACAATGGGTAAAGGATACAAAGATAGTAATGCGATAGTAGGATCCTCTACTTTCGATAGAGTTATGGAAGCACCATTTGAAACAGGTACAGCAAAGCAATGGACAGATTGGTTAGTAAAAGCAAACAGAGCAGATTTAAAAGTTTCAACAGGTCCGTTAGCCGGTGTCTCTCGTAGAGTTACACCTGATGAGTTAGAAGAGCTAAACTTAATTAAATTTGATAAACAAGGTAAAGGTGTAGATGGTTTCCTAAAAGTTATGGATGATCAAAACATTCCTATCGACAGAGATACTTTACTAGAGATGGTAAAAACTTCTCCTATTAATAGTTTAAAAACTTTAAGGTTAGGAGTAAGAGGAGATCCAGAAGCAGAGATGTTAGATGTTCTTTCAAGTTTTAGAATTGCTTCAAATAAAATTCCTAATAAAACTACTCAATCAGATGAACTAGTATCAGCTCTTAGAGGAGATCTAAGAATGTTAGCTAAAGAGTTAGACGATCAACAAGGAGTTATAGGTTCTGGGACTTATACAGACATACAAGATAAATTAGTTAAGCTAGGAAGAGAAGTAGATAACCCACAAGATTTTTCAACTATACTACAAAAATTTAATAAAACAGTTGGTGAGTATAATAAGTATGGACAAAAAGTAGAATTACCTCAGCCTTTAAAATTTAGAGGAGATAAAAGAAGTGACTCAGGATATTTTCCTGCATATAAACCACAAAGAAGTTACGCACTTCAAGGTGGGGAAAATTATACTGAAGATGTTATCTATTATGGTAAAGCAATCCCTAATGTTCAAGGAGGTAGATTTTCTAATCTAGCACAAAGCCCTCACTTTGTAGATAATGAAATAGGTTTTATAAGATACGATGACTTACCTAATCCTAAACTAGGAGCTAACGCTAGACACATGAGAGTGTCAGAGGCACAAACAGATATTCACTCTGCACAATTTGATGCAAGTAACAAAGCAGAGTATTTTAAATTAAAAAAGAATCCTTTTAATACAGATGGCGCTGTTAGAATTTTAAAAAAACAAAGAGATGATTTATTAGCAAGAAGAGAACCTTTTGATGAACTTGGTAGAGGTATAGCAGGTTTAACTAAATCACAAAGACAAGAGATAGCTAGAATAAATTATGAGATTGCTCAATTAGAAAAATCAGGCATGGCTAAACTAGCATCAGGATCACAACTAGAAGCAACTACTGCAGCACCACTAGCTAAGTCTTGGCCAGATTATGTTGCTAAGAATTTATTAAGAAACATGGCAGAAAGAAATATTAATGCATTATCTATTGTACCCTCATCTATGAATAAAGGAATTAAAATGCCTGCAGGAAAAAAATTAGGAGATGAAATTAATTATGGTCTAATGGATGGTAAAGCTTTAATTAGAGATACTGAAGGTAGATTAAAAAAAACAAACCAACTAGCTGCAATGGTTGCTCCTTTAAAAAAATTAGCTAACCAATATGGAGCGAAGTTTGAAATGGCACCTATGCCTAAAAGTAATCCAAATAAACCTTTTAAAATAATAGCTGAATATACAATGAAAGGTGATGATTCAATAAAATTGGGAAGAAAACATTACAATAAAAAAATAGGGGATAAATATATATTTGAAGATCATATTGGTGCTGCTAGAACTATGGATGAAGCAGAGGAACTTTTAAAAATAAGAGGTAGAGAAAATTATGGAGAAAGTAGCGTTAAGTATATTATTAAAGAAATAGGTGCGGAGAATCCAGATCTATATGAAATGGTTCCTACATTCATAGCATCAGATGATGTGTTAAAGAAGTTTTTGTTGCCAATGAAAGCTTATATGTATCAAGGTGGGTTTGTAGACAAGACCAATATATTTAAAGGCCTATTATAGATTTTGTTCAAAAAATGCTTTACACTGTATAGATAATTCTATAGGAGGAAATAATGAGTTTAAAAAAGAAATTAAAGAAAGCAGCTAAATTTGCTGGTGCAGCTTATTTAGCAAGTAAAGCCCTGTCAGGAGCTAAACCTGGTATTAACGTAGATAAAGGAAGAGGAAGTGCATTAAGTAATATGTACAGAAAAAAATACACTGATGGTATTATGAGAGGTGTAAAAGGAACTAAAGCTGCTAGCATAGGTATTATGGATAGAATAGGTAATGCTGCTAGTAAAGTTATTAACATGGGTCCAGGAAAAAATGCTACATCTAAAAAAGGCGGAACACTAGCTAAAAAAGTATTAAGTGGAAATACTTTTGGATTAGATGATATGGGCGGAGCTAAAGCTGGCGGAATGATGTATGCAAATACTGGAAAATACGTTAAAGCTAAATGTAAATTAGGAAGAAACAAAAAAACATTAATTACATAATAAATGGCTATTGAAACTGAAAACCCAATCAACGAAGAAGTTGAAGTTGAGGAGGAAGCAGTTGTTCAACTACCACCTGAAGAAGGTGAAGAGATAACTGAAGAACCTGAACAGGACTTCTATGCAAACATTGCAGAGACAATTGATGATAAAGCATTATCACAATTAGCTTCAGATTTAATTACTGAATATCACAGTGATAAGGAATCTAGAAAAGAATGGGAAGACACCTATAGAAATGGTTTAGATCTTTTGGGATTTAAATACAAGTCAACTACTCAACCATTCAAAGGAGCTAGCAATGTCACTCACCCTCTATTGGCAGAAGCGGTTACTCAGTTTCAAGCCCAAGCTTATAAAGAACTTCTACCAAGTGATGGTCCAGTAAAAACTAAAATTGTTGGATTACAAAACGAAGCGATAGAAGCTCAAGCTCAAAGAGTAAAAGACTTCATGAACTTTCAGATTATGGAGAAAATGGAAGAATATACTCCAGAGTTTGATCAGTTATTATTTTACCTACCACTTGCAGGTTCTGCATTCAAAAAAATATACTATGATGCTTTAATGGAAAGAGCTGTTTCAAAATTTATTCCTGCAGAAGATTTAGTTGTTCCTTATTTTGCAACTGACTTAAAAGATGCTCCTAGAATTACACACGTATTAAAACAATCAGAAAATGATTTGTTAAAAAAGATGGCTTCAGGTTTCTATAGAGAAATAGATTTAATGAAACCAGAGAAAAAAGAAAACAAAATTCAAGATAAGTATAATGAGCTAGATGGTGTTAAACCTGTTGAAACAAATGATTATATTTATAATGTTTTAGAAATGCATGTTGATTTAGATTTATCAGATTATATTGCAGAAAATGAAGAAGATAAAATTAATATTAAAATTCCTTACATTGTAACTATAGAAGAATCTACAAGAAAAGTTTTATCTATTTACAGAAACTATGCAGAGGATGATAATAAATTTACAAGAAAAGAATATTTTTCACACTACAAGTTTTTACCAGGATTAGGTTTTTATGGCTTTGGTTTAATTCACATGATCGGTGGCCTGTCTCGAACAGCAACTACTGCATTGAGACAATTACTAGACGCTGGAACATTATCTAACTTACCTGCTGGATTTAAATCTAGAGGAATGAGAATTAGAGATGATGACCAACCAATACAGCCTGGAGAGTTTAGAGATGTCGATGCACCTGGCGGAAACATTAGAGATCAGTTTCAATTACTACCTTTTAAAGAACCAAGCACGACTTTATTTAACCTTTTAGGTTTTTGTGTTGATGCAGGAAGAAGATTTGCATCAATTGCTGACCAACAAGTAGGTGATGGTAACCAAGCGGCCGCAGTTGGAACTACAATTGCTCTTTTAGAGAGAGGTTCTAGAGTAATGTCAGCTATTCATAAGCGTTGTTACTATGCAATGAAGCAAGAATTTAAACTTTTAGGTAAAGTTATTGCCGATTATCTACCACCTGAGTATCCATACGCAGTTTATGGTGCCGAAAGAGTAATAAAAATGATGGATTTTGACGACAGAGTAGATATTTTGCCTGTTGCAGACCCAAATATCTTCTCAATGTCACAAAGAGTGACCTTAGCACAGACACAATTGCAAATTGCTCAGTCAAATCCACAAATTCACAACCTACATGAGGCTTACAGACGTGTTTATGAGGCTTTAGGTACTAAAGAAATACCTCAAATACTAAAACCAGAGCAAAAACCGTTTCCAAAAGACCCTGCAATAGAAAATATGGAGGCATTACAGTCGTTACCAATGACAGCTTTTCCAGAACAAGACCATGATGCTCATATTGCAGCACATTCTGCATTTATGAGAACTAGAATGGTTCAAATTAACCCTATGGTCTATGCAAATTTACAAGGACACATCTCTCAACACGTTTCTATGAAAGCTTCTGCTGAAGTTATGTCTATGATGCAACAAGATCAACAAATGATGCAGTTAATGCAACAGAATCAACAACAATTTAGAGCAATGTTTGATTCAGAGGTTGCAAAAAGAATTGCACAAATAACAGCAGAGCTTGCACAGAATGAAAGTATGCTTGAGAGTCAAAAACAAGACCCTGTTGTTATGTTGAAACAAAGAGAATTAGATTTAAGAGCTATGGACTTACAAAGACGGGTTGAAGAAGGTAATATGAAGATAGAAAATCAAGAAGGTCAGTTTGATGAAAGACTAGATTTTGATAGAATGAAATTAGAAACACAAGACGAGCAATCTGATAAGAGATTAGAGCTTGCTCGAGAAAAACTGGAGAAACAAAATGAAAAAAAAACACGGACTGGAAAATAGTTACAAAAAATTAAGAATGGGTGGAATGTTTTATTCTAAAGGTGGCGGAGCAGATATGTCTACTAAACAAAAAACAATAGCAGCTAAAGCACCACCTCCAAATGTATTAGATGGAAAAGACTTTGCAGTTCTTAGAGAAGAAAAAGCAAAAGGTAGAGGCATGGGTCTTCAAGATGAAAAATTAAAACCAGGTAAAGTAAAAAAAGCGTTTATGGGATTAGCTGTAGAAGCAATGAAAAATTCAAAAAAGAAAGGTGCTAAAGGAATTGAATTAGTATCTCCTTTAGCAATGGCAAAAAGATTGTTTAATAAATAATGACTAAAAGAAATAAAGTTTCTGGCAAAAGATCAGGGCCACCTCCTAAGCGTGGCCCAAACCCCAACTTTCCAATAAAATTACGTTATGGTGGAGACACTATGGGTGGTCCAAACGATAAATCAAAGAAAGGACCTGGAGCAGATTTTTCTAAAGTTAGTGCTGTACAGCAAGCAAATCATGTTGCGGCAATGAATAAAAATATGGCTAACAATACTACTAGCCAAAATAATTTAAAAAATAATTTTACAGTTGGTGCTAAACCAATAAACAATGCTGTATTAAATAAAGCAATGAATTTAAATATAGCTGGTGTTAACACAGCTAAACAACTTGTTGAGCCTATTGCGGTGAGTAAAAATGTTAGTATACCTCCTATTGGAAAATTTGGAATAGCAGTAAAAGTTTTAACTGGAATAGAAAACCAAAGAAGAGCAAAAAGAGCTAAAGGAGAATTTTTTACTAGTAAGAAAAAACTAATGCCAGCTAACCGAGATTTTTATCGTCAGTATGGTAGACCACTACAAACAAAACTTACCCCTGGTAAAAAAGGAATAGATGATGATTATTTGAGAGCAGCAAAAATAATAGGCACACACAAAGCACCTCCTTATACAGGTAATGATAGACCAAAATTATGTCCTGATGGTATTAGTTATCCTCCTTGTCCTGTACAGCCTGTAGTTTCAGCAAGCACAGGTAAGGCTATAAAAGTTAGAGGAACTAGAAAAGCTATACAAGGAACTAAATTTAAAGGAGTATTCTAATGTGGTTTAGTGCAATAAAATTAGCTGTAAACGCCGGTTCACATATTTTTAAGAAGCGTCAAGAGACAAAAATGCTTATGGCGGACGCTCAAATGGAACATGCAAGAAAAATGGCCCAAGGTCAGGAAGCTTACCAAGGCAAATTATTAGAAGCAAGACAATCGGACTGGAAGGACGAGGCGGTCCTTATAATATTAAGCACCCCAGTGTTAATTTTGGCGTGGGCAGTGGTATCGGATGACCCGACAGCGATGGACAAGGTAAAATTGTTTTTTGAAATGTTCTCACAGCTTCCCAGCTGGTTCACTAATTTATGGATACTTGTCGTAGCATCCATTTATGGTATAAAGGGAACACAAATATTTAGGGGAGGTAAAAAATGAACCTAGAAAGAGATTTACAAAAATTAAAAAAAGAAAAACAGCAGAAAGACTCTGCTACTGCTCAACTTAGAAAAAGAAGTAGAGATTCTATCGCAAGACCTAGAGCAGAGAAAAATATATTATCTACTAATCCAGAAATGCAAAAAATATAATGTGGAATTGGTTAAAAAATTTATTTATTCCTAAAAAACAAATACAAAAACAAAGTGATGATGTTTTAGATCAGATGAGTAAAGCTGATAGAAGAAAACTTAAAGCAGAGGGTAAAATTAAGTCTATTTACAAACCATATATTTAGTATATAACTCATCACATGATTCAAGGTGATAGTGTTGAATACGAAATCCTAAAACAAGCTTGTGATAGTTTAGAAAACGAAAAATTATTTACTTGTGAGATAGGTGTTAGACAGGGAGCTGGAACTAAATTAATTTTAGATTCATTAAAAAATAAAAATCATTGGCACATTGGAATAGATCCATACGGTAATTTAAATTACGAACATTACGATAATTCAGGAGCTTATACTTGTGACTATACAAACAGTATGAAGCTACAATTAATCAAAGATATTGATTATGAAAACTTTACATTGTTTCCTATGGGTGATGATGAATTTATGAAACGTTTCCCAGATGGTGTACCGATTTATAGAAATGAAAAAGAAATAATTAACACATATGATTTAGTTCATTTTGATGGTCCACATAAAACAGTTGATGTTATTAAAGAAGTAATCTTTTTTGGAGAAAGATCACATGCAGGAACAGTGTTTGTATTTGACGATTATCCTAAATTTAACATGGATGCTGTATTAAAAATTATTGTAAATGAATATGGTTTTATGTTATTAAAACAAGGAAAAAATAAAATTTCACTTAAAAGAAATTAATGATTATAGACTATCCATTAATAAAAAGAGTGACTGAAAAGAGAATAGAGTCTCTAAAAGAAACCTTAGTGTATACCGTTGACAATTTAGAACAACTTCACTATATTAGAGGACAAATCAAAGGCCTAGAGTCTTTGCTTCAGGATCTTAAAGACCTGCAAGAAAAACAGGAGCTACTAAATGACAAAGAACTTCGAGACTTCGAAGGAAGTACCTAAGAAAACAGAAGCATTATTAGATGCTTACAAATCAGAAGATGAAATCAAAGATACCAAGTTAGATGTTAAATCTATAGAAGATAATAAAAATCTTCTAGAACGATTACCAACACCAACTGGTTATAGACTTTTAGTTTTACCATACGCTGGACCTCAAAAAACTAAAGGCGGACTTTATCTTGCTGACACAACTCAAGAAACAATACAGATGACTACCGTATGTGCATATGTATTGAAGATGGGAGATCTTTGCTACAAAGACAAAGAAAAATTTCCAGAAGGACCTTGGTGTAAAAAGGGTGATTGGATTATTTTTGGACGTTATGCTGGATCTAGATTCAAAATAGAGGGCGGAGAAGTTCGTATCTTAAATGATGACGAGATAATCGCTAAGATTAATAATCCGGAGGATATTTTGCACGCATACTAACACATACGCAATTAAACAGGAGCTACAATGGAAAACACTGAAGAAATAAAAAATCCAGAAGTTGAATTAGATACTGATGGAGTAAAAGACCAAACACTTGAAGTCGAAGAACAAAAAGTCGAGACTTCCGAAACTGAATTACCTAAACAAGAAGTAGATTTAGGATATACTGAACCTAAGCCTGAAGGAATAGAAGGTATTACAGTTGAAACAGTAAAAGAAGAACCTAAACGAGAAATTAAAGAAGAAAATCTTTCTGATGTTTCTGAAAAAGTTAAAAGAAGAATAGATAAGCTAACTTTTAAGATTAGAGAATCTGAAAGAAGAGAAAAAGCTGCTTTAGATTATGCAAGAGGTTTAAAAAATCAACTTGATGATACTAAAACTAGATTTTCAAAAACTAGTAAGAGTTATATAGAACAATTTTCTGCTAGAGTTGTTGCTGAACAAGAAGACGCTAAAAAAGCATTAAGAGATGCTATTGCAGATCAAGACGCTGATAAAATAGCTGAAGCAAATTCTAGAATAGCTACTTTAGCGGTAGAGGCAGAAAAAGTTAAGATGACTCAAGCTGAAGAAGATGCTAAAGAAGAAAGAGCTAAAGCTGAAGCTAAAATAGAACAACCAATACAACAAGCACCTCAAACAAACGTTGCACAACCTTCTGGTAAAGCTAAAGAATGGGCTGAAAAGAATGAATGGTTCGGTAGCGATAAAATTATGACAAGTGCTGCATTCCAAGCTCACAATGACCTTGTTGAGCAGGGGTTTGACGCAGAGAGTGATGAGTATTATAATGAAATTGATAAAGTTATGAAGGAAAATTTTCCTCATAAATTTAGTCAACCACAGGAGCAAAAGAAACCCGTCCAAACTGTTGCCTCTGCACAAAGAAACCAAAACGGACGCCGATCAGTGAAACTCACCAAGTCACAAATAGTTATCGCTAAAAAACTAGGGGTGCCACTAGAGGAATACGCAAAATACGTGAAGGAGAATGCAAATGGATAATATCAAAAGAACCTCACGCCAGTCAGAGACTAGGCAAGAAACACAAAAACCTAGCGCTTGGGCTCCACCATCGAGTTTAGACGCACCACCCGCTCCACAGGGCTTTGCCCATCGTTGGATACGAACGAGCGTGGCTGGATTTGAGGATACAGCTAATGTAACCAAAAAATTCAGAGAAGGTTGGGAATTTGTAAGAGCAGAGGAGATTAAAAACTCCGCTGAAGTAGGCAAATATCCGATCATCCATCAGGGGCAGTATCAAGGGTGTATTGGAATCGGTGGCCTTGTGTTGGCAAGGATACCTGAAGAGACATTAAAAAGCCGTGCAGAGTATTTCAATAGAATTACTCAAGATCAAATGGAAGCGGTTGACAATGATCTAATGAAGGAACAACGACCTGAAATGCCAATCAATATTGATAGGCAATCAAGAGTTACCTTTGGTGGTAGTCGTAAAAAATAGTTTTTTTGCATTACCTAAGGAGTTAGCTTGGAGTTAAACTAAACATAAAACGGAGAAAACAACTATGGCAAATCAACTAGAAAAGTTCGGTCTAAGACCGCACAGAAAACTAGACGGTACACCATTAGTAGGTGCTCAGAACAGATACACTATTAAACCAGGATATGCTACTGCGATTTACCAAGGCGACTTGGTAGTTCCTGTTTCTACAGGAAACATCGAAAGACATACTGGAAATACTAGCTATGCTGTTGTGGGTGTTTTTAACGGAGTGTTTTATAACGATCCAACTACTCAAAAGCCAACGTACAAAAATTACTACCCTGGTTCTATTACACCAACTCAAGGCAATATCACTGCCTTTGTTGTTGATGATCCAGACGCAGTATTTTTAATGGACGCTGATGAGGCTTTTACAAGAGCGGATCTGTTTAAAAATTACTCTGCTACTACTGCAGGCGGTGTTACACAAACAGGAATATCAAGCGTACAATTAGACGTAAGTGCTTCAGGCACTGCTGCTACTTTTGCGGTACAAGCAATCGATATATCACAGGATCCAGATAATTCGGATACTAATACATCGAATGCTAACGTTCTTGTTAGAATCAACAACCACTTCTTTAGAAGTGGAACAGGTATAGCGTAATAAAGGAGAATAACTATGGCAATATCACGAGCACAGCTAGTTAAAGAACTAGAGCCAGGTTTGAATGCTTTATT
>Ga0222718_10000313_pt1 | contig 53232 bp, 42 predicted proteins | sample C33_27DmetaG_FD_165045 | JGI IMG/M metagenome (GOLD analysis project Ga0222718, IMG submission 165045) | Estuarine water microbial communities from San Francisco Bay, California, United States - C33_27D | ecosystem: Environmental > Aquatic > Marine > Unclassified | place: USA: California... | reverse complement strand
GCGGCCCCAGTAGATCCTGTAGAACCAGCGGCCCCAGTAGATCCTGTAGCACCAGCGGCCCCAGTAGATCCTGTAGAACCAGTTGCCCCAGCGGCTCCAGTAGATCCTGTAGATCCTGTAGATCCAGCCCCCCCACCAGCAGGACCAGTTACGCCAGCAGGACCAGTTGCACCAGTAGGACCATCAAAACCAAATCCCCCAACTGGACCAGTTTGCCCTCGTGGGCCTGTCGATCCAATCGGACCAGTTGGTCCAGCTTCACTTCTCAGCGCTAATTCAGATCCATCAACAGTTGGCCTTTCTCCAAAATCAAATACGCCACTAGAGAATAAATCTTGCTTTTTAATTTTTACAACAGATCTGGTCTCAGAGTTATCTGGGTTCGTTTCTATAATAAAAATATCATCATTGGATAACCCACTGATTGGTGGTAATTCGTCTGGTCTAAGTTGGAGGGCCATGGTATGTTTATAGTTTAAAGTATTGCTTCGTCATTGAAATTATCATTTCTTCTTGTAACAAGAATATTGTCATCTTCTGTGCTTAATATGGTATTTGGAGCAACAATAATCTGAGGGAATTCTACTCTAGAATCGATGCTAGTAACTTGGCTGGATGATCTAGATGAAGGGGCGGAAAATATTAAATTAATAAAAGCTGAAAATACCCTAGCGGCGCCAGATTGAATTGCGGCTATACTTCTACGGGTGATTGATGCTCCTTGAGTGGAACCATTTCTTCTACTAATTGAACCTTTAATAGCCATTAGTTGTCAGTTATTATGATAGCCCCAGCAGCTATTTTAATAGTATCTCCGCATGTAACTGGCTTTGACAACTCTAATTCTGACCAAAATAATAAATTCCCAGATCCTACAGTTTGACAATCATAAATGCCAGCGTGTGTAATCCATCCACCAGTCGCAGTCGTTGTCCAGTCAGATGTCGCTGTTGAAAAAGTTAGAGTGCAAGAATTGCATTTAGTCCCGTCTGTTGCTACCGTCCATCCCATATCGCCAGATGTATTATTGATGTAAACTCGACAATAACTTGTTGAATCAGTTGAAACCTCGCTAGAAAAATTCCCAGCATCGTTTAAGGCATTAGCCCCTGTATGAAGACCAATATAAACCGAGGATGGTGGAGTATATATACAGGAACCGAGAGCGTGATTTAATAACTTATTTTCTAAATAATTGCTTTTGCTACCTGCCATGATATTACCTAGTTATGTCTTCCTGTATACAAAATGTACCATTTAAAACGGTATAAGTTTTTGGTTGACTACCTGGGGTAATCATTTGTATGTCCCATAAATGGGGTCCAGTTTTTAATAAGCAACTGCTATTGGAAGAGCCTGTAGCATTAATACATAGTGATATTTCGCCATTGATTGCATCAATGATTTCAATACCGTCACCAGCCGCATTGGTCCTTTGCAATGCGTAAAAAGAGTCAGAAGCCCTTTCTTTTACGCTAAAAATTAAACAAGAATTTGTTAAATCAACTGGTGAACCACCGTCCGTGATTTCTAAATCAAAAGTAAATGAGTCTCCTCTATATCCAGATATTGTCGCCATATAGTATTAGTGTTATACCTATAACATACACCAAACTAAGTGACCTTTTTGTAAAAAACATTTTGTTCTTTTATATAAAACTCAATACAATCTTTTGTTTTGATTTTTTTCTTTACTATATCAAGGGATAATTGATTTTCAATGTGCTTTTGTAGTAATCTTTTTATTAAACGTGCGCCGTAATTTTCTTTTCTTAACTCTTCTAGGATGAAATTTTCAAAAGAGGCGTTGTATTTAATAGTTATACCTTTTTTATTGGCACGGTTTTTGATTTTATCAAATTCAAGGTTGAGAATTTGTTTGTAATCCTCATCGGAAAAACTGTTGAATACTATTATTTCGTTTATCCTATTTAGGAATTCAGGTTTGAAGAATTTCCTAGCTTCTTCGTTGACTTTGTTCTCATACTGCTCTTTCTGGGAGGACTCGCTAGAGTTAAAACCAAGCGAAGGCAATTTTTCGGAAAATTGTGCCCCTATATTTCCTGTCATGATTATGACGCAATTCTTGAAATGAGCGACCTTTCCAAAATTATCTGTTATTTTTCCTTCTTCTAGGACTTGAAGTAGCATTTGTATCACTTCTGTACTAGCTTTTTCAATTTCATCAAATAGAACTACTGAATAAGGGCTTTTCCTTATTCTTTCCGTGAGTTGCCCACCTTCCTCGTAACCCACGTATCCAGGTGCAGAACCAACTAATCGTGAACCATTTGACTTATCCGCATACTCACTCATGTCAAACTGTATGATGTTACCCTCTCCACCAAACAAATGTTTCGAAAGGGTTTTGGCGATATGCGTTTTACCTACCCCAGTCTGACCCAAGAATAAAAAAGATCCTAACGGTTTATTTTCATCTGATATGCCAGAATTTGATCGCAATATGGATTGATAAATCTTATCAATAGCCTCATTCTGCCCGATAACATCTTTTGATAAATTCTTCTTTAAATCAATAACTGATTTTGATTGGCTATGTGAAATTCTTTCAACTGGTATACCAGTCTTTTTTGAGACTACTTGGTATATGTCGTCATTTTTGACGAAAACTTTTTTCGCATCCGCTTCTGTAGCCCAAGTAGACAATATTTCTTCGTATTCTTCGAAAAGTTCAGTTTGTTTTTTTAGAAAAGATACTGTGGGATTTTGTTTATCGAATATCTTTTCAATTTTCCTTTCTAATGCTTTTGCTTTCTCTGGCCTTGTATATTCCCTGATTGCGGTACGCGCACCAGATTGGTCTAGAATATCTATAGCTTTGTCTGGAAACTTTTTGTCAAATATAAATCTAGAGCACAAATCTACAATTAATTTTAATTTTTGTTTTGAGTAGATAACATCATGATATTCGGAAAATGAGCCTACTATTCCATTTAATATATTTAGCGTTTGTTCTTGTGATGGTTCTTCTATTTTAACTGGTTGAAATCTTCTGTCGAGAGCCCCATCTTTTGATATATATTTTTTATATTCATCGCTGGTTGTCGCCCCGATACATCTTATTTCCCCTCTAGCAAGTAATGGTTTTAATATATTAGCAGCGTCCATAGTGCCTTCCCCGCTACCAGCGCCGACTATAGTGTGTATCTCATCAATGAAAAGAATAATATTTGGGCTAGACTTAACCTCATCAATTATATTTTTTAGCCTTTCCTCGAATTGACCTCTATATTTTGTACCAGCAATCATTCCTGGCAAATCTAAACCAAAAACGTTTTTAGATAGTAATGCGTCTGGTGCTGTACTACTTACTATTCTCTGAGCTAAAGCTTCAACTATAGCCGTTTTGCCAACCCCTGGCTCACCAAGTAAAATTGGGTTATTTTTTGATTTACTTGATAAAATTTCATAAACTTGATCAAGCTCTTTTTCCCTGCAAACAACTTTATTGAATTTACCATTCATTGCTAGCTCATTGTAATTTTCAGCATACTGTTGCAGATTCTTTAATGAAGAGGTTTTTAATATTTGATTGACATGCTCTATGTTTTCTTTAGCCTCCTCAATAGAGGAATGAAAAGACATCTCTTCTTCTTCCTTTTCTGATTCGAAGAAATCCTTAACAGACTGTAGCACCGACTCTTTCGGCAGGGCAGCTTTTTCTAGCAGCGCAGAAACCCTTTTATCATCATAAGCAAATATAGCAAAGAATATATGTTCCAACCCAATGTAATCATGTTCGAGTTGCTTTGATAAATTGATTGCTATTTCAATTATTTTTTTTGTACCTTTTGAGACTTTGCATTTTTTAACCTGATCCTGGTTGTACTCTATATCTTCCCTAAGAGTATCGTGAAGGTCTCTTGAGCATGTTGAGTAATAAGATAGTATATTATCAACTAAACTGGCCTCTGTTTTTAATAAAGAAACAAGTAGATGGTCGGGATCGATCTCGCATCTATTAGTTTCAACCGCTAACTCAAATGAGTATTTTAATATTTGTTGAGCTCGCGGGGTAAAATTATGATTTAAAGTCATGTATACTAATGTTTATTATATTACACTATTTTATGTCGCTAAGTTTCATATATATATTCTTATCGACAATAGACATGTTTTCAATAAATATAATATCTTCCGCTTTTTTTCCATAGAAAAGTACAATATTATCTTTCACTGGGGTTTTGCCGCCTTGGTCATAATAATCTTGAAGTTTTGTATACATTCTATTGTCCGAAAGCATTCCGTCGAAACATCCGTGTTCGTCAAAGACTGAGATTTTTATGTATTTATTGCCATTGGCCGAAGTTCTTTTAACTACATCTCCAATAACACCAATAAATCTACCCATATGATTGAGGGTCAGTTTTTTAAATTCTTTTGACCCAAGTAAGTCTGACCCTTTTGTGTTAAACACATTTTTTAATTCACTACTATAACTGTACCCAAGCAATCTGTTTTCGTAGAACCAGTTCGCGAATTGTTGATACCTGTCGTTTTTTTCGTAAATTTCTTTGTATGGAGAATATTTCTTTTTGATAGTTGAGAACCTTTTTTCATTAATCAGTATTTTATTATCATCACCAACTAATTTATCCTTAATTACGCTAGAAATGGTTTTTAAAACATCATAATTGTATTTTTCGCCCAATGCTATAACATTTCTTTTCTCTCTGTCGGTTAATAAATTAAAAACTTGAGCTTCTAAAACTAATCTTGATCTATTTTTTGTGTAACCATTCAGTGTCCCAGCTTGAATTAACGCCGATAATATGCCAATATTTAAACCAGCTTGCTTTGCTGACAAGAAAATTTCGTATTTATTCTTTCTCTGGCCCTGCATGAAGCTTTCAAGAGCCTGCAGTGACTTTTCACTAATGCCCTTGATGCTATTTAAGCCGAACCTAATATCCTGATTTTCTTTAGAGAAATCCATTCTAGATTTTACAAGATCTGGGCTTAATAAATTGATAGAAAATTTATGAAGCTCTTGGGAAATTTTCCTGATTTCTTCATGTGGGGCAGGTTCAGATTTTGCCATCTCTAGCAATGAAATAAAAAACTCCTGTGGATGATTGAATTTTAAATATGTTGTTATTGCCCCTAATGTAGCATATGATATTGAATGACTTTTGTTGAAGGAGTAATTAGCACTATCTTCTGCGACTTTCCATAAAACATCGCCAACTTCATGAGGCAGATTTTTTTCGATAACTTTTTGTTCGATTTTACTTTTCCATTTTGGCATCTCCTTAACTTTTTTCTTGCCGACAATTCTTCTAAGCTGCTCTGATTCATCAAGGCTAAAGCCAACCTTTACAGCCATTTTCATGAGCTGTTCTTGGTATAATGGAATGCCGCCTGTATACCCAAGAATATCATCAAAAAAACTGTGGACACTTTGGAAATCACCTGAGTGCCTATACTTGGAATAGTCGTCTAGGAAATCCAATGCTCCAGGTCTACCAATGGCAATTACGTCACTTAATTGCTCTAGTGTTTGTGGTTGTATTTTTTTGCAAACTTTATAAACAGTAGGAGCTTCTATTTGAAATAAGCCATGTTGTGACTCTAACTGGTCGAAGTGCTTGTAAATTTTATCATAAGATGATAAGTCTATATCATCTATGTCAAGATTAAGTTTTTGACATACCCTATCAACCACACTCAAGGTACGCAAACCAAGAATATCAAATTTCACCATTAGTTCAGCTACCCAATTCATATCGTAACCACTAATAATATTACCCTCAGATTCAGTTAGAGGCATAACCTCTTCTAGCTCGTAAAACGAGATGGCAATTCCAGATGGATGAACACCAGTATTTTTATTTAGACCTTCTAGTTTTTTGGAAACAGAAAATGCCTCACTATATTCATCCGCCCATTCTTTGAATTTTTCACTCTCTTCATAGGCTTGCTCAAGAGGCAAAACATTACCATAAATTTTAGGGATATAAGAGCTAACTAGGTTTACATCTTGCTCAGACATTTCTGAGACTATTTTACCACACTCTTTGATGCACAATTTCCCACTTAATGTATTAAGGGTTAAAATTTTGCAGGTTTTTGATTCATATTTTTTTTCAATGTATTCTATGACAGATTGCCTATGTTCATAAGAAATATCATTGTCAATATCAGCAAGTAAACCACCATCTAGATAAGTTACGCCATCCTCAATAGTTTTTTTAGCTCTACTTTTTGAAACAAATCTTTCAAAATATAAACCATATTTCAATGAGTCTATTTTCGTGACATTAATCAAGTAAAGAACTAAAGATCCAGCCGCTGACCCTCGTCCAGCCCCAGTCCTGATACCTTCTTGGTGGCAAAAATTTAAAATATCCCAATTTAAGAGAATATAATCAACAAACCCAAGCTCTTCTAAAATATTGAGCTCTTCTTTTGCTCTATTGTAATAGTCCTGCTTGTTTTCTAATTTGTCTATCCCTTTTTCTTGTATGCCTTTCCAGCATAGCTTTTTTAAAAATTCAAAGTTAGTAACATTACTTTTTGACCCAACGTAATCGTACTGAACTTTTTCTATTTTAATTTCTGGTAGCCTGACCCCTGGAGGGCAAAACTTTTCATAGGCTTGAAAATCTTGTAGGAAATCACTCATATTTCTGCTTGCCAAATTTGCTTTTTAAAAATTTCATAATTTAATTTAATATCATATAAAGCATCATGTAATTTGTTTTCATCAAATTCTATATCGTACTCCTTGCACAGCGCCTTGATACTATTCTTCATTTTTCTGTCATATACAGAGGTTAATTTAAACTGCCACAATGCAAGATCTTTTCTGTCCTTCGGTATTGCTATTTCTTTCTTAATTGATTTCGCTATACATAATGTATCTAATGATTCATTAATGTAACTGTAATCGCTTTCGAGTCCACAGCACTTTCTGAGGATATTATGCATATAAATATCGAACCCTAGTATGTTGTGGCCAACCTTTATGTACGAAGGATTATATAGGTATTTTTCAAAGATTGATAAAACTTCTCTTGGGTCAATGGCCTTTTTTCGATATTTAGATTCGTTAAATTTTGTAATTCTTTTAGCTTCAGCAGATATTGGAAGATCGTCCCATTTTATATAAATATCTTCCTGGTGCTCTATTTTGTCGCCTTCGTATGCCGTGTATGCAAGTTGCCAAGGTTTGTTATTCTTTGACGCTAAATTTAAACTGCAAGTTTCAAAATCAAAAACTAGAAATTTTTGTTTTTTGTTGAATCGGATTAGATCTTCTTTCATGATTTTTCTAAAAAGCTTTCAAAGCAAAACTCGTCACTACTAAAGTGGTCTAAATTTGGTTTTGATAATGTTTTATTGCCGAATTTTCTACTGCATATACATTTGTATGTTTGAAACGCCTCTAGGTCAGATTTATTTTTATAATAAATAGTTTTAGTGTTTTCTGTTGTGAAGTTATTTGACTTAGCGTATCGTTCCACCTTATCCGATATTAAATTATCGAATGGCAGACTGTTTGATTCTAGGAAAAAGGTCGGATTAGTGAAGTTGAAGTCAATAATACAATTTGAGAAATACATGCAGTTATTATACAAAAAGGAGTCATAAAAAGGTATTGCTAGTTTGAGATCATCCTCAGACCAAAATGATTTTAATTCTGAGATCGTTATACCCGTTTTGTTTCCTGAATAAGTTTTGCTATATATTTTATTTAGCAACTTACAGCCATGTCCATTTTTTGCAAAAACTATTATTTTACTCAAGGAATCTTCCTGCTCGTATTCTGAAATACAGTCAATTCTTAAACCAAAAACCAAATCAATTCCCGATTCTTTCGCAATATGATTTGAGTGCAAAAAACCAATTAACGAATCTTCTACCAAAACGATTTTCTTTAAATTGTTTTGTAATGCGATATCTATTATATTATCTGGGCCAACTTGGGAATTGTTTGGCGCATCAATTTTTAGTATAGACTTGCCTATGCTAAAATGGGATTTAAATAATGGAATCATTGTCACATTTAACCATTTTTCAAAGACAAAGTCAATTAAAAAATGTCATTCCAGTAGGGGCATCCAGAATAAAATCTTTTTTCAACAGTTTGGTTTGGTTTAATTTCACCAATACCCGACTCTTCAAAAGAGGATCGCAAAACGTTCCCCTCCTCATCAATAACTGCAAAATAGTGAAACGGTTGACGATAGGAGCAAATAAAATTTGGTATTTTTTCGCCATTTTTATCAAGAACGTACTCTCCCCTCGACTTTTTAAACCCCTCCTTACCACAAGCTAATGGACCACCAAAAGTGCCATCCTTTGGGTACCCTTGATTAGCGGCATAGTTACTTTTACCGTCTAGTTCTGTGAAATTATCTATGTAGTTTTGTATCTCAGTTAATTCGTATTCAAAGCCAGATAATTCTTCCTCTGAAAGCTCATTCATTTCTACTATACCCTTACCCTTATTCCCAAGCATATCAGAGGATAAATCAAACTTCAAAAATACGAACTCTGATCGTGCTTGAAGGTATTCTGGATATATTTTCTTAACAGCAAGGCTGTACATCAAGTCCTGTAAATTATCAGTCAAATCTTTACCTTTAAATACTTGCTTGCTTGATTTGAAGTCCCTAATTAAAGCTTTTTTCTTTTTGCCATACAAAAATAGTTTATCAATAAAACCTTTTATCCTGTATTTTTTACCATCCTCATCGACGAATAAATCAAAATCTTTTTCAGAAATAGATTCAGAGGGTTCACCGTTCGCATCTCCAAAGAAATCATACTTTAGACCGTTTAAGGTCATGTCATATATAAGCTTCATATTTTCGTCGTCATCGACGTTTAATTTCTTGGCGTATATATCTATCATTCTAGAAACGGGTTTTGACGCGCTTATACTGTCGGACTTTATTATGCTGTCGTAATGCTTTTTGTGCCTTGGGTTTCCAAGGCATTCAAATATAGCGTGGCAAATCGTACCCCTTGATGCGCCATCATTACTTTTATCTGGAAGCTTTAAGTTGTATCTTGAATAATATATCCAAGAGCATGTTTGAAGTGTCTTTATACGGCTCGCGGAGATGGCTTTCATGGTTATTTTAACTCCTTTATTTTTTTATAAAAAATCTTTTTTAAAGAGCCGTTTTTAATCATTTTTTCTGATTCGGATATGATATGTGGAACTTGTTTTAACGGATCTGTTGAATCCTTTTTTACGACCCACTTGTCAAAATCTAATTCATTCATATCTCCAAAATCATTTTTATTTGGCAAACAAATTCTTACTTTTTCTTTATCGAAGAAATTTAATAACCTGTAATAGCTATTAATTGATCCTTGTAGGCCTCTATTGTTGTCTTTATTGTTGTCATTGTTAAATGAAATAATAACTTTATCAATAGGAAAACTCACAAGCGCACAAGCTAAGTAGCTAGAAACATCTAAACCAAAAGCTACTAATACATTTTTAATTCCATACTGAAATAAACTAAGCGCATCACCTATACTTTCTACTATAATAACTTCTTTTGTTTTATTTATAGATTCGCTGCACTCGCTCATTGTATAATAAGGGTAAATCCAATTACTTTTTTTGCCTAAATGCTTCCATTTTGGCCTATTATTGGATTGATCTTGACGCATGTCGCGACCAGCAAAGCCGTGTATTTTATAATCTTTATTATAAATAGGAAAAACGAACCTTTGATACATTTGACCTTTTGTGGCTAAACCGCACTTAAATTGTTTCAGTATAGAGTCTGATATACCCCTGTTGTTGTAAAATGAATAATGAGGCAGTAACTGCTTTAAAATGTCTTCGCTATAAGTTTCTTCCATTGTTATCTTTTGGCTCTCGATTTCTGACAATTTAATAGTAAAATTATCGGAGTTATTTGATGGTAAATATTTTTGAATTAATTTTTGGTTGTTTTCGCCAACGGTTTTCCTGATTAACTCATAATAAGAACCTTTATTATTCGCTACAAAATCATACCAGCCTCCGCTATTTTTATATATTTTTAAAGCTGTCGGGTTTTGCCCGTCTCTATATTTCGCGTTAGACCTCCAGTGATCGCCAAGGTCTTTTAAGTTATAACCTAGTTCGCTTAATGAATCTCTTATGTTTTCAGCTTCAATCATAATAAATCAAACTCCACATCATTATCTACAGGTTCGATATTCACCATTCTTCTGGCCTCTTCAAGATCATGTAAGTCACCTTTTTCTGTGATACCAAAATTATTGAAATCTAAATTAATATAATTTTTCCTCTTTGTTCCGTCTTGGAGCTCGACTGGTTGAATAGCTCTATCTATATCTTTACCTAAGTGTCTAGTTTTTATAGGTATAAATTTATGCGTTCCAAAACCGCTTGGTTCGTTTGCGAGTTCATCCATCGTCTTTTGCCTCAAGATAAACATATGGGAAGAAAACTGAACAATTTGGTCTGATAAGGAAACGATGCTCTCATCGTCAATAACACTGTCAGCATTTCTGTTATTTGTTATACCAATACGATTGCTCTGCACACTGGTCATCATTGATATCAATGGGCCAGATTCGTCTTGAATTTCTCTTTGTATAAACTGTTTGAACCTATCAACCATTTTACCCACTAACTCCCAAGAGTTTTTGTTTTGAGAATTTGATTCAGATGTAGTCTTAATATAATCAAAACTAAAAAGCATTTTATTACCTCTACCTATTTTTGAGTAATAAAACCTTCTTGCAACATTTACCATTGCATCTACATCCATTCCAGCAACGTTATAATAATAAAATTTTAATTTTTTTACATCTTTCCAGACAGACCTTATTCTTTGAACTACTTGCTCTGCTGATAAATCGCCGTAACTGGTGGTTCTCCACTTTCCGCTTTCAATGAGGTTCATTGGTATACCAGATAATGCAGCACACTGGCGCATTATTAGCTCCTCCTTGCTCATTTCGCCATTATCAAAATGCAATACTGGTATACCATGCATTCTTGAAATTTTGGTACAAAAATCCATGCAAAATTGAGTTTTTCCAACTCCAGACCTAGCAACAACAACCGTTATATTCCCAGGTCTTACTAAAGACCCATATATTTCATTTGTTCTTTCGTGAGGACCCATGGGGCCAAATTCTTCTATTGGATTATTCCCCCTTTCTTCAATCATATACTCCATATCGTCGTATATGTTCTCTGGTTTAGCTTCTCCAACCTCATAAAGGTTTATTTGTTCGTTGTATATAGAATCAGCTTGTTCAATAATTTCCGAATAAGACTTATTAGACGGAATCGCTTTCATTTTTTCAGCCAACTTAATTGAGTTTGTATATATACATCTTCTAATCGTTAGCTTTTTTAACTCTTTGCAGGTTTCTATTACGCTTTCTTTTGAAACCTGCTTTAAGGACAGGGCCTGTATATAATCACCAATAACAATATTATCCTGAAAAGATATACCAAGGGAATTAATCCTTTGCGTTAAAATCACTTCATCGATTTGCTTGCCGCTTTCAAGGGACTCCTTTAACAGCGAAAAAATTGTCTTATTGACAATGCTTGATTGACTATAGAAATCATTTTCATCAATAAAGGATGAAATTTCATTATAGATATCAGGATACTTTAATAAAGCAGAAAGCAACTGCTGTTCTAATTCAAGCGAATGCATTTTTTAAGCAAGATTTGTTTTTTTTATTCGTAGATTATATCATCATCTAGTGAATTTTCAAGATATAATTCTAGACTTTTCCTAACTCCCATCTCAACGATTTTACTATCATATTGGCTAACAACCACTGGGGTTCCAGACTGAGATATGGTAGCTAAAAGATAGCCTCTTGATCCATCCAGCGGGCCAGAAAACTCATGGAGTTTGCGAAGAAAACTATCTGGTATGCTAAATTCATTAAATTCTTCTATCTCTAAATCGTTTTGATCATCTGCTTCGTCCATAATATATTATTACACTATAGTATAACGCCATTGTTTTTAAAATAGCAAGGATTTAATTCTTTTTCGTCGTAAACTTCTATTAAAATAATCTCGTTGATTTCGCAATAATTTAGTTTTTCTTGGTCTCGCCTAAGTTGATTAACGAAATTATATTTGTTTTTACCGTGAAAAAATGGAACGTGCTTAGTGTGTTGCGCCCCCTGGACTTCAATGGCTATTTTTTTATTTGCATTGTAGAAATCTAAGCTCAACCTCGTTCCAGCTACAGGGAATTCCTCAAAAACTATATGTTTTTCCCAGTATTTTTTAAGAAATAATTTAACAGCCTTTTGTATATTGCTTTTACTCTCCCCTTCCCAGTCGATTCTATATTTTTTTGCATTTCGAATAGATTTTATTCTTCCAGTGATCGTTTTAAATTTCATGACGAGGCTGTGACTTCTTTTACCATTTTACCCAAATGAGAGCATAATGGTTTGTTTTCTTCTAGAAGCGACAAGAGTTTTTGTTCGCCTTGAATTTTTTCTGGGCAATCAATTTTGTTTTTTATTAAACTTTGAAGGACTTCTTGGTCAAAAGATATCCAGGCACCTTTTTTTTCGATAAACCCCCATAAATAAAGCATATCAATAATCTCCCTCTCTACCCAGACTGAATTTCCTCCAGTCCTTCCGTATTTAATTGGGTACTTAACGACCATTCCAGTTTTTTCATTTACGCTCTTCCGAAATGCTATTTTGCAAAAGTGGCCGATTGGTTCGCCCTTATCTTCTATTTTAGTAGCGGATTGATTTTCAAATAAAATATCTTGAGTGTATCTCTGTTGGAACTCTAAAATAAAATTTGCATAATGCTTAATAGCGTTTCCTCCAGCTTGCTTTTCTTTTGGTCCACCTCTTGCTGCGTAGGCATTCGCTGGAACTTCAACCCTTACCTGTGATGTTAAAATCATCATGTGGTTTAATTTCATAATAGGAAGCACCATTTTTTTAAGGAACACTGATGTAATCAACGCTCCACCAGCAACTTGCTCACTATCTTGAAATGGTTTATCGTAGTCATTTTGCCTACATAAAGCATCAACGCTATCAATGATGAACATATACTTCTTGTTGTCTTCATTTTCGTTGATAAGCATTCTTACTAACTCGAAAACTTTCTCAAAAACATTACAGTCAAATTTAAAAAATCTTTCTGGAGAGGTATCTATTCCTGACCTTTTTATCATCTCAGGGCTTAAGCGGCCTTCGCTCTTTACGTAAACCACCATTGCATGATCCGCAAAATACTCTTGAAAGTTTTTAGCAACAGATAAGGCGCAGCTGGTTTTGCCACCCTCGTTAACTCCAGTAAAACGGTGTACGCCAGCTGGGAACCCACCACTGAGAGCTAAATCTAAATTCAAACTGCTCGTTGGTATTTTGTAATCCAATTCATCATTAAAGTTGAAATGAAATTTTTTATTATCCTTGTCTTTTAAAAAGGAATCGATTTTTGATAATGTGGTATCGCTCATTTATTTAAGAAGTCTTTAATTGTTTTGTTTGTTTTTACTAGTTGGGCGTCCTTGCCTACTTTTTCCCCTTCGTTCATTTCTGGCTTCTCTGGTATTTGATAATTAAACGAACTGTATTTATCCTTTAGGGTTTGATGCATTGGGTCAAATAACAGATAATTTAATGATTCGACCTTACCGATTGCAAATGAAACATTTTTCCAGAATTTAATACTTGGAAATAGTTTATATAATTTATCTAAAGCCTTGAGCTGTATCATAAAAAAAGTTTTATGATCCTTTTTTTTTAAAGGGAACTCTACCAGCCTATAGATTGTTTCGCCGCGCCAATTATCTGATATGTCTTCTTTTGTGAAACCGTTTTTTAAAAGGTATTTTTCTATTGTGGCTATACCGCAGCCAGTTATTTCTTTGATTTCTTTTTTAGACTTACCAGTATTGCGTAATTTGATAATCTCTTCAATTTGTTTGCTAGATAAGGCCATCGCACTATAATAGTACAATGGCCGTTTCTAGTCAAGAAATAAATCAAAAATTAAAAATCATCATCAAGTGAGCCGCCCTGCTGGTATTCCCTGACTCTCCTTTCGAAGAAATTTGTCATAGCTTGAGTATCAACAACTTCCGAAAGCCAAGGAAATGGGTTTTGATCAGATGGGAAGCGGTAATCCAGGCCGATAGCCTCCAGTCTACGATTACCAATATAATGCATATAGTCAACGAACATATTCGCATTTAAACCAAGAATCCCAGTTGGCAAAACATCTTTTGCGTAAGAAATTTCTAACTCTACGGTCTTTTTCATATGTTCCACGAACTCAGATTTGACTTCATCGGTCCATATTTTTGGATTTTGATCGATCAATGTATTGATTAGGTAGGTTCCAAATTTGATGTGGATGCTTTCGTCTCTAAGGGTGTACTTAATCTGGTCTGAGACTCCTTGAAGTTTATTTTGTCTGCCAAGAGCGAGCAGCATAGCAAAACCAGAAAAGAAAAATGTGCCTTCACATACAATATAATATGTAAACAGATTTTTAAGTAATTCTTTTTTTCCTTCAATTGTTGACGTTGAGAAATCACTGCGATTGATATCACTGGTTATATTGATCAAGAAATCATCTTTTGCCTTAATTGAAGGGACTGTTTCATACGCTCTATAAACCTCATCTACATCAAGATCAAGGCTATCGCAGATGTATACAATAGTTAAATTATGCAAGCTCTCTTCAAACGCCTGTCTAAGGATATATTGCCTGCATTCTGGGTCACTAATATATTTAAACGCAGAAAGCAGTAAATTATTGCCCACTAAAGATTCACTACCAGCAAAAAAGCCAAGGCATCTTTTTACTAATAGTTTTTCATCTTCTGTGATTTCGTCGTTTTTCCATTGCTTAATATCATTTTGCATTGATATTTCAGTGGGCATCCAGTTATTGGCGCATCCGTTGAGAAATAATTCCCATGCGAATTTGTGCTTATGCGGGAGTATACGGTTGACTCCAGCGATTTCTTTATTGATTAATAGACCAGTTTTTTCGCTCATTTTATATATGCATAGACATAGATTCCCAGTATAATATATTGAGAATAATTTATATTAATTAGTTATAATGTTCTCAGAGGCTTCGGTCAAAATAAATTCTAAAGCTTCTGTTAGGAGATTGGTAACGCTACCAGAAGATAATAAACCAGTAATTGTATCTGGTCTAAAACCCGCATCATAATCATCTCCTATATCGTTTAATTCAGTAGTTAAACCAAAGTTAAATAATTTTCTAAACAATTCACGGCCAGTATGGTTTTTATAATACTGCTCATCAGATGATCTGCCTAGATTTAAAATGTCACGAATATCATCAAGAACAGTTGATAAATTATCAGAAAGTTCTTGAGAGCTATAAGCGTGTATTTTTTTATTTATTTGTGCGAGGCTCATCCTACTATAAGATACACATTTTATTTATCTTTTTTATCAAAAATTGAATTGCACACAGCTATTCTTTGTTTGATATCTTTAAACTCTTCCCTGGTTTTAGGGTCAGCTAAACATCGACTCATAAATTGTTTTTTTGTTTCGTTTTTCTTTTTATTTGGTAACGGCATTTTATTGACAGGATTCACATCCAGGATCGAGAATACTGCAAGCTTTAACTTCTTTCTTCTCTTCTTGGTTATTATCATTTTGTACACTTTTTTCCACTTTTGTGGCTCCTCTATTTCTTAAGTAGTAAGTTGTTTTTAAACCAGCTTTCCATGCTGCCATGTAAATATCGTTTAAGTATTTTAGTGAAGTTGATTTATTGTATAGGTTAAAACTTACGCCTTGATCAATCCATTTTTGCCTAACAGCATTAGCCTCAATCAATTTGAACATGTCGCGGTCAAATGCTGTTTTGTATTTTTCTTTTATCCAATCTGGGATCTTGTTTTTTAATAATGAAACATCACCATCAACGGATTTGATTAATGAAATAATTTCAGGGTTCCAAAGTCCAGATTTTTTCATATCAGCAACAAAATACTCATTCATGATGAAAAAGTTTCCACTTTTATTTTCATAAACGAAAAGAACTGAAAAATTAGGCTCAATAGATTGCTCCACTCCATTTATGTAACCGATTGTTGCCGTAGGGGCAATAGCCATGACATTCGAGTTTCTCATGCCGTACTTTTTGATCTCACTCCTTAGCATTTTCCAGTCATTACGAATTAGGCTTTGATTACTATCCTTGATGAGTGAGGTTACTCCGTTGTTAGCCCTATAATTAACTAGATCCTTGTGTGTATCGATGGGCAACTTACCTTGAGACCAGAGTGAACCTTCGTAGCTCTCGTATGCACCCTTTGCTTCTGCAAGTCTGCAGCTAGACCAAATAGCGTGATAACTGTAGAACTCAAAAAGAGTATTATTAAAATCTATTGCTTCGTCTGTGTCGAAACCAATTTCAAGCATATGCAGCACATCATGTAGACCCATTACACCAAGGCCTATTGGGCGGTGTTTAAGATTCGAATTCGCGGACTCTTTTGTTGGATAAAAATTAATATCAACAACATTATCGAGCATCCTAACCCCGATTTTAATTGTTTCGCGCAATTGATCCCAGTTCATTGTGTAACCTTCTCCGTCTTTGATTACATGGTTTTTAAGGTTTACGCTACCAAGATTGCAGACAGCTGTTTCTCCAACTTTCGTTTTTTCTCCAGATTTATATTCTGACGCAACTGTATGCAAGAGTATTTCTGTACACAAATTTGAGCTGTGCACTACGCCAGCATGTTGATTACTGTATCTAATATTAGAGGGGTCTTTAAATGTGTTCCAAGGGTGCGAAGTCTCAAAAAGAACCTTTAACATCTTTTTCCAGAGGTCCTTAGCATTGATTTTTTTGAAGTTTTTAATTTTTCCGTTTTCGGCCATTTCGCAATACTTGAGGTATTTTTGATCGAAATCGTCTCCGAATAAATCGTGCAAGTCCTTGCACTCAGAAGGGTTGAACATATACCAATCTTCATTGGACTCAACTTTTCTCATGAATAAATCTGGAATCCAAGAGGCCGTATTCATATCGTGGCACCTTAGTCTTTCATCTCCAGTATTTTTCCTTAAGTTTAAGAAATCTTCGTAATCTAAATGCCAAGGTTCTAAATACGCGCAACCAGCCCCAGGTCGCTTGCCTCCTTGATTAACAGCAACAAGTAGGTCATTGTATATTTTTAACCATGGAACAAGGCCACTAGAAATTCCATTGGTGCCCTCAATATGAGCACCAGTTGATCTCAGAGGAGTCACATCCAAACCAAGTCCACCAGCAAATTTAGATTTCCTAGCTTCCTGCCATGCGCCATCAAAAATACCATCTATGCTGTCGTCAAATGTGTTTAAATAACAGGATGACAACTGAGAATGAACAGTTCCACTGTTGAACATTGTTGGGGTTGACGGCGTATAAAGGAATTGACTTAATGTATTGTAAAAATCAATCGCAGCACGATTTTTGTCCTCTTCATTAAGAGCTAGCCCCATTGCAATTCGCATCCAAAAACACTGTGGAGCTTCTGTGATCTTACCTTCTGATCTAATAAAGTATCGATCAGATAAAATTTGTATCCCAAGATATTTGAATTTCTTATCTCTTTCGACATCAAGACATTCAGATAATTTTTTTAAATCAAAATCAAGCAAATCTGGATTTAGTTTATTTTCTTTAACTAACTTCTTTATGTTAGCAATAAATGTTTTTCTGTATTGTAATTCGAAAAAATCAGAATCAACGCCTTCTTTGAAGACTTCTTTATAAAGATTATTTAATAATAAACGGGCGGCGACAAAAGAGTAGTTGGGTTCTTTTTCTATTTTTTCCCTAGCAGACAAGATTAAAGCTTTATCTATATCTTCTGTTTTGACTTTATCAAAAAGCTGGAGCTGGGCATCCAACACGACTTCGCTCGCGGAAACATTATTAATGTCATTACAAGCTCTTTCTGCGGAAGCGTTAATTTTATTAACATTAAAAGACTCCAGTCTTCCGTTTCTTTTTTTTACTTTGATGTCCATTGTAGAGATAAATACACTATATGTATAGTGTTGTAATTAAAGTTAATAGATTGTATGAAATAAGTATTTTTGATGAAATTATTAGTGTATGAATGCCTTTTTGTAAGCAACATATATTTCTTCTATTCTTTTAGTTTTGTCGCAAATTAAAAGATCGTAGTCGGGTTTTTCACCAACAGAAAGACGGTGATATTTACATCCCCATTTTTCTAGCTGACGCATGGTCACCTCGTTCCAGTCAATTTTTGTTTTCGACCCCCGTGCTGTCCAGTATGTAATTTCGTGGCCTTGGTCGTGTAGTAAATTTATTTTGTTAATATTTTCATCGATCGGAACTGCCAAGTTGTAATCTCGAATGCCCTTGTAGGAGCAAATCGTTTCGTCAATATCTACGTAAATTTTCATTTTTTCTAAAACTTGGAACGTATTCTACTTTTTTTTCAAAAGGAAATCAAGCGAAAAAAATCAAAAACCGAATTTTCTACGCGCGTTACCCTATGGTACCTAGTGGTAAGGTATTAGGTACTATATGGTTCCTACAGCTTACCATTAGGAGATATAGGTAAGGTAAAATTATTTCCTAACGAAAATAATTTTCAAGAAAACCAAAAAAAACTTGACTTATTTTGATTTTCTTGATATAGTTATATACTATTATGAGTGCAAGAAAGATAAAAAGCGATACATCTTATTTTTATGTTACCTCTGCCGACTGGGAGGCTGTCATAGATGCGGATTGTGCTGAAAAAGCAATGGTATTGGCGGTAGAAGAAATGTTTAACAAGTTTGATAAAGATTTTGAGCTAGCGCCAGTAATCATAGCTATAGACGCAAGTAGTGCGGTTTCTCAAAAACATGATTCAGATATTGAATTTGATGATTTTGATGAATTTTATCATGTGGGGTACACTCCGACGATACTCGCTGACGCTGGCTATCATAAGTTATCAAAACAGTATGAAGGAATCATTAGAACAGATTAAAAGTCTAGATGACAAATACCTGATAGAAAACATTCAAGTAGGCGTCAGTAAATCAGAGTGCTTAAATGAAATCATAAACAGACATTCTGGTATATACTTGGACGTAATTCATAAATACTACAAGGATAACGATAATCAGCTCAAAAAAGATCTATTATCTGACAAGGAGTACAATATATACCAAGCCGCTATCAAATACAGCTCAAACAAAAATACAAAATTCTCAACATATCTCGGTAACCAGACAAAATGGATATGCCTAAATACTTATAACAGAAACAGGAAAAACAAAAGCGAAGAGCTAGATGATGTCATCATATGCAAGAAAAGTGAAAGCATCGATGTTACTAAAAAACTTCTGGACGACCAACAGGTCGATGAGGTTTTTTCCCTAATAAAGAATCACTTTAGCAAAAACGTGATAAGAATTTTCAAAATGAGATACTTAATTGGTAAAAAAAACAAAACCATGCCGTGGAAAAATGTTAGCGAAAAAATAGGCTATAGTATACAGGGATGCATAAACATCCACAATTCAGCACTTGCTGAAATAAAAAACTTAATGCAAAACGATATTCATGAATAAATTAGTCTTCAAATGCCCCTTGAACAGTTTAAGTTTCGGAAATGTATCCGTAAACTTGCTTAAAGAAATGTATAAATCAAATATGAGTATATCTATTTTCCCTATTGGTGAAAATGTAGATATCAAAGCATTTGATAAATTATCAAACGATTTTAAAACGTGGCTACAAGATTCAATCAATAATAGAATCACTACCGTAGATAAAGATGTCCCAACATTACAGCTATGGCATCTCAATGGCAGCGAAAACAGGATAACAAAAAAGCAGTTTTTATTTTCATTCTATGAACTTGATGCCCCAACTCTGGTTGAGAAAAAATTAGCAGACCTACAAGATGCAGTCATATTTAGCTCCTCTTTTGCCCAGGAGCAGTTCACAAAACAAGGCTACCCAGATTGCTCAAATATTGAAACAGTAAAACTAGGATTTGATCAAGACTTCTTTACTACAGGTAAAAAATATCTAAGCGAAGATAAAATCCATTTTGGATTAATGGGTAAATTCGAAAAACGTAAACACACTGCTAAAATTCTTAAAACTTGGGCTAAGAAATACGGAAACAATTACAAATACCAATTGAGTTGCTGCATTAGTAATCCATTTTTCAGCCCAGAAGATAACGAAAAATGTTTATTTCAAGCTCTAGAAGGAAAAAGATACGGAAACATAAATTTCCTACCACATCTAGAAACAAACTCCGAAGTCAATGAATACTTAAACGCAATTGATATTGACTTGTCTGGATTAAGCGGGGGAGAAGGGTGGAATCTGCCAGCATTCAACTCCAGCTGCCTCGGAAAATGGAGTATAGTGTTAAACGCTTCCTCTCATAAAGATTGGGCCAATGAAGACAATTGTATACTCATGAACCCAAATGGAAAAGAAGATTCCGAAGACGGTGTTTTCTTCAAAAAAGGCTCTCCATTCAACCAAGGAAATATATATACATTTGACGAAGACGAGCTTGTGGAAAAAATGGAAATCGCAGAAAACAAATGCAAAACACAAAACAAGCTTGGCCTTGAGATGCAAAAAACATTCACTTACTCAAATACACTGAAACAGATTCTTGATATTATAAACAAGTATTAAAATAGACAAAATGTCACCACCTAGTGTCTCAAAATAGACAAATTGTCAACCTAACCCATAAAAAACCCTCTATTTTGGCGGGTTTTTATTGGCATGTCACATGCATTAGTTATCATACCATGATATACTTAACAAAATATAATAATGACATATTCTCTTCTTCTATGCAAAATATTATTGATTCATTCGATCAATCGTATCAATCAACTATAGAAGCTGACGAAAACGAACAATCATATATATTCTCAATGGAGCTTCCTGGATTTGAAAAAAAAGAAGTTTGCGTATCACTAAAAAGTGACCAATTAATGATACATGCTAAATCTGATAAAAAAGAAAAATCAAAATCAATCACTTTACCAAGCGATATAGATACAGGTGAAATATCCGCAAAATTGAAAAATGGAGTACTGAGAATATCAGTCCCTAAAGCTAAACGATCTTCGCACATCATATCTATTAATTAAAAATTAAAAAAACCCGTCAATTAGGCGGGTTTTTTTATAAAAACATAACCTTATCTAATATAATACATTATGCCACAATATATCTACAAACACCCAGACAAAGAAGAATATATAGAAATAATTCAATCAATGAATGAAGAGCATGTGTATTTTGATGAAGATAATCTTAAGTGGGATAGAGTTCTGACGAGTCCTAGATTAAATACTGAATCTACCCTGGACCCTTGGAGTAAAAACGATTTTATGAATGCCACGTCAAACTCAAAAGGCACATATGGAGATCTCCTTGATAGGAGTAAAGAAATGTCACAAAAGAGGGCGGATCAAAATGGCGGCATTGACCCAGTTCAGCAAAAATATTTTAAAAAATACTCACAAGAACGTGGCGGTCAAAAACATTTTGCGGATTTGCCAAAATCTTTTGAAAATAAAAATATTAAAGTAGATCTTTGACCTTTTGCTTTAAACCGCTAATTTCAACACTTTGCTCCTTGATAGCTTCAATAAGTAATGCTACTGTATTCTGATATTTAACACCATAGGCATCACCATTATTTCCGCTAAAAGCTAGTTCTGGTATGGCCTGAGCAACTTCTTGGGCCACAAGCCCATAATGCTTTCCGCCCATATCGTTTCTGTTATAGGTTCTACCTTGTAATTTATTGACTTTATCTACAGCATTATCTATTGTCGCTATATTTGATTTACCTCTGCAATCAGAGTAGGCTACTACATCATAATTCGAGTATATTCCTGTAAAGCTACCTGCAGAAGAAATACAGGCAATTGGTCCAGCAGAGGTACAAAATTTAAACTTATCACTATAGCCTACATACCAGTCTTGGACTATTAAATTACCAGCATTGACTGAAGGCGCGAGCACACCACCTCTTGCGCAAAGGGCACCACACATGTAAGTGCGACCATTAGGTTGGCTACACAAAACTTTATATGCACTACCATTTTGTCTTCTCTCTATTTCAAGAGTACTACACTCTGAACCAGCTGTTAGATCTTGCAAGCTAGACCTCCACCAAGAACTAGCGCACCATGTTCCCGCATCATTACGATTACAAAAAGCTATACCTACGGTGTGCCCAGTCTCTAAACTGCAGTTATGAATAAGTAGTGGGTATACATATTGACCGCTGCATTCATAACCAGCCTGAAGACGATTAGAACTGCGTATACACGAAGTTGCGCAAATAACTGGAGCTTTAAAACAAACAGTGGAGCAAGCTTTAGTATTTTCAAAATATACCCCTTCACAGAAATAAAACGTAGCACTATTATCTGACATCCTATTACTTACAATACATGACGTTCTACCAGGATCATTATCAGTAAAAACAATATTGCCATTAGAGTCCTGTGTTAAACATATACATGAACCAAAAGCAAGACTATTACATACACCTGTAGATACAATATTTTTCCCACCAAGATAAGTTACTTTAAGCGAATTTACTAACGAATTTTTTTTGCCATTAAGTATTGTGGAATTAAATCCAAATCCAGAAACGCAGTTACAACAGCCATTAAGTATGACATTTTGATCACTAGAAAAATCAATTTCAGTTGTAATTGCATTTAAGTGTCCATTAAGAATAACAGATTTTGATGAATTTTTTACTCTATTAAAATAACCATTCGACACAGATGACATCTGACCAAAATTGGAAGTTTTATTGACGCAAACCGAATTAAAGCATCCTGCCCCAATATAATTAGATTGACCACTACATATGGTTCCATTTCGACCACCTAAAATTTGAGAGTATCTAGATCCTGTTATAAAATTATTGACGCCGCCAACAACTGAAGAAAATTGCGACCCCCCTAACGTATTATAAAAACCACCACCAATAAAACCTTTTGAGGAGAAGCCGATATAGTTAGATAAGCCTCCAGCTATAACATTTAGACCCTCTTTTGCTTCAATTATTATTGGGTTAATTGGGTCTGAAGCTTCATCCTCGAAAAATCCAGATGCCATATAATTATACGCGCCACCACCGATAACGGATAAATGATCATATCCAGTATTATTATAACCCCCAATAATTGAAGAATAACTTCCACCAATATAATTGCACCCGCCAGCCCCAATAAAAGAAGCCGTCCCAGTGCTTGTTGGCCCCAATTGAGTTATTTCATTATTATACCCCCCACCAATAAATGTAGCGACAGTACCTCCGTCTGGCTCTAGTTTCGTTAGATCTTCCTGAACAGTGGAATTAATCAAACTCCCAACCAACTCTAGTCTACCATTATTATCAAACTTAAGAGAAGCATTGCCACCTTTAAAATGAAATGTTCCATCCCCACTTAATGCAAAACCAGATTCCAGGGTACCAAAATCTTGTGTTTTTATAGAACCAATAAAATCCCCAGATGGGGTAATTTCAATATCCTGTCCAGAAATTATTCCTGCCCGAATCCTGTCAGCAGTTAACTCTCTAATTTTCGCACTATCAATTGAAGCATCTTGTATATAAGCAGATCCAATAACCTGATTAGCTATTGCGTTCCAAGCTAAATCATGATTTCCATTTACGTTCGTAGCTATAACAAAATGATTATCCTTAAAAGTGGTAGTATCATCCCCTGGATTATTATGACCAGTAGAGTAATTCATTGGGGTTGGGTAATTATTTACATCAGGCTGTTCCCACCAAATGTATTTACCACTAGTTTCACCAGCTGAAATACAATATATTTGTCCACTATATACAAGTTTATGAGAGTTCCAACCAACACAGCTACTCGTTGGATTATAATCGGTCCAACTGTCTCCACTAACAACTGGTATATTTGAAAATGTTTTTGAAGCATCGATGGCAAAATCATCAATGTCAGTTGAACCTATACTACCAAGTGTATCCCCTATCCCAGTGACACTATTTATAAATTTACTTTTATTATTTTGAAAATCTACAGCTCTTATCCAAAAATATGCAGTATCATTTGTCGCGCCACCTACCGATGTAGCTGTTTGGCCATAAGGAACCGTTGCAACTAATTGCTGCGGCCCACCAGTCCAAGGATCAGATATAACTTGATCGTCGTCATCGAGATATATATAACCACTATTTATTGTATCATCAGTTATGAAAGTTGAGCCGCTTTTTAATTGCTGATTTGAACTTTTCCAAATTTCATACTCTCTTACATCTGTATCAATTGAAGCTGTCCAATTTAAATAAAATGTCTCAAATGAAGAACTTATTGACAATCCAGTCGGAGGAAGTGGTATAGTTTTATCTTTATTTTGTTGCCCAGCTCCATCTGGATAAAATTCACTTTTATTTCCATTTTTATCAACAGTTCTTATCCAAAAATATCCAACATCAGAATTGTCGTCATTTTCTATAACTATATTTCTGTCAGCTGTTGTTGTTAATAATTGAGCGTTTATTATTTCTCCCGAAGGATCTGTATTTACTTGCAGCTCTGTTTCTTTAGCGGTTAGCGCGACAAAGTTTTGATTAGGGAAATCTGAAGCTGGGCTTCCGCTTTTCAGTGTGTTAAATGGAGTACCAGTTGTTTTCCATATTTCATAATGATCTACATCTTGATTTATGTCTGATTGTTTATTATCAGCGTTATCATCTGTCCATGTAATATTATAATCCCTACCAAAGCCGCCATTTACAACAAAACTAGAAACCTCATTTGGCGCAGTAAAATCAAGATGGTCATACATCCGATACGGGTTAATCACGTAAGCTTGTATATTTTTAGTTATCTCCCCAGAGCCAAATTGATCATACGGAAGGAAATGGTATTTATAATTCTTAGATAGTTCAGTATTATCAATAGGAACATTCTGATGAATAATTACGTTTTGTTCAGATGCAAAATTTGAGCTTGTATTTTTTGAGTTTGTTCCATATGGACCTTTAATTGAAAAAGCAAAATGTTCCTCATCAGCATCAAAAGTCTCGCTAGGACCACCAGTATAAACATCAACTTTTGTTATATCATTTTCTACTTCACCTGGGGTATAATTAATATTTTTAAAAATTATACTTCCTGGTTGAGTATTAGGGTCAGCATAAATACCAACATTCGATAATCTAGGAGCTGGTTTTGATCCTGTTATCCTCTGCGATGTCAATATTTCATAGTCAAGGTTTTGGAATACTGTCCCACTACTAGTAACCAAATTGACTTCAAAATCTATACTTCTTTTGCCAGATGTAGGTACTAATGTATTTTTAGTAATACTAGTAGTTTGTAAATTTTCTCCAATGTTATTAGTAATCGAAAAACCACCAGAATGAACAGCGCTATAAGCTAAATTATTTGTGTCTTTATCAAAATTAAAGTAACTTTCTACTGGTGAAATACTTATCATCCTGCTAACAGGACTAGTATATAAAATATATCCAGATGCGACTTGTGATCCAAGCAAACCATCAATTAAGTTTATAACCCGTGTGCCAGCAATGCTTTTTGATAACTTGGTAGTGATTCCTCCGTCAACTACACCTCCTGCGTTATCCATAAAACCAGTTAATACATACTCCGCTCCGACATCATTATAATCATCAAAATTAGTATAAAACTCGTTTATATCAAGAGATAGCGCTCTTTTTGGTGCAAGATCCCCCTCCTTTTTAAACTTAATCCCAGTCGAACTTAGCTTTTCAAATGGAATATTATATCTTACAGCAGCATTCGGCTGTATGAGATCACTAGTATCATCTCTTAGGTTAATTAGATATGAATGAATTTTTGACTCTAAAAAGTCATTTACTCCTGCGTTATATTTAGATACATCAACAACAGTACCAAATGCATCCGTTAAATTCCAACCAAATTCAATATCCCCATCGCTAGATACGCTATAGCGAAGATCTGTTATATTTAATGAGTCTTCTACGGCAAACAATGAACCATCATCGTCATATAAACCCGTAAGAACGCCAGTCCCAAAAGAGTCAAAAGGCAAAAATTTATAATAATAAGCCTTGTTCCTATCATGTAAAAAAGAAGAGTTGCTGACCAAAAATGATGAGCCATCACTTGGAGTAGCGATTTCTGCATTTGCTATATCAAAGTCTCCTCCAGGTAAAGATTCTTCTAATCCCAAACCAGTTCTATAAACAGTTACTCCCTGAAAATCAGAATCATTACTTTCTACAGTAATATTTAGCGCCCTATCAATATACTCATAGCTTAATGAAGATAATTGTGGGGCGAAGTTTTTTCCACTAATGTACCCAGTTGAATAAATCTCGGAATCTCCAGATTGAGCGACTGATATGATTCTTAAAGTGGCCTCCCTTGACTCATTTGTGATTTCCTTTAGATCTGGAATCATATATCTAGTCGATTTATGTTCTGGCTTTGAATCGACAACGGTATTACCAGTTAAAAGCTCTAAATTAAAATGTTTTAATGATACATTGGAATATTTGTCACTAGAAAAAAGATCGCTTTCCATTAAGCGTTTATTCGGAAGCCTTGGGTCTGATACTTCCCAATAAAATTCAACACTGTTAGAGCTAAATTCTCCAGTCAAACCAATACCAGCAGGATTATTCCTGGTTGCTGTTTCATTTTGAGTAAAACTAGCGTTTACTATATTATAACCGTTGAATTCTCCAGTGATAGGAACATCTATTGATTCAGAAATAAAGTTCTTGGATTTTATGCCCTGGTATTCACTATAGACATTTACTTTGTAATATCCATAATCATCTCCTATGTCTATGGTGTCTGTATAGCTAGATACGCCATCCTTCCCTTTTATGGCTTGCCTTAATTTAAGAGAGTTATTTTTATAATAATCAATTACGTAATTAACAGAACCTACTTCGTTTCCATCCGAATCTAAGGGGAGCACTTCAGGGGCACTCCATTGACTGGTTATTTTAGCTGACTCACCATTAGACCTATACTCTTTTGTTAACAACAACGGTGGCGTTGGCCCATTAGGGCTTTTTAGCTTTAAGAACTGTGGGTCTAAATTAGCTTTTGGTAAATTATTCCTCTCTAGAATTATATCTTTTTCAACTGAATCGAATTTATCGGAATTATACTGAAGCGCCATCACTCCGAAGTCACCATCTTCCTCCACTACTGTTATAACTCGATACTTTACAGGTTTTGTGTTTATAATGTTATTATCTACAGAAACGACCCATAGACTGTTAGAAGGGCAAGAGTTTAATATATCAAGCAAGCTTTTGTCACTATAATCACCATCGCTATCAATAGATACCGTTAATATTCTCCCCTTAATATCCTGGTCTTCAATAATTAGTGTTGTGATCTGAGCGGAAGACCTGTTGTCTATGTCGTCTTCAGAAACTTTACCTTTCAGAAATAAGCTTTCACTTGATTCATTTTTTCTTGGGGTTATTAGTGTAACCTTTGATCCAACTACGTCCACATCCAAACCTTCGTCAAGATAAAGTTTTGCATTTTCTGGATCAATTTTTAACAATCTACCACCTACTCTTTGCTGGTGCTTATTATTATCTGATATGCTAATGACATCTCCAGGTCGCAAAATACTAGCCTCTATAGAAGCAGAAAAATTAACCACTTGATTTTCCGACCTATTAGTGGCCAGAACCCACTTAGCCAACCTATGGGCTTGACCTCTAGATGTACAACCAAATGCTGTGACCTCTTTTTCTAGATAACCGTATTTTATAATCGAGTCGGAGTCCTCGACGTATTCTATTTTTCTTTGATAGTTATCGTCTTTATCGACATAAGCTACTTTGACTACTGAAAATTTCGTTGTTTTAGCTGATCCAGAATAATCAAATCTTCCATCTTTTACATTTGAATTATTAAATAAAACAGAAGGCTCTTTTGGCGAATCATTTGACAGAAAAACCTTCCCACCAAACCAATAAATCATACCATTAAAAATAGAAGCTATGTCTGTTAATAATTTTAAAGCCTCGGCTCTTTGAGTAAGGTAAAGATTACAAGAAAACCTTGGTTCTAAAACTGGGTAATTAAGAACCTCAAGAGCGCAATCTCCATTAATTCCAACAGGTAGAGCTTGTTTTGTTTTGATTATAAAATACTCATAAAGATCATCTTCTCCAAGTTGCCTGTCATCTATGAAATTGCTTAAAGTTAGGTATTGTGACGGCACATGTGCTACGTCACCCTCAGTGACATGCTGGACATCAACTATGTCAATTTGAGTGTTATTTAAATCGTCCGACCTACCAAAAATAGATAACTTCGAACCATTGCTAAATTGAGACCGAAGCTCCGTACCGCTAAACCTTCCCTCCAATCTGCCATTTGCATTATCCTGAGTAACTGGAACTAAGATTATATTTGGGTTCTCAGGGTCAACTATAAAATCTAAAACACTATAATAAGGATCATAACCAGTCCTAACCAGCTCATCACAATACCTTGATATTTTATATAAGCTCCATTTGTCTATATTTTTTGGTAAAATATTAAATTTACCCAAACCATAAATTGGATTAGTGGCAAGATCATAAAAAATCCAAGCAGGGTTATCTGTCCAATGTAATCCTTGTGCAAACCTACCGTCCCACATGCCATTATAGGTTTTTGTTTCTGGATTATAGTTACTTGGTACTTTGACTTTTTTTAATTTTAAATCCCAGGTTCTTTCTGGTGCTTTATTAAAAGAGGCAGAATTATACCTGGAAGATATAACAACAGAATTAGGGTAATTAAATTTAATTGGGTTAATTTCCTCAATACTTGCTGTCGAAATAGATGAAAACGCATTCTTTCCACCTAACATATTGTCAACACGTCTACCACCGTGTGTACCAATGCCATTTGTCGGAATTCTTTCTGGACTTAATTTTACTATCTCTATTATTCTCTTTTTTCCGCCTGGGTTTTCTGGAAGAGCGATTGGGATCTGTATCGATGCTGCCGAAGTAGCTATACCTTTGATTTCTAATACTCCATGATCTGGATTGTCTAGATGATTTTCTACCCAAATTAAATCTTTTGGGTATAGCCCTATCTGTTTAGATGGTATCCCGTGCGTGTTTTTATGATCTTCACCCAAATCATCTTTATTTATGTTTAAAACATTTTGCCACTCCTCTCCATCATTTCTTACCCTAATTGATAGCCACAATGATAAAGGCTGCGTGTTATTGCTACTATCTTGATGGAATAATTGGTTCAACGTAAAATTTATATTTACATTTTGAATCCATGGGTTGTTTACGGTATGGAAAACTGGCGAGGCTCCGCGTTTTTTGGCGTAATCGGTTGGGTTATCAACATTGTATTCGCTAAGCTCTTCGGCGGTAATCCATGTATATAAAAATTTTGTCCCAAATGTTCCTACAAGCCTCTCTTCCCATTGAGCTTTTGGCCCTACAAGGAGATTAGCTTTAGGGTAAACAGTTCGAGGTCTATAAAAAACAGAATCGCCTAAACTAGATCCAGGAATTTTTGGAGTGTAACCTAAATTAAAGTCAAATTCTATTTGTTCTAAATTATAGTCACCACTGTCGTCAATCAGAGGCACATTGTCGACATAAAATGCTTTTAGTAGTTTATTTCTTTCTTCTTTGTTATGATCAAATACCCTTTTTCGTTCTTCATCTGTATTTAATGCATTTTCATCTTCTTCTATGAAATTTGGTTGTATAACATTGCCATGTATATCGCAAAAACCTTCAATTGGGCCCTCGCAAATTAAATCAGTAAAATAAGAATCAGTTATGGACTCTATTAAGCTACTTGGGTTTTTAGGATCAATTTCGCTACCTGCATTAATTGAATCAGATTGAAACCATTCTTCTCGTATTAAACTCATGAATTAAAAAGTGCCCTGTATGATTCGTCTTGGGTATGATCAAAATTTTCTGGGATATTGGAATATAAATAATCTAAGTCTACACTCTTCCAGTTATCAGTAACATTCCCATAGAGGTCTCTCTCATAGACTTGCGCGTTAAGCCAAGTTGTTCTAGCAAAATCTGGCACTTCACTTGTCCTGAATTGATTTAATTGTAAATTAAACTGAGGGTCGCCCTCTTCTGGATTATTTTGATTACCCTCGAATGACTCTTTTGTGAAAACCATAAAATCCGAAACAAGACTTTGCCAAGACGACAATCTATTATATTCAAATTCTTCTTCAGCAGTAACCAACTGTTTCAGGCTGTGCCTTTGATTCACCCCTATTACTTGAGATCCGACTCTCAATCTACCATAACCAACAGGTACAGATTGGCCTTGCGCTGCATTATTTACATTCCCATCTTGTAGATAAGACTGAGTTTGCTTAGATTCCTCTAGTTTAGGAGGTTTAGTGAGTAACTCAATAACACCTTGAATCGCTAAGCCTATACCAGCAGAAATTAAAGCTGCGCCTAATGGATTCGTTGGTCCACCAAGCATGAAACCAGCCACGACCAATGCAATTGCGAATATAAATTTAAAAGCTTTCTTGCCTCCAGCAACGTGAGGCATAATATGAATCTCTTTCCTCGCCCTCTTAACAGTGAGATCTTCTTCGCCAATATCTTCATTATCGACCAGCACCACATATTTGTCACTCAATCTATCATTTGAAGATAAAAATTCATATATCCCGCCTCCATTTGCGTCAATAGCTGCGATAGCTTCTTGCGTCGATTCCACGTCAAGAAGCCATTTTTCGCCTATAGACCTACCAAGCTCTCCATGTAAATAAACATTAATCATTGCCCTTATACCTATATATCTTATACACTAATCTAGAATACTTTTCGTCCATAAAATCAATCTTACTCAAATAGCCTTCGTGATGGTGAGAAAAAGTTCCATTATTATGATATATTCCAAGATGAAAATATTGGTCACGAACTACGCTTTTAAAAAAAATTACATCACCCTCTTGCAAGCCCCCTTTAGGGACCTCCTTAAACCCAGAATCCACAAAACCCTTTATCAGTATGTCATTTACTTTCTTTTTGTCATTTAATTCATACCAATTTCCATTATATTTCCATGAAAAATTAAATTTTTGTTCGTAATAATGCTTCACAAACATCATACAGTTCATGATGTCATCAACATAAACTCTCTCATATAATTCAGGCTGATATGTATCAGGTATATGTAAATAAAAATCTTCATCAAGCAAGCTATATATGTAAAACGGTAAACCAATTGATTTTGACTTTATTAAATCATATTCAGAAGGCTTGTTGGATACATCTACATGACTATGATAGATGGCGAGTATTTTATACCTTTTACTCAGCAATAAAAATTCTCTTGGGTTTATCTGGAAATAGTTTTCCCTGTCTTGATGTTCGTTTTTTAATCGGACAAGCCTCAGAGCCCCCAACTTATCAAAAACTAATGCTCCACAAACCTCTTCTTTGGGGTGAGATTTTGCATGTTCGATAATTTGATTTTCAAAACTTTTTTTCATTACTGAAGGTTAAATGTATATGTTCCAGGGAAACCGCCGAACGGTATACCTCTAACGTCAGCTTGACCACTAAACCTTAACATGCAACCATAAACAGATCTTGAACACTGATCGGTTTTCCAATTGATTTTATCAAAATTTGGGTTAGATCCGCTTACGTATTGACCAGTAGGAGTACATATAAAAAAGATATCGCTCAATCCATTCAAAGATTTATAATAAACAACGTCCCCAGATTGGTATACGCCTGTATTTTTCCACACCTCTAAGTTCTCAGGGTCATACTGGCCCCTTGGCAAATTCAGTGACCCAGTGCTCGAACCATAAAATAGTAAATCTTTTTCGGTTGCCACTGGTGCTCCATTGTAGTTGCACCCAGCGCCTCTATAGCTCCAAGGACAAAACGAAGCAAGCACCTGTCTGGCTGGCAGCATTACATTCTCCAATTCTATAGGAGATGATAGCTCAAAAGTCACTACATCCTTATTTTCAGCAGTTTTTTGGTTAACGATAAAAATATCGTCAATAAAATGACTATCAGGGTCTGGTATTCCGTATGGATTTTCGGAGCCCACAAAATTGACTGCGTCTAAATATTTTAAAAATGTTCTTTTTCTTTTTATTTTTAACCCAACTAGGTCATCGTATCCATTGATTATCCTAGAAATGTATCCATCAATATTAGCTATTGAGAGAATTGGCCTAGCCATTCTACCGTCCCCCCTTGTTGACATTTCCTCTAACTCCACGGGCATTGCCATATATTCTTCGCCTTGCCAAAAAATATTAGTGTGGATACCATTGGTTCCAGGATGAAACCTGAATAAACCCTGCCCGTAAGCAGACACATCAAGCTCGAAGAATTCAAGTATCGATGTAGACTCCAAGTCATTTACATCTATGTTTATTTTTTCAGAGCTCATATTTATATATTAATCCAAAACCCAGTTAAATACAAAATTAATTTTAGCTTCGCCCCCAATTTTCCTACCATTATTACCTAATCCAGTAACACTTACGTTTATCGGCTGTCTCGCAGAAACGCTTTTACTAATTTCATTTACTGGATCTCCGTTATCATCAATTAACCCACAACCAACCCTGATATGATCTCCATATTGATTAATATGCACAAGGTCTGCGCCTATACGAAATCCAGTGGGTTCATATACGGTTGGGATAGAAGCTCCATTATGAGTAGCGTCTGGAGAGTCTATATTTTCATCAAGTACTGTCCATTCATAATAAGCGTCACCAGTTATTTCTGGCATGTCAACTATAGCTGTCAAAAAACCAGTATTTAAAAAGTTTTTATTAGAGTGATTTCTGTCCTTATAGTATTTTTGCTCAAAATAGTAAGTATTATTTACAGAGTCTCTAACAATAGGTGTTCCATATAAATATTCATTATCAACATCATTATCCACAATTATTTGAGCATAACCAGATTCCTCATTTCCAGCCATATCTTTGACTTTTAGATACGCTCTATATTGACCGTTGTTATCTTCTGTAAAATTAAATACCCTAGATTCCCTTAAGGAAATACTAGTTATACCTGTTAAATATTTATTATAATTAGTGAGCCTATAATTGGTAAAATCAACTGGGGTATAATCTGGCTCTGTGCCTCCATTTTCAATTACATAACTTCCAACCGCATCATCATACTCAGTATAAAACAATTTATAACCACTAATAAAAGACAAAGATTTTGCGTAAAAATTAACAGGCTTTTTATTTCCGTCAAAAACGCCGCTCATTCCATTATTAGTCTGAACATTAACAGTTAAGTTTTTTCCAACAACAACATCATAACTTATTTCATTAACCGCCCCTAAGTTATTTTGAACGTCCAACTTCAAGACATTCAGGCCGCTTTGGGTAAAAGTGATATCCTCGTCAACGGAAAAAGAATGTACTCCAGTTGACGTATAAGCAGGAACAGACGTATCCGTGCTATTGTAAAATCTGTACCCAGATAAACCCTCCAGGTCTTTAGCTTTAATATTGAACGATTGAGGCGAACCTACATCAACAAAAATATCCCCATCTATTAATAAGTCTGGCTTACTTCTGTTTGTATTAGCATATTCTATAAATTTTGCAGAAATGTTGTTATTATCTTTAAATACATAATTATTAGACCATTCTTCGCATATAAAGTTCTTTAATACCGATATGTGGTTACCATCCGAATTAGACCACCCGTCAGTTGATAAATAGTAAGTTGGGACGGTTTTATTTAGTTCTATTTTTACGCTCGCATTATCAAAATTATAATCACTATCCCCAGAGATTAGTTCTATAGAATTAATTGTCCTTTCTACATCTGTGTAGCCGTCATTCTCATTTGAGAAAATTATTCTATCATTCACAGACAAGATATCATAAGAAGGAAGTTCGGCGTATATAGTAGTACCGCCCCCGCTATAATAAATATCGTGACAGTATGGCCTTGGAGGTAGAAACCTAAATAGCTTATAGCCTCTTTTATTCTCTAGAAAATGAAGTATGGCGGCGGCTTCACTATCATCCCTCTGATTAAAGGTTAAATCTAGCTCTAATAACTCATGATTGATGCCGTCTTTTTTTCTTTGTTTGTATTTAAAGTTGTCATTAGTAACTATTCTTGGTCTTTTTTGTATAGATGTTCCTATAGATGGCTTCCAGAAAAATAAGTCTTTTGTCCAATTGTCATTCAAGGTAGGTACGGTAGTATCTAGGATACTTGATTCATCAGATTTTCTGTAATGATAATTCTCATCGCCAGTATACGTTTGATCCTCAAAAAATGCGACATCATTAATTGAGTAGTCCTGGGGCTCCCAATCTGGAAACCAGTAATCTGAAAGAAAAATGCCAGCTTTTGTAAGCACGGACTGCGTATCATTCGAGAGTTTTGCAGTAATAACATTGTTATTTTGAGCCGTTATTGAATATTCATATTCATCACAGTAATAAGGCAGCTCCTTATCGTAAGGTTCTGGCATTGTGAAATAAAACGGGTTAGCCCCTTTTTTAGACTGCAAGAAATGAAGTATAGACTTTGTTTCTGCATCAGTTTTTCCTTCGAATTTTAGTTGTGACTCGAATTTTAGAGAATTTATACCGTTTTGGGTTATTCGATAGTATCCGTCGTCATAATTCGTTCTTTTGTTTTCGGTTTTTATCGCTATCGACGAGCCATAAGACGGCTGGTTTTGGAGTTTTTGTGTCCACATTGACCCAGTACCTGTTGGCGAGTTCACAAAAGAGCTTACATGATCTTCTGTGGCGTAATGATATTTATCCTTGTTGTATATTTTTGCCCCACTAAAATAAATAGAACCCTTTTTTTGGCGATAAACTACTAGGTCCAAACTACCACTAACCGCTAAATTAGAGAATTGAGGTATGTCCCTAAAAGACAAGTCCAGTTTAAGGTTTTGCCAGTCTGTGCTAGAAATTTTGTTGACTGATATCAATTTATGATTTTTAACGAAATTAACTCCAGCATACATCTGGTCGCCATTTGAATCGTAAAACATAACCCTTAGTCCAGCTCCATTATCAAAAATCGTCTGATCGTAAGGGTTGTCGGTAGATACAGAGTCGTCTTTTTTTGCTATATATACAGAAGCTTCGTAATCCGATAACGGATTGATCGGAAACTTAACCGAAGCTAAGGAGTGAAAACCAGTGATAGCGTTACTATAAATTGACGGGTCAGTTCTAACAGATTCCCCATAAAAATCCCCATCGCTTACCTCAGTCTGCGACCAGTTTCCAGTTTCAGCTGTCCAGTTATTAGTAAAATTCAATACAGTAAAATCACCAACCAAACTTTTATTAAAATAAACTGGGTCATACTTGTTGTAAGATTCCCCCGCGGTCCATTCAAATACATTTATTTCGCTTTCTGCCATTATTTATAAACCTGTTTAACCGATATGTTGCCCTTTAAATAATCTTCGCTTGAAACCTCTAATTGTTGGCTCATTATTTCGCCAGTACAACCAAACTGTTTATATGAACTATCATTATATAAATCTTTAACTGTAACTGTTAACTCTGCGTTGTTGCCATTTATAGATAAATCGTCTCCAAATTTTTCTCCATTAATGCTTGAATTAATTTCTATGCCATCGATAGTTACTCTTGATGGTGTAGTTTCTCCAATCAAAAAATGCGGATTTCTTTGCGCTGATATATTATAATCAAAATTTGTTACATAATCTATTTTACCATCAACTCCGACTCCACTAATAAATGATGTCGCCCCATTTAACAAACTAATTTGACTAGATGATATAGCATCATTATCTACTATTAAATTATTTGAGTAAATTGGACCATAAACATCAAAAGTTAAACTAATAGGTATCATAGCAAATGGCTCAACAGAAAAACTCATATTGGTCAAATACATTCCAGCAATGTCAATTCCAGCAAGAGTGCCACTCATTGGAGACTCATCCATAGATAAAATATCATAAAAATTAGTCAATGATGAATTTGCAAAATACTGTAAGCTAAATTGCCCCTTGATTGGGCCACTTGATACATATTTGTTTTTCCCATTCGCGTCTTTTAGAATCGTTCCATCGATCAACTTCTCGACCTGTCTATCCGAAGACATTGAAAATGTTGCGTTCGATGCGTATATTGGCTGCTCGTCAATAGTTACGGCGCAATCTTCATATTTAAAAAACGTAGACATTATCTCCTAAGCATACCTCCCACTCTTAACTCTTTTTGGATTTCGCTTTGCACTACCTGCTTTATGTGATTGGAAAATTCCCTGAAACCCTCGTTTTTTTCTTTGTTTTTACTTGAGTCTTCGTTTGAGCCTTCCTTACTGGAGCCACCGTCAGAAGATATATCAAAATTCATATTGACATTAAAGTTATTAGTGCCAGATGAACCCATGTCAGAAGTAGCCCCACCATTATAGAAGCCTTTTCTACCTTGATTAATGTTATCTAAAAAGCGTTTTCCGTATTTTCTGGCAGATGATGCCTTTATAACGTATTCGCCCTCTGTAAGCACGGCTGGTATAACATCACGCCCAGCTGGGCCCCGAACTTGACCGCCAGAAGCAAAGCCAAGGACTTCGCCGCCAGAATATTTACCAAAGCCTTTAAAGTTTCCAAGGTCTAATTGCGGAGCCTTCCCCATGAGTGATGAGCCGTAGCTAGTTAAGTCGCTTTTGTAACCTAACTCTGATGTCATATTATTGAAATTTGAACCCCCAAAACCTTCTTGTAATTTTGCTCCATTGCTGCCTCTTGCAAACACTCCAAATTTTTCTGCCGACCCTTGGCTCATAAAATCACTGAACTTTTGCGCTCCATAATTTATACCCACAGAGGCTATTGTACTCAGGATAGTATTAAATATCTCTCGTCTCTCTGCTTTCTTTTGTTCCCTTTCTCTTCTGGCTTCGTCTTCCGCTGCCCCCATTAGCCTTACTTCATCGGACGCTTTTGGGCTACTCCTCCACAATTCGGCGTAAAATCTTGAGCTTTTATTATCGGTAAAAGAGGTACCAAACCTGTCCATATGGGTTTTGTATGCGTCCCTCGCTTTTGTCCCAACTTCCCCGCCTGTAGAATAACCTTCTATTGGGTAAGTCCCATTATTAATAGCTGCCATTTTTTCTACACCCATTCTTTGAACAGCCTCGCGACCCATAACGTATTCACCATTGGTCAGCATTGCAGGAACTGATTTTCCTCCGACTTGTCCACCAGCTGCATAACCTTTTACTGAACCTCCGCTATTAAAGCCGAATGATTGCATTAAATTGTTTGCTGCATTTTTCAAAAATGCTTGTTGCATAGTTCTCAGGAACCCTAAAGCCATATTTCGCAAGGAATCTCCTAAATCTTTAGATCTATCCATCGCCGCGTCCATCGCAGTCACCATCCCATCTCTGAAAGCCATTGGTACAGTGTCCCCAAGATACCTCCCAAAACTATCAGTCTCGGTTTCGATTTGTTTAAAGAAGTTGTCCACTCCACCCTGAAAGGTGTTTTTGTAAATATCGACATCAACTCCTCTGCCAATATTACCAATTGATTCTTTGAGTTTTTTGGCTGATATTTCACCTTGCTCAAATAGGTCAATTAGCTTGGCTGTTTCAATTTGTATTTTGATTATATTTTTATCGCTAAAACCTTGAGTGCGAAGAATATAATCTAGTTCAGTTAATTTATCTTTCTGGTTTTGTGCAGCGGAAAAGTCGCCCTTGCCCTGTACTATATCCAATATATCCTTTTGAAGATCGGGCGAAGTTATGTTTATTTTTTTTTGACTTAGGGCTAATTCTTTTGCTTTATTAATTTCGGATGCAGCCTGCTGGTTAGCTACCAAATCAGCATCAGCTTTCTTTAACTCAGGAATCAACGTTTTCTCCTTGTCATTTAGAATTGCACGCCTTTCAGGACTTACACCTAAACTCCGTTCTTTGTATATAGAATCAATCTCAGATCCTACATCTCTAATCCTGCTTAGTATTCTTTCTTTATTACTACTAAAAAACGCTTGCGCTAATTTATAATTAGAATCCGTATTTCTATCGACCGCATTTGTATTTAGACCCATGGCGTTAATTAACGCTTGATCCTTAAATATGTCAGATATTCCTTTTTCTATGTCAATTAATCTATTTGCATCCTCTGTCTGAAATTTTAACCTAACCTTATCCTCTTCTAGTCTTGCGACCCTTCTGATCTCAGCGTTTCCACCTAATTGTTGTCTTGGGTCATTAATATTAAAATCAATATCTGTAGTCGCTTTTTCTAGTTGAAAATTATTTTCCCTTATTTGTTTTGATAGAGCAAGATTATTTAGCAATGCGTTCTGTTGGGTTTTTGCTACAACCAAAGCGTTTTTAGCCTGGACTTCTGCTATAGTTTTTTCGACTGCTACTATAGCTTGCCTCCTAGCTAAATTATCCTTTTCAAGGTTAACTAAAGTCAAAAGCTCTTTTGCTGCATCTCGCAAAGCTTTTGCGCCTTCACTTTTGTTTAGATCAATTCTGTTTAAAGTGTCAATGTTCTCACCCGCATTCAGGCCAGCAGCCTTTAGCCTTGATTTTAAAGCCTCTGCTCCATCTGCGCCCTTCTCCAGAAAAGACACTATTTCCTCAAGTGCCTGAGCTGGATCTTCAGCGAATAACTTAGTTAAATCAGTTGCTGCCTTGACTCCAATATTCCCAGCTGTACCAAACACCGTAGCTAGGTCATCTGATAGTTTTTTAATATTTTTATTTATGAACTCTGTTTGCTTTTGCTGGGACTCTTTTTGTATTTTTGAAATTTGCCCAGAAGATTTAAAATCAATAAAATCTTGGCTCGGTAAAACGCTCTTTAAAACAGACTCTTGGAATGAGCGGATTTTGTCATTTATTTGTGTTTTGAATTTTATATTCTCTATTTGTCTAGCGGTATCAGAAACACTATTTGCAACAAAATTCTGTAGAGAGTCTTTGATTTCTTGGATTTTAGATGCTACATCCCTGCTTTTTTCTATGTCTGTTTCAATCTGCTGGGCGCCAAGTGTGCTAGTAAATAACGATTCTAAAACCTGTGTAAAGGTTTTTTGTGCCAGATTTTTTTGTTCAGCTAGACTCCTTTTAATATCTGGGGTAATGCCACCGTCTCTTATTGAACCCGAATCATATTCTTTTTTTGCAATGTTTAATAATTGCTCTAATCGTCCAAAAGCTTTAGATACACTCTCTATTGCGTCTTGCTGTACCTTCGTTCTTCTAGTTAAACCCTGAGGGTTCAAACTCTTGAAAGCTTCGCTTTGCTGAATACTTTTTATAGCATCTTCTTTGAGCTCATTGAGAGGAAAAAAGCCTGTTTCTCCTGAAAGTTCTTTTTCAATAGCATTTCTTAAAATCGTTGTTTTTCCAAAACTGCTATCTGGTATGGTATTTAAAAAACCTTGGTCCACGGAGCCATCCACAGTCTGCCCACTACCAACGTCAAAAACCTTACTGGCAACTCCAAATGAGTTTAGTATACTTAACAAATCTTGCGTCAACGGGTTAAAAGTGTCGGGCTGGTTAGTTTTTGCACTAGACGCAGAGATAAGCAAGCTTGAGGCTTTGTTTTGCAGATCTATTTTTGCATTAAAATCCTTCAACGCTTTAGACATTGAATTTATGCCCCCCTTCGCATCACGAAAAGCTTCCTGAAGCTGTACATCTTTAATTTTAGTGAAATTATCTCTTAAAGTTTTAGATGCGGCATCTAATTCATTTTGACTATAATTAGCTGGGTCTGCTAATATTTTTCTTGCGTTTAAAATTTTCTCTGCTGCGGCGAGTTCATCATTTGCAGCTTGTTTTCTTTTTTCGTTTTGTGCGATTAATTCATCGGTAGTTAAGTCAGCTGCGCCCATGAACTTTAATATAACTGGCGCTAACCCAGCAAACGCTATCCCAGCTATCCTAACATATGGATTCATCTTCGCAAATCCCGTAAGGATTTGGGCTACAACACCAGCGCTAGAAATACCTGACCCCACTCCTTGCAAAGCGGCCTGAGCCTGTCTTTGCCCTCGTGTCATTTCGGCCCTGTCCATGCCCTTAAATACAGCTTCTTCGATAGCGGAAGCTATCATGGGACCAATAAAAATTGCTTGTAAGCCAAAGTTTTGCATAGCTGCACCTTTTGATTCGACCCTTCTTCTGGCAGTGGACTCCCTCCCAACTGCGTCTTCAAGATTTTGGTTTCTTAATCTAATTTGATTAGTTGCCCTTTGTATTTCATTAGCGGCTCTACCCTGCCTTAATCTTTCTCGGAGCAAACCTTGCTGCTGTTGCTCTAATTGCTGAATCTTCTTTTGATTAACTGCGTTTACGCCATTTGTTTGTTTTTCTTTTTTGATCTGGGCTGCAATATCCTTATATTCTTTTGTAATTTGCTCTTTTGTTTTAGTGGAAGAACTTAGGGTTTTATTAGCCTTCTCTATTATCCCTTCTTGCTTTCTGATTTCGAGTTTTAAAGCTTCCGCTTCTTTCTCTGCTTGCTCTAGCTCCTTACCAAGGTTAGCACCAGTAAAAGATTTAACTTTACCTACCAAGCCAGAAATTATGTTTCCTGCAAAATTGGGAACATAACCCCTTGATGCAAAAACATCTCTCATCCCTTGCGGTTCATCAATTATATTTGTAACCGCAAGACCATTTGGATTACCTGAGTTTTTTAGTCTTTTGTCGGTATTTATTCTTATTGCAGAACTGGGTATCCCAGCAGCCTTTTCTCTCATTACGGAGTCACTTAAGGCGGGAATATCTGAGACTTTTACGCCGCCAGCAAAATTTGGGATATATCCAGAAGAAAGGTTTATTGAGTTTTGATTACCTGATAGGGCTTTTACTTGTTGCGTTATTTTCGTTTTGGCGTCCCCCTTGAGCTTGTCTTCAAGGATTTTTTTAACCATTGATGAGGGGCCACTAGAACCACTAGATAACATTGTTGACTTTGCATCTATTTTAAGGCCGTCAAGTATGTCATCAGGATTACTAAATACACTATTTAATTGAGATGGTATGCCTTTCGGGTAATCAAAAAGCTGATTAGCCGATTTACTGGGCACATCACCTTGATCCTTAGCCAATCGTAAGGACATATAATCCAATACAGATTCAAATATTCTACCCTTTAGTTGTGGACCAGCCGAACTATCTAAAACTTTAGACAACTCAATCTTGTCATTATTTCCTTTCCCCGTAAGCTTGTGTGATTTTATTAATTTGCTGGATATACTTGATATAGTGTCAAGAACTTCTTCATCTATTAATTGACTAAGTTGAGGATCAGTTTGATTGCTTATAGAGCCTACTGTTAAGTCTTTTAGATCAAACCTTACATCCCTACCAAACTGAGGTACTTTTTTAAAAACCCTTGATGGGACAATGTCATTAAAATCGAATTTTTTGGTCCCGCCTTTAATATTCTCTGTTGTAACGGCACCGTATCCTTGCAGGCCAGTAGCATTCACAATAACCCTAATTGGATTATCCTTTTTTCCTTCCCTTAATTCTTTGGCTTCGCCTCTAATTTTTGCTTGAGATTCTGGGCTAACTAACCTGTCAAAAGCGGCTCCACCCCAATACCTCCTCGCTCTATCTATAGACGAAGAAGCTTGGATAGTTTTTTCTGGATCAATTGAGATTTCGGCAATTTGATTAAATGCATCTGCTGCACTCTTAAGAGTTCTCCCTTTTAAAAATGCGGGACTTGAAGCCTCTTCAAATGCTATTCTTGGGTCCTTGGCGAAATTCGGAATATAACCATTTGCTGCGTTTATTTTTTTAGCTCCATATGGCATCCCATATTTTTGGACCATATCTGGATTAAAAACTGCGTCACCACCTCTACCATTAAAATTCTTTACATAATATTCCTGAGAGTTGGCTACCATGTCGCCAATTCGCCCGCCTCCCATATTAAAGTTTTTTAACCTAACTGGTTTTGCAGATGAACTAACGCCTCCGACACCTTTTTTGATGTCCATCATTTCCCTGCCCTCTGCTGAGAAATTAGGTATAAAACCATGTGCAGCGCGTCTTCCAGTACGCATTGAAAGCCCGCCAGCCCCGCCAACTACCCCAGCTTGACCTAAGTTTGCGGCTAACTGTTTTGCAAGATTTACTTGTTTCGTGTATTCAGTTGTAGTTTTTTGTACTTGATCAAGCAAAAATTTTGACTGTGCCGCTTTATTTCCTTCGAGCTGCGCCAAAACAGCACTAATTTGTCTATTTGATTGAAGAGTGGCTAAAATTGAATCTTGTAACGCTTTTTGTTCTTGTGATTTTTTGTTTAAACCTAATAAGTTTTTAAAACTTGATGTCGCGAATTTTGTAGTATCAACAAACAACTTAAGCATTAAGCCGCCAATAAGTACTAAACCTGGACCGCTAATTACAGTCCCTAAACCTTTTAACACGCCATTTGCTAAGGTGCTACCTATACCCTCACCATCTAATAATTTAGATGCTCCTTGACTTAAATCATTTATTGCATTTAATACTTTTTCAATTCCAGGCCCAACTGTAATTTCCCCTATCGCTGCGGATAATTCCTGTACGCTCGTAATTGTTTGTTTTGATAAAGAATCTAGTGTTTTATTAAGTTGCTCGTTTTTTACAATAGCTTGGTCAGTAGCTCCAGCGGAGGTCAACACAGCTCTGCTATAAATAGAATTTTCATTATTTAAATCCCTAAGAGCCGCTTTCAAAATATTGATTTGGAACACCCCACCAACCTGTTCGGCCACGGCTGATTTTGTAGCGTCAGTTAATCCGTCATAACTCTTTGCAAGTTGTTGCAAAATCATCATGGCTGGTAATGTTTCACCCTGAACATTTCTAACCGCAATACCTAATTCTTGCAGCCTGTCTAAAGTATCCGATCTTTGTATACGGGTAAAAATCGTTTTAAAAGAGTTACCGATGACAGCCCCGCCTCGTGCGGTTGTTTGCTGCGCGGAAGTAACAGCAGCAATAAGTTCGTCAAAATTCAAGCCTGCGTCTTGTGCAACCGAACCAGCTCTACTTAAAGCATTAATTAAATCCTCAGATGATACAGCAAATTGGACGTCAACAGCGGCTAATTTATTAATAACTTCAGCTGTACTTAATCCAGCTTGCGCAAAACTATTCATGGTGGCCGTTAAACCTTTTACAGAGTCAGCCGCTTTTAAACCAGTTAACCTTGACAATATTAAAGCGTCATTAGTTCTTTTAAGGGTCTCCTCTACACTTAGACCTTGACGCGAAAATTCTAAAGCAGCTTGAGAAACAGCATCAAAACTTTGAGAAGTGTTTCGAGCGATATTAAACAGCTCTTTGCCAAAAGATTTGAGTTGGTCAGTGTTCGCTCCTAAAACAACATTGACCTCTGTTAATCTTTGTTCAAGTGCAACAGTTTCTTTAACCAAACTCTTGAAAGCGTTTGAAATAGCGTTAATGACGCCAACAGAAGCTCCGAAGGCGATAACACGAGCATTTGAAGCTTCAATAGATTTTGTAAATTCATCTGTGGCAGCAGTTATTCTACCAAGAGGTTGAGTAAATGAATTTGAATTTATATTCAACTTCAACCTGCCAGAAGCATTAACTTTTCTAATAGCCTTATCAATGCTTTCCTCAAGTCCAACTTGACCTAATCTGATAGTAGAATCTGGTGATGCCATATAAAAATCCTTGTTCCTTTATATGACTTTACACTTATTGTCCAGAAAGTTTCATTAAATCATCCATAGAAAGTTTTCCACCTTTTTTAACAGCTTCATCTCTTAGTGAAACTGATTTGCCAACTCCAGTTTGTTGTTTTATTTGATCAATATCTTCTTTTGTTGCGCCAAATAATGTTGTTGCGCCATCCTTGTCTTCGATGTCGCGCATTTTTTCCTTGGCTTTTTCTGCCGAATTGGCGTAGTCTATTAGTGCGTCTGGATCATTTTTAATAGATTCTGGAATATTGTCATTATTCTCAAATATACTTTTAAATATTCTTGTAAATACGATTAATTTAATTTGATTATAAGTTAAAGCACAAACTGGTAGACCAAAAAACCTTAGCGAATCTTCTGCGAAAGGAAAATAAACAAAATAAAAATCTTCCAATACAAGTTTTTTGATATGTTCTTCAGAATATGTTTTAAACGATTCATTATAGACTGCGATTATTTGACTTAGATGTTGATTATCCAAATCAGCATATAGCTCTTCAGTAAAAACTGGTTCCTCAAATTTAGTATCATAAAAAAAACTTTTTATTATATAAGAATCGTTCGCTCTTTCTTCTGCGTATTTTTCACATGTAGCACCAAGAAGTTGTTTTTTCTCGTTTAGCTTGATTGTTAGCTTGAGCTCTTCTTTTGATATTAGCTCATTTTGTTGGTCAATTTTACTTTTTAATAAAAGATGTGATTTTTGAGAACGTAATATATCAATGAAATTTTTTATCTCCTCGATTTCTTTTTCGTCCTCCTCGACCCAATCGCCGCTATCCTTCAAGACAGCAAGCATATCTTTTTCTGTAGGAGCTCCTCTGAATTCGGCCTCAGAGTAGTATTTATCTTTTATCTCTTCTAAGTCAACTTGATCGTGCGTTGTTAAATGTTTTACATATACTTCTGTGTCAAATAATTTCGCAGTTGTATATCCGCGACTAATGTCGCGAAACATTTTTCTATAATTTTTCTCCTGCACATTTAAATTAAGCCGTCGTCTATATCTTGTTCAAGTTTTTCGAAATCTGAAGGCTCGGATTTTTCGCTAAAGAACCAGAAACTTACAATTGTAGTCAATTTTTGACGAATTATTTGCTGGAATTCATCTTCCTCGTCTTCCTCCATCTTGTAATAAGATTCGCGTTTTTCTTCAAACGTTTCTCCAGGAAATAAAGGTTCTTCTTCTGGCTCCTCCTCATCCTCCTTATATATATGAGAAAGATTAAGCATATACCAAGTAATTACGCGATTTTGCGCTTTTGTATCGGCGGTGTGATTAAACAATGCTGAATAAGCCATCTCAAGATCAACGATTTTTCTTTTTGTTTCGTTAAACTCATGTTCGATTTCTTTTTGGCGCTTTTTTTGTTTTGCGCTTTTGCGGCGACTAAATGTTAAGGCCTGAAATTCAGTTTGGAGATCGTTGTATTTTGTATATAGCTTAGTTAACTTTAGACTATCTTCTTCAGACATTAATCCGCCGCTATCGCTATATTTTTTTAATAGCATAGCCTTCGTTAAAATGCCTTTTTTAACGCAGTTACTAATTTCAATACTGTACTCCATTTCCGCCTCTTCGACTTGTTTTTTCGAAGGCTTTTTAATAACAATACGATATGGAACATCTTGTAAAATATTCTTCTTTACGGTAACCTCTTCGCCATCTTCAGTCTTTTTCTTAACTTCAGATTCGACCTCTTCTTTTTTATTTACTGTAAACGCATAAATTTCCTTGCGCTTGGTTATAATGTCGATTGTTTTTTTCTCTTTGTCACTCATTTTTTTAAAATTTAAAACTAATTGTGTATTCTTTCATTTCTGAATCTATAGCTCTTAAAGTTTCATTGCCAATATCTAGAATCTTTTTTCTAAGATGTTGCATTTTATCTTCGTCAAAATAATTTGCCTGCTCAATTAAGCTCGAATATTCTTTTGGCAAATTCTTTTCCAATTTAGAAAAATGTATAGAGTGCTCTTTTTGTAAGTCTTCCAATAAAATCAAAAAACCCTTAAAAAGAGATACCGTATTCCTTCCGTAATATTTTTGCAATAAATGTTTTGCGTCCATAAACCTAACCTATTATATCTATATAAGATTAAAAAATCAAATAATCCTGTGTAATTACAATTAAATGAAACAACTCTTTACAGCGCAAGACAAGTCGGAAATAAACTCAATGTTTGATTTATTACATGATACGTTTTCAAAAACTATCACAGTTTATCACGACGCAAAAAAGACAATAACAAAAGATGTTGGTTTTAATTCTGTATACGGTACTGTCGGTAGCACAGAAAGCATATCATATGAAACCGTAAGCTATACAGTAGAAGCCAGAATAAGCTTTGATCGCGTTTTAACAGAACAAAGTTTCTCGGAAGCTAATAGTTCAATTAGGGTAGACAGGGGCTTAGGCAGAGCAAAGGTTACCGTCAAAATAGCTGATTATGATAAAATAAACGGCGCAAAAAGGGTGGACTATCTAGGAACAAAATATTACATTATAAGCGATAACAGGCCTCAAGGGTTTTTTGATACTAGATTTTATAGCTTCTACATACAACCAGTTGAATAATGGCAAATATACGCGCAGGAGTAAATAAGGGGGCTTTAGCCCGAACATTGAAAAGTAAAAAATTCATGAAAGGCTTAAAGCCTAATTTTAAAAAAATATTCATATCTCATGCAAATAAAGTTATCAAAGAAATGCTTAGAGAATTTAACAGTCACCCCGTTACCCTTGAAATAGAATCTGGACCATTGTCCTCAAATAAAAGCGGAACATTATCTGGTAAAGGTAATTTATTTTCATTTATTGGGTTTAGTCATGGATCTGACCCAATAAAACCCTTAAGACAATTACTATCAAGCACTCGCGTAGAGTTTCTAAACGTATCACAAGGCACTATCGACTTTAAAATTTACTTCCCAGAAGATGAAGAAATCTACGCGTTAACCCCAATGCCTTGGGCAAAAGGCCGAAGTTGGGTACGTGGAATCGAAAGGGGCATGTCTGGCTTAGGTCAATACTTATATACAAATAAAAACCTGGAAGCAAGTAGGTCTAGCACGGCAATACAAATTGAATCAAAAATTAGAGGTGGACGCTTTAAAAATGTATCATATATATCAGAAATACGTAGAAACTTTTATAAAAAAATAAAACAATTGTCAAAAACAAGTTCGTTAATATAAAATGAAACCCCAATTTCAACATAAATTAATCACAAGCTTTATGCTATGGATGGACAACCATATCCTAACAAAAGGCGAAGCTTTTAGAAACATCAGTGGTCATGCCTTAATCAGCAACCCAGACAGCACATTGCCCACACAAACTACTTTTTCCAGCGCTTATAAACAGTGGGTTTTTGATTCTAGCGTTCCAAACGCAACCGTCAATAATTACATTAGCGGTTTAAGTGATTCAAATTTAGACCGATCAGACCACAGTGACCTCAAAATAGATTACAATAATGGTAGGGTCATGTTCGACTCGACGAACACATCAATAACAACATCTACGCCACTACAGGCCAATTTTTCCGTTAAAGATTTTAATATTTACGTGACAAACGAAACAGAAGAAGATTTGGTTATCGAAAGTAAATATAGTGCAAACAACAGGTACTCGACTTTGACAGAATCAGAACCGATTCCACCATACGATATTGTAACTCCAGCGATTTTCATATCTTTTCAAGATAGCCAAAATACACCTTTTGCTTTCGGTGGCCTTGATGAAACATCCACGGATATAAGATGCGTGGTTTTTGCAGAAAATTCCTACCAGCTAGACGGTGCTTTATCAATTTTAAATGACTCAAACAAAACAACAATCGCTGAACTTGATTTCGAAGATTACCCATTGAATGAATATGGTGATCTCAAGACTGGTAGTAACTCCTACAATACTTCTGACGCAGACAATAACCCTTACTTCAACTATACTGGTTTGGCGGCTACAAAAAATAGTCATTTCTTCATTGAAGATGTAGTTGTGTCCAAGCTTTCTGATAAAATTAAGCAAAAAAACAATCCAAATCTTTTTATTGGTTTTGTTGATTTCGAAATCTCCAAGCATAGGAACCCAAGATTATAATTCCCATTTTTAAAAAAATAATGTAATAACGACTAAAGGTTTAACTTAAATTTAATATATTAAATATCATGGCAAGAAACAGAGTAATTTATCAATCAGAGGCTTTATATGTAAGCCCGAACGCAACTGGTTACCATTATGCTAGCGGCACTGAAGGTGTGAATAATCTTGATGGGGCACCAGACGCAACCAAAATCACAAAATGGACTGGTGGCAACACTGGCACGTTAGTTGAGCAATTAACTAGAGTCCAAAGTGCTAACTATAGCTTTACAGTTAATCGACAAGATGTCAACGAATATGGCAAATTGGCAAGAATTGATGCTATTTCAATTGAACCTCCCACAGTTAGTTTGGATTTTACATATTATCCTACTGATGGCAGAAACGAAATGCTTCTTGACTTCCCAATCGATGGTAATACATCTGCTGCTTCTGGGCATTTACAATCACGCCCTGGGCAAAACTTTTTTATCCAAACAGCCGCTGAAGGTAGTGACGCCCAAGGCTTAACCGAAGCAAATCATAAATCTTCAGACATTATAGGGTTAGGAAATGGATTCTTATCAGACTATTCTGTAGAAGGTTCCGTTGGGGCCTTGCCAACAGCATCTGTCACAATTGAAGGTTTTAACCTTGTTGGTTCTACTGGTACTATTGATGTCGCCACTCCAGGGATTGATCTGGAAGCTGGTACAGCTATTGCTAACATTGAGTTCGCCTTACCAAAAGCAACTGGTGATAATGATGGTGATGCTGGCGAAAACTTCAGTACCTCTGATATCTCAGCTCTTCGTCCTGGAGATATTAAAATATCATACAAACCAGCAGGATCGAGCGACTGGACTTACCCAAGCTTAATTACTGACGTTGGAGCAGGTTCGGTTGAAGACGCAGCTGCTGGATTAAATATTCAAAGCTTTAATCTCTCCTTGCCATTATCAAGATCACCAATTGATCGTTTAGGTAGCAGATTCTCGTTTGCTCGTGTGGTAGATTTTCCTGTTACAGCGACCTTAAGTATCAACGCTTTAGTTGGCGACCTCCAAACAGGCAACTTGGTAAATCTCATAGATGATGCAACAGAAAGAGATATTCGCGTCATTATGAAAAAACCTGGAACTACCACTAACGCCATGATCTTTGATTTTAAAGGCGCAAGACTAGACAGTGAAAGCTTTAGTTCTGATATCGGATCTAACAAAAGTGTTGATTTATCTTACTCTGCACAAATTGGTGGTCCAGAAGATAATACGCACGGAGTATTTATTTCTGGTATTTTTAATGATGGTACTGAAAAGAACCGTATCAATACCCCATCAGATTACAATCTGTAAGCAATAATTACATAAATTATTTAATTGCACCACAAACTTCGGTTTGTGGTGTAATTGTTTATAGGTATAAGGATGTCTTTAAGCAAAATATCATACGAGTCTCTCGGACTATTTATTAGCAGCGGAATATCTGGTTCGTATTCTGGAGACCAAGGCTTTTCCTTAATAAACACAATACAAGATGCATCTTTTGATTTCTCTATCAATCGTCAAAACATTAAACAAATCGCCACATCCCCAGGAGACAGTTTTGTTGCTCGACAAGTTTTAAATGCACCAGATGTTAATGTTAATTTCTCGTACCTTTCAAACACTGGTTTTTTAAATGAAAAGAAACTTGGTTTTTACATAGGAGACGACAATTCAATATTTAAAAATTACTCACCTCAATCATCTGATGATAAAAATATTGCTTTTGTTGTAGCTAACGAAGACAATAATACTGAGTTATTTTATTCCTCAAACTATACTGGGTATGATGTCCTTGGTGTTGGCAATGCTTATTTAACCAACTATTCTATTGAAGCGTCCGTGCGAAGCCTAACAACCGTTTCTACAACATATACAGCCTCAAATGTAGAATATAGTAAATACAACGAAGATACAAAATTACCCGCTGTTAATTTAATTAGCGGTAACCAAGAAAACAGGAACCAACTAACAATTACCGATACGGGATCAAATGATATTACTTATTTTAGATCAAACGAAATATCACTAGAGTTGGAAAATACTGATTTCGGCGCAGAATTTAGTGGTGGACATATACAGAGTTTTAGAATTGATCTACCTATAGAAAGAAATGATCTGTACGGATTTGGCTCAAATTATGTCAGAAATAGAAAAATCAAATTCCCAATTATGGCTTCTGCAAATGTTTCTTTGGTCGCGCACGAATTTAATACTGGCAATTTATTTAATATCTTTAATCAAGATTCAGAGTATAATTTCAATATCAGCATATTTGATGACGCATCTATGACAACAAAATATAAAATATCCTCGGCCAAAATGACTAGTCAAAATTTTAGTTCTAGTATTGGAGGCTTTAGTAATGTTGATATAAATTTCGAATTCCCAGTTAATCGCAGTGAAGGTTTGCGCTTTACATTGTCTTAATATTAAAAATGAATAAACAAGGCTCAGTATCCAATTATGATCAGTCCATTATTGTTAATGGGTATAGGTTATCTGGCGTTCAAGACATTAATGGTTCATATAATATACAAAAAACACCAATTAATATTCTGGGAGCTGGACATGTAACGTCTTTATTAAATTCACCAGTCGAAGGTAACTTTAGTTTTTCCAGAAATATGATATCAGAAGATCCTTTACTAAATTTAACTGGTGATAGTGAATTTTCTGGCGTGATAGAATATCTTGGGAACAGCTTTGGTTTTTCTGGTGGATATTTAACAAGCTATAGCGTATCTTGCGGAATAGGCGAAATACCAACAGTAAATACAGATATATCTGTATTTGGTGATATTGGTAGCGGCATATCTCATACTCAAACAGGAACTCATCCAGCTATATATATTCCGAATCAAGGATCTATTTCAATTAATTGTGATGGATCAGAATCTAATCGCGTAACAAATTTTGAATACAGCATTAATATGCGCAGAAATCCAATTTATACAGTTGGATCAATTTACCCAGCTGAAGTTTGTTTAATTAAACCCTTAGAAATAACAGCTAATTTTACCTTAAGTATTGATGATTACGATTCAAAAAGAGTACTAGATGCTATTTTGTCACCAGAAACATCAAATATACAAGTTCAAATAAAGTCCGCTGACCTATCGCAGACAATAGCCACCTACAATTTAAACAACGCCTCCTTGTTATCTGAATCAATTTCCTCAAATACAGAGGACGAAACATCTGTCAATTTGTCATACCAAGGGTATGTAAACTAATTTCATTAAGCTTCCGCATCATTACCCGCAACCTGCAATGGGCCAACGGCATTAAATTGGTAGGTTTTATAAGTTTGGACTAATTTATCTATTCTTTCTTGACTTGACTTTACTAGATTATAATAAGTTTTGGCAGATTCGTTTCTATTGTTTCTAGTAATCATTGAATCCTGGTCTCTAATCGAAATAAAATCAGAAGAAGAAGCAATACCTTTTAATACGTTCCTAGATTGCTTTTTATACCAATGAACCATATATAGTTCATAAAATATCGCCTCTTGTTCTGTTGATATTCCAGTGCTAGATGTGCTTAACGAGGAGTCGAGTAAAATATTCAACTGGCCAACATTGGATTCTAGCCAACCCGATATATAATCAGTTTGGGTCCTTCTGTGAATTTCGTCAGTTTGGTCTTCGACGAATTCACCATCCCAAATTTTATACGCTAGTTCTCCAAATATATTTGCCATTAAAAACCTTTTTTCATTAACTCTATGAGCTTTTTACCCTGTTCGCTCTCGGGGTCTACCATTGGTTTTGTAACCATAACTGAATTTCCTTTTCCTCCGTAAGAGCGAGCTTTAAATTCTTTTAAAAGCTTATTTTTTAGCATAGACCTATTTCCAGAAGGCAATAAACCAGCTTTTACGGCCAATCTTTGCATATCTGTTAAATTCATTGAAGCTAAATTTTCTTGAAATATCTCAAGATCGTTTGTTTTGAATGGATTAATTTGATGTACTCCCATTATTTTTTCTAAATTCCTGATTTCCTCTAAATCAGTTTTACCGTCAGCTACCTGCATCTCTTCAAGAACTTCTTTATTAGATTTTGTTTTTTTTCTTGGCATAATAAATTTCCTTACTCTTGTTTACACTTATAATACGCTATATAAACAAAAAAATCCATCATTTCTGATGGATTTTTTTGAAAATAAATGAAGTTCTAAAATTAGACTTCGATACCTAAGAGGCCCCTATCGTCAACAACCATGCGACCTTCTTCTACCATTCCGTAGTAGCCGATCTTTTGCTGCCTGACCGAATATTGGTCGTCAGCAACGAGGTTAAATTGACCACCGCTTTCTGCGTCAACAGCTACGGCACGGAGCATTGCGTCACGATTCCTATCAATTGCGATAACGATATCAGTTTCGCTTCCAGCGAGCCCGCCAGCTGCATTAAAAATTGTGGTATAAGTGCCGTTAGCGCCAAGCTCATTGATTTCCATGATATTCATGCCATAAAACTGAGGCAGTCCACCAGCATTAAATAATGCTTCGCGTAAGGAATCTGGCGCAGCTAAAGCTGTAGATTCGTTTGTGTCAGGCACTGCAGTTGTATTAACTGGGTTATAAGACATTGACCTTATGCTTTCTGTAATTTCAGGAGAAACAATCAGATCGGTAATACCTCTCGTGCGATCAGGGGTGCCACCAGACCAAGAAGAGTTAATCCTCTTCGAGCGGGTCATAAGCCTGTTCAAGTCATCCAAGGAAAGCGTTCCAGTTGTCGTAGCTCGTATTACGTGCTCGGTATTTGCGCCACTTAAATAACCGACATCAGCCAATGTACCAAGAATTAAGTTCGCAGAGGTTTTTTCTTGCTTAAGAAGGACTTCTTGAGCGACTCTAGTGAAAGTTTTGCTAATAACATCAAGACGAGATTTAGCAGCGTATTTTCTATCGAAATCAACTGCAGTATCTAAACGATAAGTAGCAAATTTCAATTCAGAGTGAGTTGGCATGATTGTATTACTTGGCAAGCCACCAGCTACAGTTTGAGACCAAACCTTGATGTAGTCACCATCAGTAATATCATGATACAGATCCAAAGGAATACTTGGATTGTCATCTGCATCAAACTCTACGGTTGTAAATAAGTTACTAAGGGTAGGAGCGTTATTTACCACATCAGCCAAAACTGGCCCGATAAATTCAGCTAATGCCATTTGAGCTTCATAAGCTACCTCACGATTCTTGGAGGCCATAGCTCTCACAAGTTCGAGTTGTTCTTGTGTTCTTTTTAATGTAATTTTCATTTTTTTTATTA